>Ga0116112_1001580_pt1 | contig 15058 bp, 19 predicted proteins | sample June2015DPH_8_15_FD_89721 | JGI IMG/M metagenome (GOLD analysis project Ga0116112, IMG submission 89721) | Peatland microbial communities from SPRUCE experiment site at the Marcell Experimental Forest, Minnesota, USA - June2015DPH_8_150 | ecosystem: Environmental > Terrestrial > Soil > Wetlands... | reverse complement strand
CAACTACCTTTTCAAAGACCTCCGCTCGGGGAAGATATCGCCCTCCATGTTCGTGGCGCTTTCCATCCTGCACCACTGGGCGGACTGGGAGACGGCCCGGGTGGAGGAGGCGTCGGCGGGGGGGCTTGAGACCTGGTCTGCGAAGGCGTACTGCGAGGACACCTACCAGCGTGCCCTCCAGCGGGCCGATGCCCAAGGATACATCGACAGGAGCGAGATGGTCCCGGGTTCCAAGCAGGCATACCCCATCACCCTGCACAACTACCCCGCCCTCATAGAGGAAGTGGACGAGCTGCCCAACGGGGACGTGAGGAGCCGCTGGACCAGCGAGGTCATCAACCGGCACGAGACCAGCTGGTGGAAGGAGAGCGGCAGGGGCATGGTGAAATCCACCCAGTCGTCCACCCAGAAGAAGTCCGCAATCAACAGAAAGCAGAAGGCTTGTGAGGAAGAGGAGACCTGGCCATCCACTCAGGAGTCCACAGACCTGTCGGGGGACATGTCGGAGGACCTGTCGGGGGAGATGTCGGACAAACCGAGATTGAACCGAGCTTCAAACCGAGCTTCTAGCGAGAGTGAAAAAGAGAGTGAAAAGAACACGTCGACGTCGACCTCCTCGCCAGCTGTTTTCGTTCTCTCAAACCCAAAACCCAAGTCCAAGCCTGAGTCTATGTCCGATGGGAATCTCCAAGTTCAAGTTGCTGTTGAGACTCCTGTTTCGATTCCTGTTGATCCTTCTGCTTCAATTCCTGTCAAGCCTGCTGTCCCCACCCCCGTCCCAGTCCCCCCTGTGCCTTCGGCACGCGGGGATGCCGGGACCGTCACGCCTGCCAAGTTCGCCGGCACCTGCCCTGCCTGCGGGAATCCCATCGCCTGCGGCGAGATGATTCTGCTCAAGGACGGGGCAAAGGCCCGGCATGTCTCCTGTCCTACTCCTGTTCATGCCCCTGCCCCATCCAGGAAAGGGCGCCTCCGGGGAAAGGCTCGTGCCCTCGCCCCCCCGAGCGCCGCCGCTCCCCCCTACCGCATGACTCCACATGAGTCCCGGAAGCCTCCCGTGCCCTGCAGGACAAGCGAAGGCATCCGCCAAGTCGGGAAGGGGACGCCGCAGGGCAAGCCAGCACCCCGGCCATCGCCCGTGGAGAAGCCGAAGGAGCCGCCCTGCCCTCCCGAGCCCCCGCCCAAGAAGGCGTGCCCCCCCGAGCAGGAGAAGGAGGAGCGCAAGAACGCCGCCTACTACTCCTCCTCCTTCGACCGGAAGGTCCAGGGGGTCAAGGACGAATATGGCTACGTCGAGGAACTGTGGCAGGAGCTTGACTCCAGGGCCGGCATCGACCCCAAGAGGCGTGAGGAGATCCGCATGGAGATGCGGGAGAGGGAATACCGGAAGCATGCCCCAGACATCCTACCCTTGATGGATTGGAGCAAGGAATACAAGGAGAGGAAGGAGAGAAAGTTGGCGGCCAACGCCACATAGCGAGGATGCGATGTCAAAGCTAGTTGGATTCGAACTGGGCACGTTCGCGCCGTGGCTTGCTAACAGAGGATGATGTATGGTTCCCTGTGCATCTCGCCTGGGATTTTCTCGTATTCCATCAAGGTAGGTTCGCCCCACTCCACGACCTGCCCGGCAAGGCTCCCGCCACCCTCGCTGCCTGGGGGGTCACCAGCATTCAGCGGCAGGGCGATATAGGCATCCTCCTCGATGTAATCATCAATCACGTCCTCCTCGTAGCGGCGATACACCGGCATCCACTCCGCCCTTTCGGCGAAAGCCTTCTCATAGCAGTCGACGAAATCCTCCATTTCGGCGAGCAATCCCTGCCAACTGGCGCACGCCCCACCCTCGGCGACAGTCGGAGCCGGGGGACCCTCCAGGACCGCTATGCGCTCCCGCAGTTCGACGACGGCCGGGGTCAGCGGGTCCTTCAGGTCCGCGATGCGCTGGCGCAGTTCGGCGGGCTCGGGATAGAAATAGGTAGATGGGCGACAACCCAGTCCGCAGGAAGTCCTGTAGCATTTCATTCCGCGCAGGAGCGCGTAGCCGGGAGCCAGGCTCGTGCATGCCAAGTCCTCGCCCTTGGCCGTCAGGTAGAATCGTAGACCCATATCGCCCTCCTTGCCGTTTTCCGTCGGCGTCTGGCGTTGGTCGCCACCCTGAAGTTGTACTGCTAGCTCGTTAATACTGCCTGTTAGGGCAAGATTGGAGTCGTGTCGCAACTTTTTTTCCTTGACCCGCTGCGCTACTGCGTAACCACGCAGTCGACCTTTCTGATGCTCTTCAAAAATCTGCTGAACTGTCATGTTTCGCATCTTGGAGTAGAGGCGGAACCGCAAAGTGCCTGACTCCATCGAGCAGGGGGTAGGACTTGCCGTGCTTCCCGCCCCCCTGAGGATGGCTGAACGGTATCCCCCGCTCCTTGCAGAGGTCACGGATGTTCCTAGCCCATTGCGGGTCGAACGGGCGGGGTTCTATCTGCTTGCAGCCATGCTCGCCGCTGACATTTACCCAGCCGAAGCCGTCGATGTGGTCGGTAAGGTCAGGCATCAAGTCTTCTAAAGTAGGGGCGAAGTCGAGCCAGCGCATCCTGCACGGTATCTTGCGCAAGTCGTCCAGCCTGTCGAGATACTTCTTTAACTCGACCGACGTCCCGAGCCAGACGTTGGGATAGCCGTCGCCCCAGTCTGCCGGGAGCCGCTCGGCAATCAAGTGCGTGCGTTTGCTGGCTAGTTGCCAAATGAGGTTAGGAGTCTGACGAATCAGGTCCCAGGCGTCTTCCCGCCATTCGTCGGCTTCCGCCATGAAGAAGTCCGAGTAGGAGCAGGCGAACACGCTCTTGAGCACACCTGCCGCCGCCGCTTGCTTCTGCCATTTGACCGGCTCTCCCCATGTCGAGGTGCAACGGTGAATATACTCTGGGTCGATTGTTCGTTGCGTCTGCCGCAGGTGCATATAGCAAGATTTGCAGCCTTCGCTGAATTTGCGGCACCCGACCCAGAAGTTGAAGCTGTAGTCGTGCTGGAGTTCGTGTGTGCCTGACTTCCTTGCTCCCCCCGGTGCTTTCACACTTGCTTCGTCTGTCGACATTGTTGTTCTCCATTACCGCCGGGCGGAATATCGCCGCCGCTCTCCGGGCTTTGGCCATCACTAGCCCAGGTGCGATAAGGGGAAATACTGAAAAACGGACAGGGTAATACGGTTCAAAACTGGATTTTCAAGGGTGACTTGAATGGAGTGATTCTCGCGGGAGGGATGGCGTTACCTGTTGCGTGAAAACGGTGCAACTCGTCCAGCTTGTGCAGCAGCAGCTTGTGCAGGCGAGGGTAGTCCTTCTCGAACCTGCGCAGCTTCCCGCGCAGGTCGGACGGCGACCACTTTTTCTCGGTGACGAGGCTTGCCAGGCCCGCAAGCTCCCCTTTCACGCCCATCCAACGCCGCTCCTTGACCTTCCTTGCGTCCGCGTACTTCAGCACGTACGCGGTCAGGAAGAGGAGGCCCTTGGACTTCAGCAGCGTCTTCTCGAAGGGCGTGGCATATGCCCTGGCAAGGCTGGCTACCCAGGACAGGGATTCCTCCAGCAGAGATAGTGCATCGTCGGCGTCCTCCGGCCCCGGCACCATGCCGGTCGGCAGGCGGAACTCGTTTGTGTCGGCGACCAGCAGAAGCTCCCTTCGGTGGCGGTGGATTAGGCGTCGAGTTGCTTCCGCCTTGTTCCTTACCGCCTCCATGTCCTCACGGGTGGCCAGCTTCCTTCCTTCCGTCCACCCAGAAGCGGTGTTGAACTCGCCGTCGTTTCCGAGAACCAGTTTCCGCCGCCGTCCCTCTCGCATGGCGGCTGCCTCGGGGCTTAATTGTTCCAGGCAGAAGTACAGAACAGCACGTCGGCAACCGGCCTTCTCCAGCTTCCTGACGTGGTCCTCCACCTTGTAGGTTCTGTCCTGTCCGAGAGTGGCACGGATGGATGGCGGCACTCCAGCGGGCGCAACGGATTCCTCAACCCATTTGCCGCCCTGTTCCCACCTCTCGACCCAATCCTCATGCAGCCCCAGCCGGTCCGCAAGCAGGGCTTCCTCGACCCTTCTGCGGGACACCTTGGTCATCGGCGTCTTTGGCGTGGGAGAGCGCATCGCTGGCTGATTGTACTGCGTTTTGCCCCGGCCGCCACCTCCAATCAAGTCACCCGGAGAAATCCGTCGGTCTGGCCGGAATGCCCTATTTTCCGACGGTAATTAGGTATAAGAGGCCAGCAGACGCTGGCCAATCAACTTCAAGACAGGATGTCTTGAAGCAATGGAGAGGAGAAACGATATGGCAACGAAAAGCACCGCCCTCGCCCCGCTCGGGGACAGGGACTACCTGATGAAGATAGCCGAACCGAATCAAGAGTTGTGCAAGATTGCACAACTCCCCACTTCCCCCCCCAATAAAATCACGGCGATACTCAAGCGCCGCACGGAGATGGACGCCACCGAATTGGCGGTCTTTACTCGGACGTTCATCGTGCACCACGGCAAACTTGAGACGCCGCTTCTAAAAGAAGTCAAGCGGCGCTTCTCTATCCTTGACCGTTCTAAGCAAGTTGACGGCACTTATCTCACGATAGACGGCGCACGGTCGTTCAACGAATGGCTTGGGTTGCACGGCATCGGAAAGCGGAATGCTTACTACATCTTAAACGGCGGAAAGGCGAAGAAAGAAAAGGAAGGCAAAGTACATCCCCCGCCGCCCTGGGGCAAAATTGACGGCACGAAAGTAGATGTCGTCTTCTCGGCTGCGCACAAGTGCGTAAGGCGTGGAAACGAAACGGACGCCATCGCTTGGATACGGCTTCTCCACCTAAACGGCTTCCACGTTTGGAAACAACTCAAGATTTACGCAATGGAAGACGTTGGTCTCGGCGATACGTCCGTCCTAAGTCGGATTGACATGCTTGAGAAATCTGCCGATGCAGTGAAAGACTCAACGCACCGTCCCGAATTGTTGGCAATCATCGAAGCCGTGATGATTCTATGCCGTGCGAAGAAGTCCCGTGCTACTGACAATGCCGCCATATGGTTTCAAGAGAATCCCACCTATGTGCCGCCAACCGAAGACGAAGTCCAAGAGGCATCTGAAGTCGAGTTGATGACGCCGCCTGTATACGAGGAGTATCTGGACAAGCACACGGCGGCGGGACGCCACAACGGGCGTGGGCTTGAAGACTTCAAGAAGACGGAAAACGAAGCATTGGCCAACAAAGCAGACGTTGCGCCATTCGTGCCACCGGTCGTCGATATCACGGACGCCGTTAATGCGCAAATCGAATACCTACAGAAGCGAATCAAGTCTCTTGAAAAAGAGAATGCGTCTCTTCGTGAAGAGTTGGAGAAGTACGCCGTTCCGGTCGCTGACGGCGGCGTCTTCGGGGGGCAGGTTTTCGGGAACGACAATGCCGCCTTCTCCTCGCAGCCGCCGAGAAGCACTGCGGCGTCCTGAAGGAGCAGGCTGCCTGACGATGGCGTCATTCGTCGAAACCGTGGGAAACCAGGATGGCAGCCGACAAGGGCGCAGGCAGCAGCAGGGGAACCGCAAAATCCCCAGGATTTTCGTTAAGCCCGATGTATTGCTGAGACAAAGGTCAACGGATTCTGCTGCCCAGGAGGGCGGAGACGGAATGCAACGAGTGGGGGGGATGTCCGCCCACGTCATATGGACATTGAAAGCCGCCTGAGGAGCCGGTGCGATTCCGGCAAGACGCCCCAAGCTGGGGCGTAGCGGCAGAGAACAAGTGGAGGAGAGCAAGATGCCAGAGAAGACATACGAGCTTGAAGTTGCTTTCTCAGCGACGGTCCCGGTGCTGGTCAAGGGGGAGAGCAAGGAGGATGTCAAGCACCGTTATCGGAGCGGGGACGCCAAGCTGGTGCCCAGCATCCTTGAGCGGTGGGGTGACATGTATAACATTCGTCGTATTACCGTGCTGGATACACTCAGGGAATTGGAGGAGAGCTGATACGGAAACATGGTCCAGCAAGTTGAGCAATTCCGCTCCGCCGTGCTTGAAAAGGTGTAATGCAGGGGCAGCCTATGGGCGACTGGGACATCAAACTCGACCGGAGCATCTTGGGCGACGATGACTGGCGCAACGAGGATTACCGCACCGGCTGCCACGAGGCGGCACATGCGGTCGTTGTCGAGCTTATGGGCGCTCGTGTGAATTTCATCCGCCTTCTTTCCTGGGACGATATGGCGGAAACGAACATGATGGGTCATACCAGCTACCGTGATTCCGGCTTTGTCCCCCAAGTGGCTGGCAGGGAGTTGGCGATATCGCTGGCTGGGGTGGTGTTCGAGAAGCTCCTATACCGTGGCAAGGGAAAGGACACCCACTATAAAGGCGATATGGAAAAGGCACAAGCACTGAGCCGGATGATGACGGGAGGGGACGGAAGCAAGTCGTCCCCCGCTTGCGAGAAGCTTTTCGCCAACGCTGTCGTGGTGCATACGTTCACTGCGGACGAGACGTTGGAACGCACTATGAAAGTCGCACGGCAGATGGTGGTCGAGAACTGGCCGCTCATCCTCGCTATCGGCAAGCGGCTGGCATGCGAGGGCGAACTAACGGGCAGCCAGGTCAGGAACATGATGGCGAGAGCGGCATAGCCGCATGGCAGCCGGGGCAGAGGCTGGACCGGCAACACAGGAGAGGAAAACGTGAGCGCATTCACAGTCAAAAAGGTCGTCGGCGGGAAGATACACGGGGTCTGCGCATGGACTGGGGCTCATATGGTCAGCCGCATCGTCGCCCAGAGCGAGAACGGCGGCTGCGTGCGGGACAGCGAGGGCAACTGGTATGGCGTCATCAAGGATGGACGCATCGGGCTGGAGCTTGAGCAGGCTTACGAACGGGATGTGTTGAAGCGCACCAAATAGAAACGGCGGCAGCCTCGCCAAATGAGAACCGAGCGTGTTGTAGGTAGAGGAGAGAATCAGAATGGCAAACCTCGACAGGGAGAAGGAACGGCTTGCCCGGCGTGACATCGCCAGGTTCGGGGCGGCAATGGCGAACAACCGTATTGACATGCCTGCGCTGCTGATGTTCCAGCGGGCGTGCGACAAACTCCACGAAGTCCTTGAGAAGCAGGCGAGGAGGCGGCTCCTCCAGGACCCCATCAAGGAGAACAAGGACGGCAGTATGCCGCTGCACATATCCAGCCGCTGGTTCCACGGAACGGACGGCGGCAACGTGCAGAGCATCCTTGAGAATGGCCTACAGCCCCGGAAGGAGCGCAGCACCAACCACCCCAACCTTCCCTCCCACCCGGATATGGTCTACATCACCGACGCCTATGGCCTCTGCTACGCCATGATGGCGGACGCCCATATCTTGGAATGCCCCGCCCACGACCCCGACCGGTGTGCAGTGTTCGAGGTTGACATCCGTGACCTGTGGCGGGACATCCACCCCGACGAGGACGCCATCGAGCAGTCCGGCAACCCCGTGGGGACGATTGACTGGGAGATGTCGCCCGAGGAGTTCAACCAGGACGTGATGTTCCGCTCCCTCTACTACTGCGGGGTGGCAACCCACAGGGGCACCATCCCCGTCACGGACATCAAGAGGTTCGCCCTGGTTCCCCATCGCCATCCCGTCATGGGTGCCATCGCCTCCTCCGATGGGGGCAGGGGATACTGCATCAGGGAACAGCAGAGGCTCATCAACTGGTGGGTCATGGACGGAGGGGAGTTCCCGGTTCCCGCCGAGGAAGTGATGATTTCCCGCAAGGTGGCAGACCTCATCACCAAGGACTTGGAGATGGTGCATCCCGCTATCATCGCTGCCGGGGTCAGGGGCGACACCCTGCTCCGCAAGCAGTGGATGGAACGACCCATCACCCATGACGGCATCGTGGTCAACGAGGTTGTGGTTGTCAGCGAGGAGCAGGAGACGGCAGCGGCAGCCTAGAACCGCCGCAAAAGGAGACAAAGATGACTATAACCGTGAGAGAGGAAGGAAACGCACCGGACGTATTCGGGACAGTGGAGATAACCAAGGAAACCATCACCGCCCAGGAGGCACGAGACCTCGCCATAAGCATCTTGGAGGCGGCGAGCGTGGCACAGGACGACGAGAACAACCAGCCGTTCTACTTCACCCCGGACTTTGACGACAACACCGGTCTGCCTGTCATCGTCGGCGACGAATGGGGATACATCGGCGACAGCACCGTGCTGGAGGTCATGACTCCCACCCGTGCGCTCATCGGGTGCGATATGGACTGCCGTGCGGTCTACAGCCCAAGGTCGCTCTGCTGGACTGAAGACGAGATTCCGCCCGGCTGCGTCAAGACGCTGGAGGAAGCCAAGGCGGCTTTCGTAAAGGCAGCGGCAGCCTAGAATCGCCGCAGAAAAGGAGATGAGATGAGAAAACAAAAGAAGGAACTAATGTTAACAGTAAGCCTTGTAAGCCCCGCTAACAGAGTAGATGGAAACATGTTCTGCGTGGTTGCGATTGACAAAAAACATCTGTTTGCCAATTTTGACGACGCCAAGGCTCTGTGCGACCGGCTCAACCTCGCCGCCAAGCGGTTGGCGACGGAAACCCCTATGCCGAGCGAGAATCTCAATTTTTTGGATAGATACAACAAGGCATACAAAAAGGCAGCGGCAGCGTAGGCTGGAGCCGCATGGGAGGACAAGATGGCAGGCAAGGATGTTCGGATTGACGAGGCAGGGACACGGATACTCCAGACCCTAATCAAAAACAACGACGACGAAGGCGTGATGAAATTCCTCGGGCTTGACTGGGAAAACCTGAATTGCTGGTTCTGCGGCAGGCGTGGTCACATCATGAAGCAATGCACCGTGCCCAAGGACAAGCGGCTCCCCAAGGAACAGGGCTTGGCTGTCTCCAGGGGCGAGGCATTCGTATCAGACGACGGGGAGTTCATCCCTATGGTGCTTCCCAGCATGGAGTAGCCACGCACCACGGCAGCCAGGGCGAAGGCTGGACCGGCGAGACAGCCCATAATCGACCCCGACCAGCGAGACGACCCGCTGGCGGGAGAGCAGGAAGGAGAGTCCCCATGGGCAGGCTTGACAGGGCAGTGGTTGCACACCACGCCGTCAGCGACCGCTACCATGCTGCGGCTGCGGCGTTCCACCAGTCGCTCGTTGACCACGGCTCTGGAAGCCCCCAGTGGACTGCGGCGAAGGAAGCCTATGCCATGGCGGGCAGGGGACTGCGTGCCAGCCTTGATGTGGTGATGGCGCTCCAAGGAACGAATGACTAAGCGGGCGGACGACAAGCAGGGCCGCAAAAAAAGGAGAAAGGCAATGGCAGACAAAAAGAAGAAGGACCTTTTGGCAAGGGTGAAAGATTCTTACGCAAGGGAGATAAGAAAATACATCCTGAGCAAGCCCAGAGCGCCGCTTGCCGATTGCCGTTTGCTGACAGGCCTGGTCCTGGACATGGCCAGCAGGAGGGCTCTCTTGGGGATGAAGCGAGACGGGAGCATGATGCTGCCCATGCCCAGCGGGCTGAGGGGGAAATCCTTCATCTTCAACTGGATTTTAACCACCGGCAGGTACTCGTTCGTCGGGCTTGACGACAGGATAATGGCAGTGCGGGTTGAGTGACAGCGCACCCCAACAACCTCTCCGGGGACGGTCAACTCCAGGGCGAGCCAAATTTTAGGTCGGCACTGTCCCCGTGGAAGGACAATCGGGCCAACGGACTGGAAGCAGGGCCGCAGGAACAGAGAGGCAAGGCAATGAAGGCAATCACCGAAAGGGAGCTTCGTGACTGTCTCGGGCAGTCTCGCCGGTCCATTAAGCCCGGCGATACGGGCGAAGGATGGGACAAAGCGCTGGACGCCCTGGACATTGACTACGCTTACGCAGCCGAGAAAATCAGCAGCTTTTTCCAGCACCGATGGCGGTGCAAGCAGGGCGTCATCGGGTGCGATTTGGGCACCCGCAGCCACCTGCACGGGCTGTTGTAATCGGCACCACGGCAGCCGGGGCGAAGGCTGGACCGGCAGTCCATTCCAAAGGAGAACCAGCATGTCAAGAAAGGGCAGGACTATAGAACAATTGAGTGAACGCCTTGTTCAGGCCCGGAGAGGAGGCAACGAAAGGCTGTGTGCCCGTCTGCGAGTTAAGATAAGAAATAAGACTTTGCCGTCGCTTACTTCATTGCCTGCTCCCTCAGTCCACTCGGAATACCTTAAGGTCATCACGGAAGGCGATGGCGATAATCTCCTAAACGGCAGACGGGGTCTCTCGTCGTGAGGTGGGGCTTGTGGTTATTTGAACTGCTGCTTTTCATTTGCTCGAGGGGGCGGCAATGTACCCTCCTATTGGCGAAGTATTTCTTCCACGGGGCGGTTTAGCAGTTTAAGAAAAATGTTTATTCTTAGTTTTCCGGGTTTCCGAGAGTAAGACCACCAGATTTTTGGTATTTAGTATCTGGGGGAGTGTATCTCGGGCGGGGAATCGAGCTGGGCAGACTGGAAATTAAGCAAAAATGGCCAGATTGATTTTGGAATAATAATTGGATTAATTTTGTAATCGTGACCGGATTAATTCTATTCTAACGATAACCGGTTTCATCGTCGAATCAATGGCCAGATTGCCCCGGAATCCCCAACCCGGCCACCTAATTTGAGAAGTTAAGAAAGAAGTTACGCAGAAAACTCTTCCGTGCGTCCTTCAAAACTCCCTTCAAAACCCCAAAATCTCAGTATTTGTTAGGCATGGGAATAATCGAGACAATAGAGAATTTTGGAAGGGCGCTTAAGGTGGAAGAACTTGCTCAACTGACCGCAATCAGTTCCAAGACCTTATACAGGATGATTGCGGCTAGGAAGCTCCCGGCGTTCCGCATCGGGGGCTGCGTCAGGCTGGAACCGATGACCACCGCTAACTGGCTCCGCTCCCGCCAAGCATAGCTCCCAAAGGGCTGGTTCGTAACCAGCCCCCAGGATAGCTCGGGCTATGAGAACGCTGCGTTCGCAGCCGCTTGCAGGTCGGACATTCCAGCCGGACGGAGGTAACGTTCGGTCGTGGCTAGTGAAGAGTGACCAGCCAGCTTCTGCACATTCCGGCTGTTGGTGTGGTTCAGCATCGTGGTCAGGTAGGTGGCACGGAAAGTCTTGAGCTTTGCCCGACGGCACTCCTTCTTCTTCCGGCACCCGGAGCATTTCCCGCAATTGAGACCAGCTACCCGCCAATCGGACTTCAGGGCTTTAAGGAACTTGATGTTCGGGCGGTCGTTCCTTGTGCCGAAAACAAAACGGGTGTTCGGGTTCTTCTTGCGCCACGCCTTCAGTTCTTCGAGGAGCACGTCGGGAATCGGAACATCACGTTCTTCGGAGTCCTTGGAGACCCACTCCAGTTCCGGGTTCCACGAGTAGGAACCCTTCCGCTTGAACCGCACTTCAGCCATCTTCAAGTTCCAATTGATGTTATCCCATTCCCAATAGGCGAGTTCTTCGTCACGAAATCCGAACATCCGGTAGCACCGCCAGACCAGGCGGTGGTATTCACTGGAGGCAGCATACAAACGCTGGAGTTCTTCTTCGGTATAGTTTTCAACTTCGAGTTTGGGCTTCTTCTTCAGCTTCTGATTCCACTCGGGGCTAACGACTTTGTTGGGGTCAAGACCGATATAGCGAAGGAAACAGCGGACATAGCCATAACGATGAGAACGAGTGCTTTTGGAGTCGCCCCGGTCATCAAGGAAATGGTCAAAGGCTATAACGTCATCTTCTGTGACCTGCGCCGGGAATTCCTTTTGCCGTTCGGACAGCAAGCGGGAGAACTCTTTCCCCACGAAGGTATACTTGCGGATGCTGTCAACCGAACCGTGGGCGTATTTCTCGATGTAGCCATCCCGTAGTTTGGAGATGGTTTTCCTGTCAGCATTCGAAGGTTCCGGCATCTTGATGCCCAGGTCTTCCTGCAACGCATCGTATTGGAGCTTCTTCTCGAAAAGGGCAAATGTGGCCAGCGCAGCATCGAGGTCCTTGCCCACGGGCTTTTGGATGGCTTTGGAACCTTTATAGAAGCGAATCTCATACTTGCCTTGGGGGCAGTAGAGCTGCTGGCCTTTGTATGTCATGAAGTCCGGTTTGATACGACCGTTCTTTGTTTTTATGAGGATGCCCCGACGCCAACCTTGGCCCGGGATTTTTGCACAGCGGATGAGGGAAGCTTTGCGGTTTGCCATGTGGTCTCCTTCGGAGACTTGATATTGGAAGGCTGACCTATTGAAGCCTTCACCTGTCTCCTTCCTCCTAATACCCACCGCATAGCTAAAACCTTGCAAAAAAAGTTAAATTTCCCGTAAGTCATTGATGGATAATAGGTAGTTGACACGGCACAATTCTCCCCCCTTCCGCACCAATTATTTCAGTAGGCAGCAAGCAGAAGCCAGTAAGCAGTACCTCACCGTCCTTTGTCCCTGGTCCCACCACGGCGGGTCGGATACCAGCTCTCAGGTATCAGCCCTTCGCCTTTAAACCCAAATCGTACTTTTCAGTTCTCAGTGCCTCTGTGTCTCTGTGGTGATCGGCATATTCCCTTGTTGGCGAGAAAGGTCTGCGGGCGCAGAGAACGGCCTCGCGTTACCCTGCTGCAATTACTTATTTCCCGGCGCGCACACGAAATTGGCAGCATCGTTGGTGTCGCCGGCGCCTTTGTACTTCGCGATTTGCGGGTACGTACACAGGGGACGCGTCATCTTAACGCCTTGTGCGTGGTTGGAGTCGTCCACGTATTTCGTCGCGATGATCTTGGAAGGTGCGACGCCCTTCTCAACCCACTGTTCGAGAGCCGTGTAGATATTGTGCTCAGGGTCATGCGGCGGGGCATTGGCATCTTGTCCGAAGGAATTGGGCCCTGGACCGCCTCCACAGTGCTGCATTCCCGGCACCATAAAAAGCCGCAAGAACGTGTCTGTAGCGCGCTGGCCCAGCGTCGCCAGCACGCTGTGGTAGTAGTCGATGGTGTTGGGCGCGGGGATCGCGGCATCGCTCCAGCCATGATACATAATGAGCTTGCCACCGCGGGCCCTGAAGGGCTTCAGATTGGGGTCGGTGGCGTTAAGGGCACGGGCCGTCTTAGCGTCGGCCAGTTTCGTGCCTTGGTCGACATTGAAAGTCTTGTAGTCCCAAGCCGCTTGTTCGTACACCATGTCTGAAAAGAACTGTGTTCCGAAAAAGAACAGCAGGCTGCGGCCGGGCACCGGACCGGTGATCCAAGGAGCCCAGCCCGCTGGACCCTCCTCGGCGCCGGGCATATAGCCGGGGAAAATCTGGTGTCCAGCCGAATCGTGCGGCCCGGCATAGATCTTCTTGAGCGCGGTCACCTGCGGCGCCGTGAGGCAACTGTTGGAGTCGGCCCCCTTGCAGAGCAGCGTCGCTGGGTCGAAGTGGCATTGCCTCGGGTCATTGAGGATACCGTCCGCTACACCGTCCTGGGCGTCGCAGGCAGCAAGCACAGCGGCGCCGATGGCCGGGAGCTTGCCGGCGGGAATGTAACTGGCCTCATCCAGCGTGGTAGCCTGGTTAACCCACATAGCACCGACCAGCAGATGTGTCCAGAAATTGGCGGGGGCGCCGGCAAGGATGCCGTCGTAGTCTTCGGGGAAGCGCTGGGCCTCCATCAGGGCCTCACGGCCCCCATCCGAGCAACTGGCGAAATACGAATGCTGGAGGTTGTCGCCGTAAAAGGCGTCGATGATTGCTTTGGCCTTCAGAGTCATCTCGTGGATGGCGCGATATCCGAAGTCAATCACCTTTTCGGGGTGGCCCAAGGCCCACGCCGCGTCGCCTCCTCCGGTGTGCCCGGTATCGGTGCCGGCCGCGGCATAGCCTCGCTTTATCGAAGCTCCCAGGGCAGGATAGCCAATCATCCCCGCGAAGCCTCCGTTGCCCTGGCCCTGGTATTTGCTATTCCAGCCGGCGGTCGGCATCCAAACCTCCATCTTGATAGCGGAGTCAGCCGTGGGCGAAACTTCTGCCACAACCCTGCAAAAGGCTGGAAGATCCTTGTAGCTCGCTTGCATCCCCGGCATGGGATTCGGGGCAGGAGGCGGGGTGAATGCTCCGGCAGGTACAGATTGGGCCAACGTGATTTTCGTGTTGGCTAGCGCAAGCTGCGCGAGGCTGTCGCAGGATCTTTGAGCCGCCCCGGTCGTCTGACTAAAAACACCTGCTATCCACAAAGCCGCCAGAAATGGGAAAACCAACGGTTTACGCATCGCGAACTCCCTTCGTTTTTACTGACCCGGCCGCCTGGATTTGAAACCACTTGACCGAATTTCTACCATTTTCTTGATAGATTCAGCCTGTGAGAATTGCATCCTTACCGCCTCCCTGTCAAACATAACTTCGGCGGCTTAACCGCAATATTCAGGGGAAAAACTCGCGGCCTTCTTACTGAATCCTGAATCCCGAATCCTGAATCCTGCTCTTCTGAATCTTAGCGCTTGACACGCGCCCGGAGATATGGTAGCCTACTATGGTTGACGTATGCTGAATGCACGACGACACCACTTCCAAGGGGTTCTAAATCGGCCTCCCGGCTGGGGAAGATTGGCGCAAAACCCAAAAAAGATACTAAATAGAGGGAACGAAGCTAAGGATTTCTTGAAGATCGCGATGAGCTTCACTCGCACCAGCTCGAGTGTTCGTGACGACGCGGCAATTCGCATGCAGAATGGAGGCAACGGATCGCATGAACAACTCTCGCAGAACTTTTCTTGGTTACGGAGTCGCGGCGCTGGCGGCTGCCAATTCCCCGCGTACCAGAGCGGGGGGTAGCGCTTCGACCTTCCTTGACATCATACGTCCACCCGATCACGTGACGGCGTTCGCCGAGGGTAGACCGCCGCTTCATCTCCAACGTTCCGGCGCGCGTTGGCGTGCACAGGATGTTGAGATCGCCACCGAGCCCAAGCAACAGCTTGGAGTCCGTGAGCTCTCCATCAAGGTCTCATCCCCACAAACCTCGCTCACCCGCGTGCATCTGCGATGGTCCGGTCCGCTGCCGGAGACCCTGCGGTTTCTGGGCGAT
>Ga0116112_1001558_pt1 | contig 15128 bp, 18 predicted proteins | sample June2015DPH_8_15_FD_89721 | JGI IMG/M metagenome (GOLD analysis project Ga0116112, IMG submission 89721) | Peatland microbial communities from SPRUCE experiment site at the Marcell Experimental Forest, Minnesota, USA - June2015DPH_8_150 | ecosystem: Environmental > Terrestrial > Soil > Wetlands... | reverse complement strand
TCCCGGAGGCCGCACCAAAAAGAAGCTCAAAATGAACTCTGTTCGCCCAGAGCAGCTAGTCTCCAGCTATTTTTAGGACTGGTGGCAAGGCTGGCGCGCGCGAATCCTCACTTTATCGTTGACCGCTCTGTCACTCCCATGTCGGCCCTTCCTCTCATTACTTCCCGCGAGAATGTCACCAGCGATCCTGTGACTATGAGCGCAACCGCCGCAGCGTAGAAGCAGTACTCAAACGCGGCTCTGGTCGGGAGCACGAGCACATGATTGCCGACGGCGTAGCTGGCAACATAGGTCGAAAGAAGCGCTCCGGCCAGAGGTGCTCCGAGGCTTTGGCCGATGTTTCGGAATGCTGTATTCAGAGAGGTTCCGAGGCCCATCTTGTCCATCTCGATGGAGAGTACCAGGAGATTCTGGATTGAAACCGACATCACCCCCATTCCCACCGCACACGCCACGAGATACGCTCCTATCTCTTCAGGGCTCGAATAGGTCGAGAGCACAAGAAATCCCACCGCGCCCACCATAGAGCCAAGATAGAGGAACGGCTTCACGCCGTACTTTGGAATCACTACACCCACGGCGTAAGCAACGGGCAGTGTGACGAGGATAAGCGGCAGCATATAGAGTCCCGTTTCGATGACGCCGGTTCCAAATCCGCTGGGGGCGGGCAGCTGCATAGCGTACACGACGGCTTGGAATGCAATACCGTTCGAGAGGCCATAGGTCGTGCCGAGGAGGTTAGAGACCATCATGTTTCTTTCGCGGAGCAGCTTCAGGTCGAGGACAGGTTCGGCGAGTCTTCTCTCGTAGAGGGCGAGCGGGATTATTACCGCCGGACCGCCGATTACGAGCCCGAGGACGGGAGCCGATGTCCAGCCCCAGCTGGAGCCCTCCGACAGACCCAGCACGATTGCGGTCAGTGAAGCCCCCAGCCACGCGGCGCCCAGATAGTCGAGCTTGATGCCAGGCTTCCTACTAGTTGATTCTTCGACGACAAAGAAGACGAGCACTGTCAGGACCAAGACGAATGGTATGGCAATGTAGTAGTTACCTTGCCAGCCGAAGCTACTCGTAATCACTGCACCCGCCAGAAGACCCAACGCTCCACCTGCGACCTGGACAGCGCTTATCAGACCCTGGGCCCGTGGGATCATATCGCGGGGGAACTGCTCCCTGGCCAGACTGAAGCACAGTGGGAAAACCCCGAGCCCGATTCCCTGCACGAGCCTCGAAATGAGAATCAGGTTGAAATCCGGCGCGAGAGACGTGGTTGTAGCCGCAGCCAGGTAGGCTGCCAAGAGGTACATCATAACCCGCTTCTTTCCGTAAATATCTCCGAGCTTGCCGAAGATAGGGGTTACCGCGACCCCGAACACGGTGTAGAGTGAGATTGCTAGGCTCGCCTGGGCGATGCTAACACCGTACTCCGCTACTATGCTCGGCAGCGCTGGAGTGAGCATGATGTTGACGTAGACGATGAAAGCGGCGACCAGCGCCAGCAGCGCCAGCGCTTTGTACGCATATGCTCGGTCGAAGGTTTGTTCGCCTTCTCTAGCCACATTCGCAGACCCACCGAGATGATTTGGCTGTGTTCTGACCAGGATCTTCTCACTTATCGCTTCGCGAGTGCCCGGCGACCCTCACCATCGCGGTCACAGATGGCAGCGCCAGCATGCGCGCGCTTGACCAAGATGTCCAGAACGAAGGTTGGTAGGATGGCATAGGGGCGACCGAGATCAGATCACTCTCGGTGACCCACGCCTTCGGAAGCCGGATAAGGTTAATACCCCACATGTGGGGCAATCCAGTTTGGGCGCCTTGAGAGAGTTAACGCTCGAGATCTCGCTTCTGGAAGTTCCTCTTTCGGAGCGAGGAGGCGCGGGTCTCCTTGCAGATGTCCTTACTCGCTCGGATTCGACGCATTTCTTGAAGATAAGAAGCGAGGGGTTCCTTATGATATGCCGGGTGCCGTCGAAAGAGCTACCGCTGCTCAAGGGCTCCATCTCGGGAAAAGGGCCCCGCGGCGTCCAAGTCAAAGCCCTAGGCGAGGAGAGGTCGGGCGTCCAGATACTGCAGGTCTCGGGGAATTGGCAGGATCTGGCCAGCTCAAAGGGGCAAGGAGACAGCCGAGTGGTCAACCTTCTCAAGTCAGTCGAAACGGAGCCGATCTACAGGACACGGAATCCGAGCTTCGATGGCCGAATGCTGCGGGTCTCTCTCGTCGCGGAGCAGGAGACCATCAAGCGGCTGCTGGAGGGAATGAAACACGCGGGTGTCCCCTTCAGGGTGACCAGCCTGGGGCGCCCGAGGGTTCAGGAGGAGTCGGCCATGGACAGGCTGACCGCCAGGCAGGCGGAGGTCCTAAGGTTGGCGCACACGATGGGATACTATGACGTGCCGAAGAAGGCGAGGGTCGAAGACATTGCGAGTCTGTTGGGGATGGACAAAGGGACTGTGGGGGAACATCTCCGAAGGGCGGAGAAGCATGTGTTCGACGACTTGTTGAGCTGAAAGGCGAGACACGGCTACGAATCTACATCAATTCCTCTCCTTGGCCGTGCCAAGGGTTTGAGCCTGGAGTATCAACGAGTGCACGGGTTGGGTCCGTTCCGGCCCGCGCGTTGGATCTGATTGCATCCAAATCGGGAGAGAGCTTGAGACTATGGGGGAGCTAGGCTGACCGAGTCCGAGTCATCAGAGGCATAATCCCTCATCTGAATCCCACTCCAGCAACATTATCGCTGCGCATCCCGGAGGCCGCACCAAAAAAAAGCTCGAAATGGACTCTATTTCGTCTTAATCGTCCAGTTTGAACTATTCAGAGACATCGTATGAGGCTAGGTTCGAATCCCACCGGGCTTAGTCAATAAATAGCCCACGAGACTCACGCTGAGATTGTGTCCGAGTTAGAAATCAGGAAGGCAGTCAAGGAGAGATACGCCAAGATGGCAACCTCCTCCGACTCGAAGTGCTGCAATGAAGATGATTCTTGTACCGTTTCAGACCTGACCTCCGTGGGCGAAGCTGTTCCAATCGAAGCCTCGTCGGTCGGAGCAGGATGCGGTTCTCCTCTGCTTCTGATAGGCCCGAAAGAAGGCGATGTTGTGCTCGACCTCGGAAGCGGCGGTGGAATAGACATCTTCAGAGCTTCCCAGCTCGTCGGCGAGAAGGGGAGAGCGATAGGTGTGGACTCCACGCCAGAGATGGTCTGGAGAGCGAGAGAGACAAAGTCGAAGTATGGAGACAAGTACGTGAATGTGGAGTTCAGGCTCGGAGAGATCGAGCACCTGCCGGTCGAATCAAACAGCGTGGACTATGTCATATCAAACTGCGTGATCAACCTCTCACCCGACAAGCCGGCCGTCTTCAGGGAATCCTTTCGCGTGCTGAAGGAAAGCGGAGTCTTCGCGGTCGCTGACGTCACTCTTCCAAGAGAGATTCCCAACAGCGCAAGAAAGGACATGGATTCTTGGTCGGCCTGCATCGCGGGAGCCCTAACGGATTCAGACTACGAGAGCCTACTCAAGAGTGCTGGATTTCAAGATGTACAGATTGAACACGTGTCGGACTCAAACATTGGAGAATACCCATTCAGCTACTTCAGCTCGCACATCAAGGCGAAGAAGCCCGCTGCCGGCTCCTTGAAAGCTCCATAACCCGCTTCTCGATTTCATCCCTAATCTTTCGCACGCCCGCAAGTGGCTTACCTTTGGGGTCTGGGAGATCCCAATCGACGAGTTTCTTCTGCAACTGAGCGAGCATGGGTTTCGGGCATGCCTCCTCCACTGAGCATCCCATCGTGACGACCAGGCTCGCCTCGTTGATCATCTCACTGGTCAGCATTCTTGGAGTGTTCGACGAAAGGTCGATTCCCTTCTCTTTCATTGCTTGGACTACGGTCGGGTTGACCTCGGAGGCGGGAACGGTGCCCGCGCTCGTCGCTTTCAGACCGTACTTCTTTGCGAACGCTTCGGCCATCTGACTCCTGCCTGCGTTATGCACACAGACGAACAGTATCTTGCGAACGGGATGAGACAGACCAATCGCCTACGGTATCAGACTCTTTAGCAGGTCCAAGGCTGGGGAGTCGCACACCTTGTAGAATACCCACCTCTCTCTCTTGCTCCTTTGAAGTAGACCTGCTTGTTCCAAGAGACCCAGGTGATGTGACACGGTCGGTTGCGACAGTCCGAGGGCGGCTTCAAGCTCACAGACACACATCTCCCGCTTGGAGACAAGCAGCAGAATCTTTATCCTGTTGGAATCACCAATCGCTCCTACAAGTTTTTCCGCCCGTCGAATCCTCATCGCATACTCAGGAGACGCAAGCTTCGCTGCCTCGACCCTGGCCTGTCTAATGTCCGAGGGTTGACAGATTCCGAGCTGAACTAGCCGCTGAACCGATTTGCTCTCCCCGGGCTTCATGGCTCCTTGCCCCCTCCAGTTCGCTCCGGCAGTATAAGAGGTGCGGTTCTCGTCTTAGGCAGGTCTATCCTGAAGAGTCTTGGTTTCAACCAAAGGGCGACGTAGACGAGCCCAATCATGACAGGGACCTCTACCAGTGGCCCCACAACTGTTGCGAAGGCCTGACTTGAGCTTAGGCCAAAGACCGCGACGGCGACGGCTATTGCTAGCTCGAAATTGTTGCTCGCTGCGGTGAAGGACGTGGTGACGGTCTCCTGGTAGGAGAACCCAAGCTTCCATGACAGAAGAAAAGACGACACAAACATGAGGAGGAAGTAGGCTACCAATGGGATGGCGACTCGCACTAGGTCCAATGGGAGCTGAACGAAATACTTGCCCTGCAGGCTGAACATTATGACAAGGGTGAAGAGCAGCCCCACCAGCGCGGTCGGTCGCAGCTTTGAAAGAAACTTCTGCTCGTACCATTCCTTTCCTCTGCGTTCGAGGGCGTACCGCGTTGTTATCCCCATGGCGAACGGTACGCCCAAGAAAATCGCAACGCTGCGTGCTATGTCCCAGGGATTCACGTTGATTCCAGTCGCGACCGCATTCGGGTCAAGCCAGGTCGGCAACACTGTGATGAAGAAGTAGGCGTATACCGAGTAGAGGACTATCTGAAATACCGCGTTCAGCGCAACGATGATTGCTGCATACTCGTTGTCCCCACCGGCGAGCATGTTCCATACCAACACCATCGCGATACAACGCGCCAGGCCGACCAGGATTATTCCGTCCCTGAAGAGGGGGAGGTCCGGGAGGAGAACCCAGGCGAGCCCAAACATCAGGATTGGGCCCACCGCCCAGTTGAGCAGGAGCGAGACGCTCATCATCTTTTTCGCGGTCCTGACCTTTCCGATTTCCCGGTAGTTGACCGCCGCAAGTGGTGGGTACATCATCCAGATCAGACCAGCAGCAATCGGAAGGGACACTGAGTCGATCTGAAATGAATTGATCAGCGGACCAGTCTGGGGGAAGACATACCCGATTAGAACGCCTGCGCCCATCGCCACAAAGATCCAGATGGGTAAAAGCCTGTCCAGGAGAGAAAGACTGCCCAGGATCTCCTTGGAGGAATCGCCAGACAATGTCCTATCAGCATTAGACTAATACATCGATATATATCAATATATCTTCCGCAATGGTTAGCGCGCGTAGGTCGATGCACAAACTGACTCTACGACGCTGGCTTCACGTTCCTAAAGACTCCATAGAACCCCGTTATCCCAACGACATACAGCCCAGTCGCCAGAAAGACTGGGAGCCCGTAATTCCCTGAAGCCATGATCCAACCACCAAGGATTGTCGTCACGCTGTTGGGCAGCCTCCAGACCAGGGAATTGACGGCGCTGGCGAGGGATCTCTGCTCCGCGGGAACAATGCCCATCAGGAACGAGTCGGCCAGGGGAGAAGACATGTTCATCAGAGCCGCCCGCACGACGTACAACACCCCTGCGAGGAGAGGGTCAGGCGCAAACGCCATCGCGAACATGAACACCGTCGAGCTCCCCTGGGCCAGCACAATGGCGTTGACCGTGCCAAGCTTCTTCGAAAGGAACGGGCTCCCTATTGCTGCCAGGGCGATGGTCATGTTGGAGACTGCCAGTAGCGGCCCGCTGTATGTATCGGGTATCGAGAACCGGAAGTAGAACCAGGTGGCAATTAACGGGATGATGAACCCAGCCCCAAGCCCGATGATGCTGTTCACCCCCGAGAACTTCCAGAGCGGCCCCAGCGACCCGAGCCCGCCCGTCCTCTTCGTCTTCCTTGGCTCCGTGTAGCCCTTCAGCACTTGCGCGATGCCGACGGGCGAGATGACCGACAAGGCGGCCAGCACCACGGTGGAGTATCTGTGGATGTCCAGGATCCCGACATGGAGGACTGACTCCAGCGTGGGGAACGCGAACGGGACGATGTAGCCAAGCCCGAAGGCGAAGGCCCCGACGATGAATGACAGAACAAATGCCTTCTCCCGGTTAGCGACGGTTGTCATGTCGGCTATGAGAGCGTTCCATGAGGATAGGAACGCTCCTTCTCCAAGGCCGGCAAAGACACCGGCCATGAGCAGGGCCGGAAGCGCGGTCGTGAGGGCGAAGACGAGCAACGTCATTGGGAAGCCGAGCAAACCCAGGATGAGGATGCGTTTCTTGCCACTCCGGTCGGCGTAGATGCCGAAGGGGACAGAGCCCAGGACCATAGCTATCCCATTGGCACCGAGTATCAGCCCCACCGAGCCAGCGTCGTATCCCACTTGAGGCAGGTGCGCCGAGATCAGAACTTGGAGGTACCCGTAGCCGACCGCAGTGAAGAAGACAAGGAAGACGAACCACTTGACCCTGGGAGGGATGGAGGAGAGGAAGCCGGAAGGTCGCCCGCCAGGATACTCAGCCACCTCCGATGCCCCGCCACCCGAGTCCTCCCCGCCCATTCTGAATCAGCAGGGTTCCCTGTGCAGGGCCAAGTACAGTCCGGCCCCTCCGAGTCCCGCGATCACGAATGGGATTGACGCGCTAAGGACCGGCGGGAAGACGTAGAGTGCCGGGACGACGCTGAACAGGACGATGTACGCAGTTGCGGGCCAGTACTTTCGGCGGAGGGCCAAGGCTATTCCATAGGCGGCCCCGAAGTCTATCAGGATGCCCGGCCACCAGAACCGTAGTCCCCAGATGACGCCCAATCCAATAATGAAAAGCGCCTCGAAGACTTTCTCGCCAGTTTTTTGGGTTATCAGTTCATTTCACCGCCTATAGTGACCACTAGTCACTATATCAACCTTCGGTCACTATTCCGAGTGACGGTCAGCTTAAATAGCCTTCTACCCCATGAGGCGCCAGCATGCCAAGGGTCCTTCCTGAGTACAGGAGCATCGCCACTTCCAAGATCATCGAGGCCGCGCGCGTCCTGTTCAGGGAGAAGGGGTTCAGGCAGACGACTATGGACGAGATAGCGCGGAAGCTCGGGATAAGCAAGGCGGCCCTTTACACATACTTCAAGGACAAGGAGGCCCTCTTCAAGGCGGCCTACGAGTCGTCCCCGAGGGAGCTGGAGCAGGTCATCGAATGGGTCGTCAAGCAAGGCGATACGCGGAAGGCCTTCGAGGCTTTCTTCGACCAGATGATGCCAGATTCAAAGCGGGCCGCCGGCCTCAGCTTCGAGGTCATCTCCGAGGCGACAAGGAACCCTGAGCTAAGGGAAGTCCTCAAGAAACACAACGATCAGTACATGGACGCGATTGAGCGGTGCATCGTCGCCACGAGCAAGAGGAAGAGAGCCGACGCCAGGGAGCTTGCTGGGTCCATCCTGGCGCTGTGGAACGGGATGGAGTCCCTCGTGGCGCTCGGATTCCCACTGGAAGAGACAAGGGTCTACTGGAACAACGCGATGAACAAACTGCTCCGTTCGTAGCCCTTGTTTCATCGCTAGCGCGCGACCTCGCTCCTAGACCAAAGCTTAACTCAGAATCCCGCACCGGGTGTTTCTGAATTGGTCCTCGACATCGACTGGGCGATGGTTTCAGCTTGGGCGGCGATGGTGACGGCCACCGGTGCGATAGTTGCAGTTTGGCTGCAGAACAGGCACGCGCGGATAACCAGGAGCCTTGACGTGCTGTTGAGGCTCGAAGGAAAGTTCGACAGCGACAGAATGAAGGACCTGAGGCGAAAGGCGGCGACGGGCTTTCTTGCGGGGAAGTTCGTAGATGAAGCCTACTACGTACTGGACTTCTTCGAGGAGGCGGGTCTCCTCTTGCGCATGAAGGCAATCCACGAAGAGATCCTGTTTGAGAGCTTCTACCACAGCCCTCCGGCCTACTGGTACACCGCCAAGAAGTACATCCTCGAGATGCGGCGCACGAGGAAGGAGCTCTACGACAACTTGGAGTACCTCGCAGAGAGAGACCTGGACTACGCTCGCAAGAAGACGGGGGGGAGCACGGACAAGATGGAGGCCGAAGCCTATTGGAAAGACTTCATCGTCAGAGAAACTCAGGCTAGCTAGACGTTGGAGATAGCGCGCGTGGCCAGGATACAACTTCTGCGACAATCGAACCAGGGGTTGCGAAGCCAGGCCGGGCTGCCTGCTAGGGGAATCGAACCCATTTGGGTCCGCGCCCCGGAGGCCGCACCAAAAAATAAGCTCAAAACGCACTCTTTTCCACCACAATCGCCCAATCCGAGCTATTCAGAAGCAATGATTCATGGCTAGGTTCGAATCCTGCCAGGCCCGTCCGTCATCATCAACACTCGTCTGTCATTATCAACACTCGCCTGAGGCAAGAGCTCTAACCGAAGGAAACCGGAATCGTGTACGTTCACACAGTCTTGCGGTGCTCAAGAGGCGAATGTCCCTCCACAATCTTTTAAGAGAACTGTCGGCAGGCAATTCTTCGATGCAAATGAACGGCAGAGTAGTTCATTTCGAAGTTCCAGCGAAGGATATGAAGCGGGCGAAGGCATTCTACTCAGAAGTCTTCGGCTGGAAGGCAAACGATGTGGGGATGCCCGGGATGGAGTACTCCCTTGTTAGTACCACCGAGGTCGACAAGGAGGGCAATCCCAAGTCCCCAGGCTCCATCAATGGAGGCATGATGAAGATGGTCAAACCCTTCACTGGTCCTGTCATCACCCTACAGGTAGACGACATCACCTTGGTGTTGAAGTCTGTGGAGACGCACGGCGGAAAGACAGTGACCAAAAAGACCCCGATGGGGGAGTGGGGCTACTTCGGGTACTTCAAGGACAGCGAAGGGAACCTGATGGGCCTCTTCCAGGGTCCCACCAAGTAAGAGCAGCGTAAAGAGGTAGAAGGCCACTATCTCTCCGGCGAGCCAGGGCTACCTCGTCATCACTCTGAACTTGCCAGTCCTGTCGACCCAGGCGACGAAGCTGGTTGCGCACGAGGAGCAGACGAAGCGCTGGACCTTCATGTCCCCTTCGGGTTTCTTCCCACCGGTCCACTCTCTTGCCGGAGAAGGGTTCTCCTTTCCGCACTTAGGACACTTCACCACGGGAATCCGGTGTCAAACGGGCAGTGAAGTCATATTTCAACGTCTCAGAGGCGGATACTCCATCCTCTCTCCCACCTCCTTTGCCACCTCGCGCCCGAGAGTTTTCTTGACTAGCTCGAGTCCCACGTCGATCGAAGATGAGATGCCTCCCCCGGTTGTTATCCTTCCGTCGACTACGACGCGAGCCCTCCGAATTCTGGCTCCAGACCGCTTCAGGTCGTCAAAGAACTCGTGGTGGGTGGTCGCTGCGCGCCCTTCGAGGAGACCGGCCCTAGCCAGGAGAAGCGCGCCCGTGCAGACCGACCAGACCATCTTCCCCTCCTCGTGAGCCTTCCTCAGAGCATCCAGGACGAGCCTGTTCTCCAGGAGCGCGTCCACGCCCGTGCCTCGCCTGGCTCCTCCGCCGGGAACGAACAGCAAGTCCTGTCCCCTGAGGTCCCTTAGGATCCGGTCCGGAACCACCTTGAGCCCTCCGCTGCACTCGATGGGACCAGCTTCCGTCCCGACTAGCTCAGTCTCGAAGTACCCTTCTTCTTGGAGCCTGTTGGCCACTGCTAGCGCCTCTAGGAATCCGACGAAGTCGAGTTCTTCCACCCCGGGGAACACGAGTATCGCGACTTTCATGCCAGCTTCCCTTTCTCTCCTCGTCAGTTCGGGCGCCTATATTAGAAAGTCCCGGCCAGGGCGCCGATGCCAAGAGAACTCAGAAAGCTCAGTCTTCATTTGCCCTGCCTGCCTTCGTTCTCTTCAAGTTCTCCTCTTCGCGCCGGATGAGGGAGGCTTTTCTCTCGACCCCGAACCCATAGCCGCCGAGGTTCCCGTCGCTGCGCACCACCCTGTGGCAAGGGACGACCAGCGCGACGGGGTTCTTCGCGCAGGCGTTGGCGACGGCCCTGGCGCTCTTCGGGTGCGATATCTTCTTGGCAATGTCTGAGTACGAGCAGGTCGATCCGTATGGAATGGCCTGAAGCTCCCTCCAGACTTTGTGCTGGAATGATGTGGCTCTAATGTCGAGGGGCAGCGCGTACAGAGGCACAACATCTCCCCCCTCCAGGTACGCGAGGATTTCGTTCACCCACGACCCGAGTTTGCTGGTGTTCGTCCGGATTATCCTGGCCGAAGAGTACTCTGTCCTCAGCGAGGCCTCGAGAATAGACTCAGAATCTCCTAGGCTGACCGCGCAAACTCCCTTATCTGTCCCAGCTACGAGAAGCTTTCCTAGCCGGCAGTTGTGAATTGAATAGCATATGTGCATGTTCCTCCCCTTTGACCTGTATGCCGATGGCCGCATCCCGAGCTTGGCGTAGGGATTCGTGTAGAGCCAGCTCGTCGAGTTTCGCCCCGCCTTGTAGATTGAGCTCCGGACCGAGTCGCCATTGTTCATCGACATCTTCGCGCGCCTGAGCCTGACTCCCTCGACGTATTGGCGCGGGGTTAGGCCCACGATTCGTTTGAAGAGGCGCTGGAAGTGGAAGGGGTTCAGGTTGGCGCTTTTTCCCAGCTCGGCCAGGCCGAGTCTCCCGTCGAGGTTTTGGTTTATGAACGAACAGGTCTCTTCGATTCGGGTTCTCTGCAGCGTCGCGAAGCCCTTGTCGTTTGGCCGGCACCGCTTGCAGGCCCGGTAGCCAGCGCGCTCGGCGAGCAGGGGGGTGAGGAAGAAGGCCACCTGATTTCTCCGGGGGGTCCGGGCGGGGCACGATGGTCGGCAGTAGATTCCTGTGGAGCGGACACCGAAGACGAAAGCTTCGTCATAGCGGTAGTCACGACGCTTGATGGCCCTCCAGAGCTCAACGTTCGTGCGGTCGAGAACCGGAACCAGCTCCGTCTTGGTGCGTGGAATCATGGTCACTCTGCTCCTGTAGCCACCGGACGTCTCGGTGTAATCGCCCATCTCAGTCTAAAATAGTTAGTGTCTGAATCTTGCGGCCAAAGCGGGTGTTCGTTCAGGGACTCATCCGTCTCCGCGGGAGGGAGGCCCAAAGGTAAAAGGTTGCGTAGCTCCTGAAGCCCTTCCAGCGTGATGCCAGCATAGTCAAGTCTTCGTTAGTGGGTCTATCTCTGTGGAAGACCAGTCCGTACGCAGTTCGCACCCCCGTATCCTGTGACGGGAGAATGTCCAAGCGGCCCAGGGCTCGCATCAGAATCATGTCAGCAGTCCAGTCGCCGATCCCACGATACCGCGTCAGCTGCTGGCGAGCTTCCTCGTCTGGGAGCTTGTTGAAGAGTTCGTCATCAACTTCACCCGAAGCGACGGCCTCGGCGAAGGCGACAAGATACTCAGCCTTCCGTTGACTGAATTGGATTGACCGGAGTTTCCACGTGGGGAGTCTGCATATGGACTCCGCAGTGGGGAATCCGACGTATTCGTGCCCCGCAAGGCGAACTTGTTTCCCACAGAGCCCAGTCATCTGCCGCTCGACCTTTGCCGTGAACCTGAGGTTGACCTGTTGACCAATGATGGCCGTTGTCCCCATCTCAAAGATTGATGGTGCCTCAATGATTCGCAAGCCGTTGTATTTCTGGCAGAGCATTCGCAATTGCGGGTCCTGAGACATCATACTGTAGATCCTCGCCACTGGCGCGCGCGCGTCAACTTATCGTTCAGCAGCACCCTGGAGGGAGAGTTCGGGACCCGCATTCACCGTTAAATGCTGCTATGGCCAATCCGAGGCAGGTGCGTCTACGGAGATGCTGCTTACAGCGGTTTTTGCTTGGTTCCACATCGTTTCGGCGATAATGTGGCTTGGTGGCGGAATCTTATTCGCTTTTGTAATAGGGCCTGCCCTTGCGAAACTCTCACCTTCCAGCTCTGGCGAGTTCTTTGCGAAGGTAGTTCCACGAATCTCCACGTTCTTTCGGATCGTTGCCGGTACGACCGTACTGTTTGGTCTTCTTCTCCTCTAAACCTGAGAAAGCAACGGAGACTTCGGACCGCTTTCTCTGTCAGGTAAATGGGGACCGGCCATCATCATCGGACTGTCCTTCGGTTTTGTTGCGTTCCTGAATTCGGAATTCGTAGCACAACCGCCTCTCCGGAAGGCCATCAGGTTGATCAAGGAAATGCAATCGTCCGGTCAACACCAGCCTCCGGCTGAACTCCCAAAGACCATTAGGAGAGCCACGATCACGGCCAATGTGACGGTGCTCCTTCTCATTCTAGCACTAATCTTCATGGTCGCCGCCGGGTTCTACTGAATCCGCGTCACGTTCATCTATCGGGATCCACTTTCCGGACCTGTTTGGGGGCGAGTCCCACCGGGTCTGTCAGCAGATGGCAAAGCCTCATGCTTGCTTAATAGGATGGGTGGCCCTAGAGGCTGCGTCTTGGAAGCCAAATTCACCTATGTCGGGATCAGAGTCAAGAACATGAAGGAATCGATTGACTTCTATACGAAGTTTCTTGGGATGAAGAATAAAGGTCATTCTAGAATCGAAGCTACGAAGGGGGACGTGGTTTTCCTGGAATCTGGAGACGGGAAGTTCGGGATAGAGTTGAACCACTATGACGCCAAGAGTCCATTCAACGCGAAGTACGTCGTCGGAGAAGGACTCGACCACCTCGCGTTCGGAGTGAAGGACCTCGACGCGTCGCTAAGACATGCAAAGAAGCTCGGCTACAAGTTGCTGAAAAAGGTCAAGACCGAGAAGAGCCTCTGGGCCTATGTGGAGGACCCGAACGGAATCTGGATAGAGCTGTTCAAGATAACAGGCTAAGTGGCGCATTTTGCGCCCCTGAACAACCTCAAAAACAGCCTAGACAAATCCGATTCGTCAACAGAGCGCGCGCGCAAAATCGTTCCTCAGGTGCCTTCTGTCATCTTCTTGAGCGAAAGCGACCCGTTCTTGATCTCGAGTTCGTAGAACTCGTTGACATCAAGGCGAATTCCGAGCATGTCGTACTCGGATTCTGTGAGGGTCATAGTCACCTTGGAGAACCCAAACTCTCTAATCTGAGGCATCAGCCCCATCGACTGCAGCTGAGACACCATTCCCTGAATCGCCCTTCCTTCATCGTTGGCAGGGAACATCTCCGGTCTACGCGAATCTCGAACCTCAACTAGCTCGATCTGTTTCGCAGGGAGCCCTGTCAGGGGATCAGTTACACTGCTTATCCGATTGACCTTTACCTTGCCCATCAGTCCAAACCAAGGGCCTGTCCACTATAAACTAAGCGGAGGTTACGTTTGCTGACCGTTTTCTCGCTGGAAACTGGCTTACTCTGAGGCGAGGTCCGGCTGAGGCTGGTTCTCTTCCTCAGGGCTGAGCTCTGTCTGCTGCTGGGCTTCCCCCTCGACCTGCTGACTTGCGATTATCTCCTCTACATCATCTGGCGAGAGGACACGCGCCATTACTAGGTTCCCGAGCGAGTTTCCCGAAGCCTCCCCGGACATCCTGCCGATTCTTCCTCTCAGTTGCCTCCACTTCAGCTTCGTGTTACCGCTCTTTGATGTGTAGATTATCCCGAGGACGTCGCGAGCGTTTATGAATTTGACGTCTCTGATCTTCTTCAGGTCTACCTTGTCGACAGCCTCGACGTAGATTGACCCTTGGTCTCCCTCCTTTTCGGGGAAGACCTCTGGGTCGCGGAAGTAGGATTCGGGGATATAGCTCCTACAAGTGCTGTTAATCAGGAACCTGCGGAAACCTTCGAGGTTGCAGGTCAAGTCGAGCCCTACCAAATTCTCACGCCGAAACCCCTCGAACGGCTCACTGGTTATAAACTGATTCCTGTCCCATCGCAACTCTGTTCCGAGGACCCGTGTCGGTAGTCCTACTCAATACGACCGGCTATTGGCCTTGAGAGCAAGACCTGGAGTGAGCGACGGGCTGTCACGAGTGATGAAACAGGATGAGAAGCCACCTGATGGTTTGACAGGCTTCTTTATTCGACCCAAGACTTTAACGAAAGCTACGAAGAGCCCGCTCCGGTGGGTGATGACCGGATTAGCCCGATTGAACACAATGAGAAAGATCTTGAGTCGGGAACCCACCAAACAAGGCCTAGCCACAAACTGGTTTCTCCTCTCTTCTTTCCCCTTCGTGCGCGTCAGTATCCCCGTGCCGGCAGCTAAGGTAGTTATGTACACCGAATCTACCGTAGCCTCGACTTGGAGTACCCTGCCTCAATGCTCTTGTTGACGTACTCTTCGACCAAGTAGATCCTATGAATCGGATCGGCGACTCTTGGAGAGAGGGAATAGTCTCCACCAATCACGAATTCGTGCGTCCCTCCGCTCTTACAGGCATGAGTGACCTTCTTCCCTGGTTTTACTCCAAGGCTGTTCATCATGACTTCTTTGACCGTAGTGCAGGTCAAGATGCCCCACCTCTCGTCGTCAGGGATTGACTCGAAACCAACACCTGGCTTCAGGGTCTCTCCATACCGCCTATCGTCGCAGTACAGCCTCTTGCACTTCCTGCACCTCCAGACGTCGACGACTCCCTGGAGGTAGTTGTCCCTGTTGACGTTCACCATGCCAATGAAGACGATGTCGTGGGGACAGTCGCTCAAGCTTTCGTACTTGCCCCCCCTCATCCGGCCTTTTCTCCGTTGCGGCTTCGTAGATGGGATCAGCTCAAGTATCAGTTTGTCGACCTTCGTTCTCCTCTCGCTGATTTCTCTCGGCACGTTCTGCCTTCAGATCCGGTAACGGTTCGCCAG
>Ga0116112_1001546_pt1 | contig 15199 bp, 13 predicted proteins | sample June2015DPH_8_15_FD_89721 | JGI IMG/M metagenome (GOLD analysis project Ga0116112, IMG submission 89721) | Peatland microbial communities from SPRUCE experiment site at the Marcell Experimental Forest, Minnesota, USA - June2015DPH_8_150 | ecosystem: Environmental > Terrestrial > Soil > Wetlands... | reverse complement strand
CCTCGGCAATGGCCGCCAGAAACTCGGCTTTGTCCCCGAACACCACACCGATTTCATTTTTTCCATCATCGGTGAAGAACTCGGTCTGATTGCCACGCTGCTGGTTGTCCTCGCGTTCGTCACCATCGTCATTTGTGGAATTTACGTCGCGCTCAATGCCCGCGACGCCTTCGGCTTTTTACTCGCGGCGGGCGTCACGTTTCTGATTGGCCTGCAAGCGGCCATCAACATCGGCGTTGTCACCAGCGCACTGCCATGCAAGGGGTTGCCCCTGCCGTTCATCAGTTATGGCGGTTCGAACCTGCTGGTGATGCTGACGGGCGTCGGTTTGCTGTTCAACGTCGCGCGGCACGCGCGCCCGCGCGCAGCGGTCGCCGCCGAATCCGCCGAAACCGATGAATTTTCACCCGCACGCCCGGCCCGGACCGTGGCGGCGCGGCGCCGACCCGCTCAGGCCACATGACTGAACCCGGAATCAACACGCTCTTCGTCGCCATCGCCTGCGGCGGGACGGGCGGGCATCTGTTTCCGGGACTCGCCGTGGCGGAACAGCTCACCCGCCGCGGCTGCGGCGTTGCGCTGCTCATTTCGCCCAAGGAAATTGACCAACAAGCGGTGAAATGCGCGCGCGGCATGGAAATCATCACGCTGCCGGCCGTCGCGCTGCAAAATCACAATTACTTTTCCTTTGCCGGCAGCTTCTTGAAATCGCTCTTTGCCGCGCGGAAAATCTTCCGCCGGCGCAAACCCGGCGCTGTGCTGGCCATGGGTGGCTTCACCGGCGCGCCGCCCGTCTGGGTCGGGAGGGATTTCGGCGCGAAAACGTTTCTGCACGAATCCAACACCATTCCCGGCCGCGCCAACCGCCTGCTCGCGCGATTTGTGGATGAGGCCTTCGTCGGATTTCCTGAAGCCGCTGGAAGGCTGAAAGCGCGCAAAGTTATGACGACCGGTACGCCGGTGCGCCCGCAATTTTCCCCCAATGCCAGACCCCGGACCCCAGACCCCGATTGCCGCATAGCCCTCGGACTCGAACCTGATCGTCCTACGGTTCTGGTCGTCGGCGGCAGCCAGGGCGCGAGCGGTATGAACGGAATGATTTTGTCCGCATTGCCGCTGCTCGCTGAAAGGAACTGGCAATGGCTGCACCTGACCGGCGCGAAAGATTTTGAAAAAGTAAAGGCTGCCTACGCCGCGCACGGACTCAGGGCCGTCGTGAAACCGTTTCTGGCAGAAATGGATCTGGCACTCGGGGCGGCGACCGTTGCCGTGAGCCGCGCCGGGGCGTCGTCCCTGGCGGAACTGGCCGCGATGCGAGTGCCGTCATTGCTCGTGCCGTTTCCGGCGGCGGCGAACAATCATCAGTTTTACAATGCCCGCGCGTTGGAAGCGACCGGCGCGGCGCGGTTGCTCGAACAAAAAGGCGCCACCCCGGAAAAAGTCGCGGCGGCGGTGACGGAACTTGTCGGGAATGGGACCGCGCGTTTCCAGATGCAAACCGCGCAGGCGCAATGGCACGCGCCGCGCGCAGCGGAACAAATCGCGGAAAACATTCTGAGCGCCTGTTGGAGTTCAAGCTTCAGCTTGCGGGAAAAAAACAGGCCAAAGCCCGAACCCCGGCAATCACGCTCCCGCAAGCCGGAACAGGAACATTTTTCCGCCGCATGAGCACAGCCGCCATTTTGGAAAATCCGATGCGAGCCAAAGAAAACATCGCCGATGAACTGGCGCGGCGCGTTTCGCCCGCGACGGTGATTCGCCGCGACGAGCCGCTGGCGAAGCACACCACGCTCCGCGTCGGCGGCCCGGCGGACGTGTATGTCGAGCCGGCGTCGGAGGATGATCTGGCGGAGGTCGTTAAATTTTGTGCCCGGCACAGCGTGCCGTTTTTTGTGATGGGCCGCGGCTCGAATCTGCTGGTGCGCGACGGCGGTTTTCGCGGCGTCATCATTTGCCTGTCGCACGCGAATTTCAGCCGCATTGAAGCCGTGGGCGAACGGTTAAGGTGCGGCGCGGGCGCGAAATTAAAGGATGTCGCGGTCGCAGCGAGGCGTCACGGCCTGAGCGGCATGGAATTTCTCGAAGGCATTCCGGGCAGCGTCGGCGGCGCGTTGCGCATGAACGCGGGCGCGATGGGCGGCGCGACGTTCGATGTGGTCGAATCGGTCCGCCTCATGAGTTTTGACGGCCAGGTGCGCGAATGGACGTCGAAGGAGATGGCGGTGGAATATCGCAGGTGCAGCACGCTGAAAAATTACATCGCGCTGGGTGCAGTGTTTAAAGGCCGCCCGGATTCGCAGGAATCCATTCTGCAACGGATGAGCGCGTTCAGCCGGAAACGCTGGACGTCGCAGCCTGCGGCGCCGAGCGCCGGCTGCATCTTCAAAAACCCGGCGGAAATTCCGGCGGGCAAATTGATTGACGAGCTGGGACTGAAAGGCACGCGCGTCGGCGGCGCGATGGTTTCCATGGAGCACGGGAATTTCATTGTGAACGACGGCGGCGCGACGGCGCGCAATGTTCTGGAGTTGATTGAAATTATGAAGGCGAAGGCGAAAGCCGAACGTGGGATCGAATTGCAGACTGAGGTCGAAATCATCGGCGAGTGAAATCCTCCTCGTCCTCCTCGTCGTTCTCGTAATCGAGGACGAGAACGAGGACGAGAACGAAAAAATGGTCGAGAAATTAAACATCGTAGTCATGCTGGGCGGGCCGAGCGCCGAACGCGAAATATCGTTGCGCTCCGGAGCCGGCGTCGTCAAGGCGTTGCGTTCGCTCGGGCACACGGTCTTTGAAATTGATCCGAAGACGCCGGATTGGGTTTTGCCGCCGGAAACCAATGTTGTCTGCCTCGCGCCGCTTCACGGAACTTATGGGGAAGACGGCACGGTGCAGCGCCGCCTTGAAGAACTCAGCGCGCTCTACACCGGCTGCGACGCCGAATCGAGCCGCATCGCGTTCGACAAGGTACTGGCGAAAAAGCGCTGCCTCGCCGCGGGGGTGCCTACGGCGAAATTTCTGGTGGTGAATTCGGAAGACACTCCATGGCCGAAGGGCTGGCAGCCGCCGCTGGTGGTGAAACCGGTGCGGCAGGGTTCCAGCGTCGGCCTGCAATTTGTCGAGCGCGTCGAAGACTGGCGGAACGCGCTGGTGGAGGCGTTGAAATTCGATTCCGAGGTTTTAGTTGAGGAAAAAATCATCGGACGCGAAACGACGGTGGGCATTTTGGACGATGTGCCGCTACCAGTCGTCGAAGTCCGGCCCAAAACCGGCAGTTACGATTATCGCAACAAATACACGGCGGGCTGCGCTGAATATTTTTGTCCGGCGGATTTTGATGCGGCGACCACGAAGCGCATTCAAGACGCCGCGCTCGGCGCGTTCCGGGCGGTGGGCGGACGCGATTACGCGCGGGTGGACGTGATGGTGCGGAAAGTGGGACAGGCTTCCAGCCTGTCAGGACAGGCAGGATGCCTGTCCCACTACGAACCGGTCGTGCTCGAAGTGAACACGCAGCCGGGCATGACGGAAACCAGTTTGCTGCCGAAAGCGGCGGCGGCGGCGGGGTTGAATTACGCGCAGCTTTGTCAGCGCATGATTGATTTGGCGCTGAAGCGCGGGTCTGCGACCCGCAGCCGTAAAGAACTGGTTCAGGTTGAGGCTCAGAGCGCTGCGCTCCGCCCTCGTCCAAGAGTTTGAATTTTGAATTGAACGATGTGGTTCAGGCGTGAAAAGAAAAACCGGCGGTTGCGCCGCGGACGCGTGCTGGACGTGAAACTGCGGTCGGGCCAGGTGCGTGCGAAACGCGCCCGGCTGGCGGCGGTGGCGTTCGGCATCCTGTTCGGCACGGTCTTCGGCCTTTATTTATTCTGGCGTGCGGGTGAATGGGCGCTCGACTATTTCGTTTATGAAAATCCCGAGTTCGCTATCCGGCGCATTGACGTGCAAACGGATGGTGTGATTTTGCCGGAACAACTGCGCCGCTGGGCGGGGGTGAAGCCGGGAGACAACCTGCTGGCGCTCGACCTGGCGGCGGTCAAACGCAATCTCGAACTCGTTTCGATGATTGAGTCGGTGTCGGTCGAACGTGTTCTGCCGCGCACCCTGCGGATTCGCGTGAACGAACGCGAGCCGGTGGCACAGGTGAATGTGCCCAGCGCGGACGCCTCGGGCAAGATCGTGGTCACCATGTTCGAACTCGATGCGGACGGTTATGTCATGCAGCCGCTGGACCCGCGCCTGAGTGTGATGCCATTGGCGCAGGTGAACAGTCAAGTGCCGGTCATCATCGGCTTGAATATCTGTCAACTGCAGCCGGGCCGCCGCCTGGATTCGCCACCGGCGCAGGCGGCGCTGCAGTTGATTACGGCCTTCAATGGCTCGCCGATGGCCGGGTTGGTGGATTTGCAGCACATTGACGTTTCGGCGCCCGGGGTTTTGGTCGCTACGACGGAGCAGGGCGGCGAAATTACTTTCGGTCTGGACAATTTTGCCCGACAATTACGCCGCTGGCGGGAGATTTATGATGCGGGACAACGCCTGAACAAAGCGATCGCTTCGCTCAACCTGGCGGTGCCCGACAACATCCCCGTGCGCTGGATGGACGGCGGCGCGGTACCCGGTTCAACGCCCAAACCGGTCAGACCCGCGCGCACCTTGAAAAACCATGTTTGACAACTCGAACATCATCGTCGGATTGGAGATCGGCACGTCGAAAATCTGTGCCGTGGTCGGCGAACAGAATGCCGATCCCGCCAAGGCGGGACTGAACATCATCGGCCTCGGCCAGGCGCGCTCGCGCGGCGTGCGCAAAGGCGAGCTGGTGGACGCGCAACAGGCCGAGGAGGACGTGCGCAACGCCATCGTCGAGGCCGAGCAGATGGCGGACGTGGAAATCCGCAGCGTCTATCTCGGCGTCACCGGCGGCCACATTCGCGGCTTCAACAACCGCGGCATGCATCCGGTCGTTTCCGCCGACCGCGAAATCACCGACGACGACGTTCAGGACGTGGTCAAGAACGCGAAGGCGATCAATTTGCCGACGGAAAACAGCGTCATTCACGCCATTCGCCAGCACTTTTTCGTGGACGGCCAGGACGGCGTGACCAACCCTGTCGGCATGCTCGGTTCGCGCCTGGAAGTGGATATGCACGTGGTCCATGGCAACACGAACCGGCTCCAGAATGCCATCCGCCTCGTCAAGGGCATGCAGCTCGAAGTGGATGAAATCGTGTTCAACGGCCTCGCGTCCTCGCTGGCGCTGTTGACGAACGAACAAAAGGAACTCGGCGCGCTGGTCGTTGACATCGGCGGCGGCACGACTGATTACGTCGTTTACACCGACGGCGTCATCAAACACACCGGCGTGCTCGCGATCGGCGGCGACCACATTTCCAACGACTTGGCTTATGGCCTCAAAGTCCCGTTGAGCCGCGCGGAGAAACTCAAGCTGGAACATGGCTCGGCGCTCGTGGATGATGCCGCGAAAGGCCAGACTGTGACCCTTACTAACGATCTGGGCCTGCCGCTCAAAACCATCAACATCGAACATTTGCGCCGCATCATGGCGTTGCGGTTGGAGGAAATTTTCCAGCTCGTCGCGCAGGATTTGGACCAGCTTGGCCTGCTCGATTATTTGCGCGCGGGCGTTTTTCTGTGCGGCGGCGGGGCGCGCGTGCCGCATATTGCCGAACTGGCCGAGCCGATCCTGCAAATGCCCGTCTCGCTCGGCCAGACCAATTCCGTCAGCGGACTCAAATCCGCGCTCGGCCAACCGGAATTCGTAACCGGCATCGGCCTCGTGAGATTTGGCTCGTTCAAGACCCGCAAACGCGAAGGCCGACCATCGCTGGCGCAGGGCATCAAGGGCGCACTGGGACGACTCTTGCAGCGCTCCTGAACCCACCTGCCATGAAAACCAAGGTTGAACCCAACAAGGCAGTTACCCGCCCGGCGCAGAAGCTGGCCGCGAAAATTTTCGGCGTGGGCGGCGCGGGCGTGCACCTGCTCGACAGGCTCATTGGCGGGGAATTCACCGGCGCATCATTCGCCGCCATTGACACCGACGCGCCGTCGCTGGCGGCGTGCCCGGCGCCCGTGAAAATCCAGCTCGAAACAAAATTATTGCGCAGGCTTGGCACGGGCGGCGATCCCGAACGTGGGCGTGCGCTGGCGGAAGAACAATTTTCCACACTCACCACCGCCTGCGAAGGCGCGACGGTCATTTTCATCCTTGCCGGTCTGGGCGGCGGCGCCGGCAGTGGCATCGGCCCCGTCCTCGCCCGCGCCGCGAAGGAGACCGGCGCGCTCGTGCTCGCTTTTGTGACGCTGCCGTTCACGTGTGAAGGCAACCGCCGCGTGCAACAGGCGCAAGCGGGACTCGATGAACTCAGGGCCGTGGCCGACGGTGTCATCTGCCTGCCCAGCCAGAAAACGTTTAGGTTGATTGACGAGAACACCGGCGTTCTCGATACGTTCCGCATTACGGATGGATTGCTTTTGGAAAGTGTCCGCGGCATGTGGCGATTGCTCACCCGGCGCGGTTTGATTCAAATCCACTTCGACGATTTACGGGCGCTGATCCATGACCGCCATTCCGAAAGCGTGTTTGCCTCCATCGAAGCCACCGGCCCGGCGCGTGCGCGCGAGGTGGTGGAAAAACTGCTCGCACATCCGATGCTCGATGAAGGCCGCGCGCTGGCCGAAGCCGATGCGGTGCTGGTAAGCCTGATGGGCGGAAAGGATTTGACGATGGCCGAGGTCAACCGTGTGATGGAACAAATCAGCCGCCAATGCGAACAGGCGCAAATCATCATGGGCGCGGCGGTGGACGAAACGTTGAAGAACCGCCTGTACGTCACGGTCATCGCCGCGAAAAATGCCGTGGCGAAAACCGAAACGTCCGGTGAGTTGCCGGAGCAGACGATTTCGCGCGGCGCAACGGCGCGAGCCGCCGCTCATGCCACGCCGATGGCGCCGCCGCTGACTCTGGAGCAACGAGACCGATTGGTATCCCGGCGAGGCAGTCGCGGGCGGAAACCGGGTCCCCAAATGCTGCAAACGCAATTGCCGCTGGCGATTGTTTCCAAAGGCCGGTTCGACAAAAGCGAGCCGACCATTCACAAAGGCGAAGACCTCGATATCCCGACTTACATCCGCCGCGGTGTGCCGTTGAATTGAGAATTTGGAGCGCGGCGTTCACGCCGCTTCATTGCCCGAAACTAAAAGCGCGCTTGGACTTTCGCGCCTTCTCTGCCGGTGGATGCCGGAGCGGCTGAAGCCCGCGCTCCGTCACCCCTTTTTCTAAGCGTCAATAATTTTTCGACCACGCAACCAGTTTGCCGTCTGCGCCGAAGGTGAGCGTCAAAATCCTGTCCGGGTAAGCCGAGCCGGTGGTTTGGCCCACCCCGACGCCGACGCCGCCAGTGTAAAATCCCGTCCCGACGCTGAAACTGGAGCCACCATAGCGATGGGTAATCCATTGCGCCACCAGCTTGCCGTCACTCAGGGTTGTCTGCTTGTCCGGCGGGCCGAAATCGGTTACGGCCTGGTCAAACGTGTAGGTGCCGACGCGGCTGTTCCAATCAATCGGCTTGGTCGTCTTGCAGCCGGTGATGAGTGTGGCGGCCAGCGCAAAAATGGTGAGGAATAAAAGTTTTATAGTCAGGTTCTTTGTCATCGCCGCAATTTAACAGAATCCACTTGGACTGCAAACTTCCGGAGGGATGAGTTACGCGAGTCCCTGACTATTGGTTTTTCGGTGGGGCGAGCGTCCCCGCGAGCCGTTTGTTTCCAAGGCAGTCTCGGCTCGCGAGGACGCTCGCCCCACCAAACAACGTCCTGCCTAAATTTTCTCCAGCCAGTCGAGATAACGTTGGTTGCCCGCGCTCAAGGGCAGGACAAGAAATTCCGGCGTGTCGTAGGGATGTTTGGCGAGGACCAGTTTTTCCAGCGCGGCCAGTTTTGATTTTTGCGTTTTAAGAACCAGCAAGACCTCCGTGCCGGATTCGATTTTTCCCCGCCACCAGTAATGCGATTCGATTTTGGGAACCAGATTCGCGCATGCGATCAGCCGCGCCGACAGTATGGTCTTGGCCAGCGCGCGCGCCGTTTTCAAATCCGGCGCGGTGACCAGAACAATGGCAAATTTTGTGGCGGGGTTCATTGCATGCGAGCGCCAGCGGCGCGACCTATTTGTAGCCCAAAATCCGATTGTGACACAAGCTCCGTCAGGAGCGGCATCACCTGAATATATTGCTCCTGATGGAGCTTTGAGAATTTATTGGTGCGTGATTTTACAAAGATTTCGCCTGCGGTGCTGACGAATGGTTATGTGACGGCCAGCACGGCGTTGATTGCGGACTACGTTCTTGTTAGATTTAACGCCATGACGCAGGTGACAGGCATATTCCGGCGTTGCCCGGCTGCCACACTCAGGCGCGTTCGCTGGACAAGTTGATGGAGCGCATCCGCGAAGCCATTGAACTTTGTCTCGCAATTTGAGCGTTAGTTGTAATTCCATTTTCTTTCCCCCGATTTTTCTGTTTAAGTCAAGGCATGGAACTACCACCGCTCATGCCGGGCACGCTTTACCTCGTGGCCACACCCATCGGCAATCTCGAGGACATCACGTTACGCGCGTTGCGCGTGTTGCGCGAGTGCGACGTCGTCGCCGCCGAGGACACGCGCCGCACCGGGCAATTGCTCAAGCATTTCGGAATTCCCAAACCGCTCCTGAGCTATTTCCAGTTCAACGAGGCCAAACGCAGCGAAGAAATCATCGAACGTCTCCGGCGCGGTGAGAAGGTCGCGCTGGTCACGGATGCGGGCAGCCCCGGCATTAGCGATCCGGGCGAACGCGTCGTGCGCGCGGCGATTGCCGCCGGCCTGCGCGTCGAGCCGGTGCCCGGCGCATGCGCGCTGGTCGCGGCGCTCACCGCGAGCGGCCTGCCAACGGATGAATTTCATTTCATCGGATTTCTGCCGCACAAGTCCGGTCAGCGCCGGACCAAACTGGAATCGCTTAAAACAATTTCCGGCACGCTCGTGTTTTACGAATCGCCGTATCGCATTGGAAAACTGCTGGGCGAGCTGAACGAAATTTTTCCCGACCGCGAGGTCGTCCTCGCGCGCGAGTTGACGAAGAAGTTCGAGGAATTTCTGCGCGGCAAACCGACGGCGCTTTTGGCCGTGGTCAAGAAACGAACTTTAAAAGGGGAATTGGTGGTAATGGTTAAAGCAAACGGTTAGGGCGCATCACCGGCGTTCCGGAGAAAGCGCCCTGCCACCGTGGTCGGCGTGCGAAATTCTACTTTGATTTTTTCGCTGCCCTGACCCTCGCCCAACGCGCCTTGGCGGCCAGGGAAATTTTCCGGCGCGCCGCTGCGCTCATTTTCCGCCGCTTGCGCCGCGGCTTCCGGCCCGGCGACGACGAACCATTGGCCGCCAGGGCTTCCAGTCGTGATTGCAGACGTTCGATTTGCGCTTTCAAGGTCGCCATGCGTTTCAACTGGGCGACTGAAAGTTTAAGGAGTGCTTTTGTATTCATTGTGGGGATATTCTAAAAATTTGTTCCCGTAACGCAAGACATTAAATTTGTTGCGGAAGAAAGGCAAGGGGGCATCTCATTTTTGAGCAGTGCCGCGCGACCGAAATCTGCTGTGTTGGCGGTCTTTCCTGTAGCATCCCGCTAAGGCAGGGGGTTAATAAGCAGGGTGTTAATAAGACCGAGTTGCCACCACACACAAAAGTTGGGTTGCGCCAGATAGACGACGTGGTTCGCCTCCCCAATACGACGAGGCCCTTGCCAAAGTCACACGAATTTGCCCGGATTCAAAATGCCTTTCGGGTCGAGCGCGTGTTTTACGACGCGATGAAGTTCGCGCGCTTCCCGGGAAACCGCCAGCGGCCACCAGCGTTTCTTGGCCAGACCAATGCCATGTTCGCCGCTGATGGCGCCGCCCCAGGCGATGACCTGCGCGAACAGTTCGTCCAATGCCGTCTCGGCACGTTGGTCGGCGTGCGGCTGATTGAAGTCCACCATGACGTTGGTGTGAATGTTACCGTCGCCGGCGTGGCCGAAGCACGCGACCGGCAGGCCGTGTTTCTTTTGCAGCTTCGCCGCGAACTGAAAGAGGTCTTCGAGCCGGCCGCGCGGCACGACGATGTCCTCGTTCAATTTCGTGAGGCCGGTGTCGCGGAGGGCATAGGAAAATTCGCGGCGGATTTGCCAGACCGCTTCGCATTCCCGGTTGCCGAAGCCGCGCTCGACGAACAACGGTTTCTGCCGGCGGATGATTCGCTCCAAGTCCTTCAATTCGCGCCGGACGGAATTTTCCTGGCCATCGAGTTCGGTGATGAGATGGGCGCGACAGCCGCGCAGGCGTTCGCTTTTGGTGCGCCGGTAAGCGGCGGCGAGGGTGAATTCATCGGCCAGTTCCAGCGCGCAGGGCAGGAAACCAGCGGCCAAAATGGAATGCAGCGTCCGCACCGCATTTTTCATCGAGCCAAACCCAACGGCGAGGTTGGCGCGAAACGGCGGCAGCGGAATCAATTTGAGTGTGGCTTCGGTGATGACGCCGAGCAGGCCTTCCGAGCCGACAAAGAGCCGGTGCAGTTCGAAGCCGGTTTTGTTCTTGTGCGTGCGTCCGCCGAGCCGGACGATGGTCCCGTCGGCCAGCACGACTTCGAGACCGAGGACATAATCGCGGGTGACACCGTATTTGAGGCAGCGCGGGCCCCCGGCGTTGGTGGCAATGTTGCCACCGATGAAATTGTCCGCGCGGCTGGCGGGATCGGGCGGATAAAAAAGCCCGCGCTTCTCGACCGCCACCTGCAATTTTTCCGTGACCACGGCCGGTTCAACCACGGCGACAAAATCGGCGGCGTTGATTTCCTTGATACGGTTCATGCGTTCGAGCGAGAGCACGATGCCGCCGCGCACGGGCACGCAACCGCCGACGTAGCCGTGGCCCGCGCCGCGCGGTGTGACTGTAATTTTATGCGCGTTGGCAAAGCGCAACAGCCTGGAAACGGATTGGGTGGAGCGGGGCAGGGCAACGGCATCGGGCTGATGCGTGACGAACCATTTGTCACCGGCGTATTTGGCCAGTATTTGCGGGTCCAAAACGATTTCGCCCGGCAGCATCTTTTTCAGGCGTCGGAGCAGCTTTGATTTGGCAGAAGTCATTCGGCAGGATGTTACAATCGGAACCGGCCAAGGCCAAAGAAGAAACTATTTATCCGTCGAATTGAAATTTCAAACCTGATGGCTGGCAGTCACTGCCCCAAAAACGGTTCCGGCGGCGTCCAACTCAAAGCCCTCGGCGTAAAGGTCCAGGATTTGTTTCAATGACCGCATCGCTCACGGCTTGGCCCCGCTTGGTGGAAGCACTTCGTTCGGCGGTTTCACCGGCGGCAGTTCCGACGGTTTGACCCGGCGCACGCCGCCGACCACCGTCACGTCGCCGTTGTCATTCACGCTCAGGCGCGGGCGCGAGTTGAAGTAGTCGTAAGTTTCCTGCCGGATAACGTCGCCGTCAGGATTGACTACCGTATAGGTGAACGCCTGTGCGCCGTTTTGGTAGAGCACGTGCAGATTGCTGAGGCGGTCCAGTTTCGCCTCCGGCTGGCTGAAGGAAACCAAGGGGCCAACCGCCGAAACCTTGAACACCTCCGTTCCCGATTCGTTGCTCACCTGCACGTAGAGCCGCAGTTGCGACCGCAGATAATTTGCCTCGATCAAAGTGTAGCGGCGGACTTCCGGCGCGCGATTCGTCACGCCGGCGGGCACCGGCAGGCCAAAATCCTGCGACCACAATTTTGCGCCATTGATGACGTCGAACGCCTTCGCCGGGCTGACGACCCTTGCGTCCCATTCCCTGATGCGCACCGTCGCGGTGACACGATAACGTCCCACTTGCGACAAAACAAAATACGGCGCCAGGTCGACGCGTTTGGTTGCCATTTGCGACGAGTCCAAATCAAATTCGCCCGTTACCGGCACCTCCGATTTTTTGACGACGACGAAGCTGTCTGCTGATTCCACGTCGAAGGTGAGCCAGTTGGCGTCTCCGCCCAAATGCAGCGTCTGGCCGGAGCGGTTGGTGATGCGCACTGCCACCGGCACGGATTCGCTCGGCAGGAATTGTTCCTGATCCAGCACGACCTCCACGCTGACCTGCGCCGGCGCATTAATCAGGGTCAGCAGCGTCAAGCTGAAGATGGACAACCAAAATTTCATTCGAATGCCGGACACTTTAGACCGTCGCCCGGGCGTGGCAACGCAAATCTCGGGTTGCAACCACAGAATTGTTTTCAGTCGCACGCCCGCTCAAAAATGGGGATGCGCCCGTTGAGACCGGCGTGGTCAACACAAGCTGGCTTCTTTTTTCGGCTCTATTATATTGTGGGGCGCGGAACCATTCGTATGAGTATTGCGCTCGAATCGCTGGGGCTCATTGCCGGCAACCGCTCGCTGCCGCTGGAGTTTGCGCAGCAGGCGCGTGCCGCCGGGGTCAAACGGCTCGTCGCCGTCGCGTTTGAAAATGAAACCGAGCCGGCGCTGGCACCGCTGGTGGATGAAATCGTGTGGCTCAAGGTCGGCCAGCTTTCCAGGATGATTTCGGCGTTCACCGACCGCGGCATCAGGCAATGCGTGATGGTCGGCCAGATTGCGCCCAAAAACCTTTTCGACTTCCGGCCGGATCTGCGGGCGATGGGACTTTGGCTCCGGCTCCGGGAAAAGAATGCGCATACGATTTTCGGCGCGATCGCCGGCGAATTGAAAAAGGACGGAGTGGAATTGATTGACGCCACGCCGTGGCTCAAGCCACTCATGCCCGGCGCGGGATTTCATATCGGCCCCCTGTTATCCGACGCGCAACGCATGGACGTGGAATTTGGTTTTCGCATGGCCAAGGAAGTTTCGCGTCTGGAAATCGGCCAGACCGTCGTCGTGAAAAATGGCGCCGTGCTGGCGGTGGAGGCATTTGAAGGCACGGACAAATGCCTGGCGCGCGGCGGCGAACTGGCCGGCCAGGACGGCGGCGCGGTGGCCGTCAAGACGGCCAAGCCGGATCACGACCTGCGGTTTGACATTCCGTGCATCGGCGCCGGCACGATCGAGGTGTGCGTCGCCGCCAGGATTTCCGTGCTCGCGTTGGAGGCCGGCCGGACCCTGTTGCTCGAACGGAAAGCTTGCGAAGCGCTGGCCGAAAAAAATAAACTTTCGCTGGTGACGGTTGAGTGATGTTTAACTGCTGGTTTGAATGCTGAAGTCATACGAACTATTTGGATTCATGTCGCCGGAGCTGGCGAATGACATTCTCGCTTTCGCCCACGAATCGGACAAGCCGGCTTACAAAGCCACGCTTGCCGCCGTGGCCCAGGCGCGCCACGTCCGCCCGGTCTTTCTGGAACGCCAGCCGCGTCCGCAACGCCATGCCGCGATGGTGACAACCCTCGCGCGGCCGGCGTTGGATGCGGTGGCAGGCGGGCTGATCCGCGCCTGGCTCCTGAAAAAGCAAAAGGCGATGCTCATGGACTTTCTGGACGCGCTCGGCATCAAACATGAGGACGGCGTCGTCGAGAATTTGCCGGGGGAGATGGACGACGCGAAGTTGAAACCGGCGGTGGCCACCCTGCTCGCCAAATATCCACCGGAAGTGGTCGCCGTTTATCTGAACGCCTTCAACGAGATGAATGAAACCAGTTGGGCGAATTTGAAGGCGATGCTCGAAAGCGACCTGCGACTGCAGTTGGGAGCGACCGCGGCGTAGGAACCGTTTCGGTCGTCAACATCCTGGCTGCCGGCCATCAGGCCGGGCGTCGCGTCCGTGTCTCAAAAACGGTCAGAACCCATTATCCATTAGGGCCATCCGCCCATTGCTTTAAGATGCTCAATTGGCCTTGTTTATGCTGTGAAAAAAGTCCCACTCGGAAAACGACAAGCCCGGAGTGGCGGATATGATCGGGACCGAAAAGAAGATTCTATTTGTTGAAGACGATCCTGTCGTGCTGATGCTGTACCGTAACCGGTTGCAGCGCGAAGGATTTGAAATCTTGTTCGCCGAAGACGGGGAGGTGGCGCTGAACGTTCTTTCACGGGTGCGGCCCGATGTGGTCGTGCTGGATTTGATGTTGCCCAAGGTCAACGGCATGGAGGTTCTCAAGCATATCCGGACCGATGACCGCTTGAAAACGACGCCGGTGCTGATCCTTTCCAATGCCTACATGACCGAGCTGGCGCAAAAAGCCCTGCAGGCAGGCGCCAACAAAGGCATGTTGAAGACCGAATGCACGCCGGCCAGGCTCGTCGAAGCCATCCGGGACCTGCTCGGATTCGGACCGACGTTTGGCCTGACCACCGGCCAACCGATTTCTGACAAGAGTGAGGCTGAAACGTTTGTCGCCGCCGCCGCCGCGGCCCATGCCGATGAAATGACGTTGAAAGCGACGCGCGAGGAATTTGTCAAGGATGCGCCGGTCGAAGTCTCCAAAATCCGGGACCACTGCCTGGCTTACATCAAGGGGGCAGGCGCCCCGGCGGGTCTGCAACAGCTCAACAATCTGTATCAGCGGGTGCATTTCCTGACCGCTCGCGCCGGACTGGCCGGCTGCAGCAAGATTGCCCTGCTGGCCAGCGCCTTTGAGGCCTTGCTTTTTGAGATTGTGTTTAAACCGTCAAACGCCACGGCTTCCATATTGCAAACCATTGCCCAAACCGTGGACTGTCTGGGACATTTGTTTCAGAGCGGCGATACTGGCACGGCCGGCCTGAGTCTCAAGGCCAGGATATTGATCGTGGACGACGATGCGGTTTGCAATTACGCCATGGTGGCGGCCCTCAAACGTGCGCACTTCGAACCGGTCAGCATCGAAGACCCCGCTGTGGCCGTGCAATTGTTGCCGGCGAACCAATACGACATCGTGTTGCTGGACATCAACATGCCGGGCATGAACGGCTTCGAGTTGTGTGAGCGGCTGCGCGCCATGCCGCAATACCGGCAGACGCCGGTCATCTTTATTACCGGCAATGGCGATTTCCAAAACCGTGCGCAGGGCATCCTCAGCGGCGGCAACGACCTTATCACCAAACCGACTACTCCCTTGGAACTGGTGCTTAAGACAACCATGCATTTGCTGCAGCCACAAGGTCGGCGGCCGGAAACCGCGGCGGCGGCAACTCTGCAACGCCCGG
>Ga0116112_1001526_pt1 | contig 15281 bp, 14 predicted proteins | sample June2015DPH_8_15_FD_89721 | JGI IMG/M metagenome (GOLD analysis project Ga0116112, IMG submission 89721) | Peatland microbial communities from SPRUCE experiment site at the Marcell Experimental Forest, Minnesota, USA - June2015DPH_8_150 | ecosystem: Environmental > Terrestrial > Soil > Wetlands... | reverse complement strand
TACCCCGAGTCGAGGTCGGCCTGCAAACAACCGTTCTTGTGAACGCCCTGGGGCAGGAGGTTCCAGGTCGGGTCAGCCTCATCTCCCCCCTCGCGGATACGCTCGGCGGTGATGTGGTCTACAAGGTGACCGTTGAACTCGACAAGCTCCCTCCGGGCCTGCGGGCAGGCATGAGCGTCGAGGTGCAGTTCCATTCCAAGCCGTAAAAGACCCAGGTTGGATAATCCCCGGAGCGTGTCTGCTAGGGATCGCAAATACCGAATCGGTCCACCGAGCTGAATACCACCTGAACCCATCTTCATTTGAACGAACAGGCCTCATCCATTGGGGCGTCCCTAACCTTTTCCACTTGCAGATTCAGCTCGGTCTGTTGTCAACCTCCCCAGGTAAATATTAAGTTCCACAGAACTTTATGATAACAATGCGAGGTGCCTCGAAAGGCACCTCGCATTGTTATTTAATGTCATCTAAAGAATGATTCAAGCACGTAGAAGGTAACTATAGCCCACCGGTTAATGAGAGTCTGTCTCCTACCGCACACTAACGATCAACGGGCTGCTGAATCTGCCTGGCCTGGCGGTTTTTGATCCTTTAGGGCCCGGCGATATATGACAACTTAATCAACGATTGGACTGTAGCACCGAAATACCCAGAACGCAAGTTCTAAATCGGGGATTTTGTAAGGGTAGATCTGCGCCGAGAGAGGTTTGGCTGATACTCTATAATTACAATGGATTTGCGTTAATCTCTGTGGTGTAGTATTGTACTTGTGTGTTGCCGGACATGGACCCGGCAACGACGGCTTCAGTCAGCCAGCGCTTGGCTGCGCAATTGAGTATTGATCCGTTGGGCTGACAATAATATGAGTGCGTTATTGTTAGCTCCATATTTGGTGTAAATATGCCCACAAATATTCTATTTTCCAAATTCTTGCGGATGTGCTTTATGGTCAAGCAATAGGAAACCTTATGAGAACGATTGAAACTGTCACCAACAGAGAAAAATACTGGGCAGCTCTCTCATCCGTGCTGGCCATCGTCTTTCTTACCTTGGTGAAGGCTACCGTGGCTATTTTAACAGGTAGTCTTGGATTGTTGGCAGAAGCTGCCCATTCTTTGATGGATTTGGTTGCCGCAGGAGTCACCTTCTTCGCCATAAAGATCTCCGGCCGCCCGGCGGACCGTTCTCATACCTATGGTCATGGAAAATTTGAAAATCTCTCAGCCTTGGTTGAAGTGGTACTGCTTCTGCTGGCTTGCGCAGCCATCTTTTACGAGGCGATTCAACGGCTTTTCTTCAAGTCCGTGCCCGTTAAGAACTCCATCTGGTCTTTCTTGGTCATGGTTATTGCAATTACCGTTAATATTGCCCTAGCGAGGCAGCTCAGCCGTGTGGCAAAGAAATATGACAGCCAGGCGCTAGAAGCGGAGGCGCTGGATTTCTTGAATGACATCTGGTCCTCCGCTGTGGTGATTTTAGGTCTGGGTGTGGTTATGGCTGCCGATAAGTTTAATATCCCCTGGCTGGCAAAGGCTGATTCCGTCGCCGGGATGGTTGTGGCCGCGATTGTGGCCTATTCGGTCCTACGCCTAGGCCGTCGGGCGGTGGGCGAGCTCATGGATGAAGTGCCTGAAAATCTCCAGGATGAAATCGCCCGGGTGGCTAAGCTTCCAGGGGTTGAAGAGGTCCGGCAGGTGCGCGTGCGCCGGAGTGGAGCACAATACTTCACTGATCTGACTCTGGCCGTCAGCCGCAGCACTAGCTCAGAACATGCCCACCAAATAGCCGACCTGGCAGAAAAAGCCGTGCAGGACCTACTGCCCGACGCCAGCGTACTGGTGCATATCGATCCAGTCCAGCCGGAAGATGAGCAGTTGACAGAAGCTCTGCGCGCGTTGGGCGAACGGTTTGGATTGGGCGTTCATCATATCCATATATCTGAAGTGCATGGCCAGCAGATCCTCACCCTTCATCTGGATTTCGAAGAGGAATTGCAGCTCGAGGAAGCCCATACCCGGGCAAGCGCTTTTGAGAAGGCTGTCTCTGACGCATTTCCCGATTTCGACCGAGTATTGACCCACCTGGAGCCAGTGCAAAGGCAGATCAGCAGCCCTACCGAAGCCGCATTCTACCATGATGAAAAAATAGAACAGCTCATTCTCGAATTGCCACAACTCATGGGGGTTCATTGTGAAATCCATGAGGTCACATTCCTCAAGGAAGGAGATCGACTGAATATCTCATTCCACTGCTTGTTGCAAGGTGAGACTTCCATCCAAAATGCTCATGAGTTGTCTGAACGAATGGAAGCTACCTTAAGAGGGGAAATTTCCAACCTGGATAACGTCTTGATCCACATGGAGCCAATGGATCAATAGATCGTTATTTCCACAAGGTCGGTTTAATCACCGTTCTTTCCGCCCTTATTTCCACTTCGGCCCACTTAGGAATAGTTCTTTTTATCGATGCCTAAATCCATTGGGGACAACAAATTTTAAAGACCAGTTGTTATAGGTTAAAAACCTGTGTAGTGCTTTCAACCATCCTCGACCAATTCCTGGGGGTGTAGAACGTCAACGCCCTCAGCAAATGCGTGCGTATAATATTGAACCGCTCCTCGCCATTCGTTGCCTGCGTTTCATCTTGCTTTCATCTTTATATTATATATTCAGCACATCCATAAAATAGGCAAGGAGATATCCATGTCCAGGAAACAAAGAACCCAAGCTCCGGATTTCGTCCAAAAAATAAAAAAGTTTTTTCTATCCGCCTTTGTGATCTTTACATTCTTCGCTTACTTTCTTCACGAGCGATATACGAATTCGGCGAATGCCAGCGCCAGCAATACTGCGGCGATCACAAGTGCAGTTCCAACTGTGGTAGCAACATCTTCGGCGAATGCCAGCGCCAGCAATACTGCGGCGATCACCACTGCTGTTCCAACTGTGATAGCAACATCGCAGGGGGTGGCTTTTAAGAACGGTACCTATACCGGGCCAGTGGTGGACGCATATTATGGTTTAGTACAGGTACAGGTTGCCATCCAAAATGGAAAAATTGCTAATGTCCAATTCCTGGATTATCCTCACGATCGGCGGACCTCGCAACAGATCAACAACCAGGTCATGCCCTGGCTAGTGCAGGAAGCCATCCAGGCACAGAGTGCAAACGTTGACATTATCTCCGGGGCCACACTGACCAGTGAAGCTTTTGCGACTTCCCTGCAATCAGCACTTCAATCTGCCAAGAACTGATCATGAAGCAAACGCGCATTGTCATGGGCATGCCTGTGATCCTGGAAGTTATTGACTCCAGCGTGACCGGGAAAACATTCGATGCCGTATTCGATTATTTTGGATACGTAGACCGGAAATTCAGTACCTACAAGCCTGACAGCGAAATTTCCTTGATCAACAGGCATGAACTTACGCTCGAACAATCGAGCGATGATATGAGAGCTATTTTCATATTGGCGGAGCAAACCCGCCTGGAAACCGACGGTTATTTCGATATCGAACGAAAAGGTCTTTACGACCCATCCGGGATTGTCAAAGGATGGGCGATCTATAATGCGGCCGAAATCTTACGACAAGCAGGCATTGAAAACTATTACGTTTATGCCGGAGGCGACATTCAAGTATCGGGGAAAAACGATCGGGGCCAGGATTGGCGAGTCGGGATTGAAAACCCCTTCAATCCCGCCGAAATCGTAAAAGTCCTTTCCATCCAAAATTGCGGCATCGCCACATCAGGAACATACGTTCGTGGGCAACATATTTATAATCCCAAAAACCCCGACCAACCGATTGCCGAGATCGTCAGCTTGACGGTGATTGGGCCCAATATTTATGAGGCAGATCGCTTTGCCACTGCGGCCTTTGCAATGGAATCTGACGGTATCAATTTCATTGAAAAGTTGGAAGGTTTTGAAGGATATATGATCGATCAACACGGAATAGCAACTTATACAAGTGGTTTTGAAAGGTATGTAAGCCATGCTTAGGTCTATCGACAACCTACTGAACCGGATCACCATGTACCGGCTGGTGCTTTATTATCTGATTTTTCTACTCAGCGCAGCAGTAGGCCTTTCTCTTTTGGGCATATTAAAATACGACGTTTTCGCACTGCTTTTTTCAATCGGTTTCCTGATCGCCGTCTGCTGGGTTGTCAACTGGATCTTTGCCAGAACGTTTGGGGTAGCAGCCAATGTAGAATCGGTATACATCTCTGCGCTCATCCTAGCTTTGATCATCACCCCGTTGCAATCGTTCAATGACCTGTGGTTTCTGGGATGGAGCGCTGTTCTCGCGATGGCTTCAAAATACATTGTGGCAATCAACCGAAAGCACATTTTTAACCCGGTTGCCTTTGCTGTCGCCTTGACCTATTTTACGCTCAACCGGTCAGCCAGTTGGTGGGTGGGTAATGCCCCCATGCTCCCATTCGTTCTGATTGGCGGAATCCTGGTTGTCCGCAAAATCGGACGATCCGATCTGGTGCTCAGCTTTTTGATAACGACCGTAGCCACCAGCATAGTATTGAGTCTATTTGCCAGCGGCAATTTGACTGGCGCAATGCAAAATATCTTTCTCCTTTCCCCATTATTTTTCTTTGCCTTCCTAATCCTTACTGAACCACTGACGACTCCTCCCACCCGAAAATCAAGGATTGGCTATGGCTTGTTGGTAGGCTTTTTCTTTACTCCTCAAGTCCATTTTGGAACGTTTTTCATTACACCGGAACTGGCAATTTTATTTGGGAATGTATTCTCTTATTTCGTCAGCCCAAAAACGAGGATGGTCCTCAAACTTAAAGAGAAGATCAAGGTTGCGCCGGATATATACGATTTCGTTTTTGCGCGCGTCAGGCATTTCGCATTTGCACCAGGACAATATATGGAGTGGACCCTTGGTCACAACCACCCGGATGGGCGAGGAAATCGGAGGTACTTTACCCTGGCATCTGCGCCTACCGAAAAAACCCTTCGGCTTGGAGTCAAGTTTTACCAAAAATCAAGCACCTTTAAAAAAGCCATGTTGAGCATGAATACCGGCGATGAAATCGTTGCGGCACAGTTGGCAGGAGATTTTGTCCTGCCTGAAAATCCAAGACAAAAATGTGTGCTGATCGCTGGTGGGGTTGGCATAACCCCATTCCGCAGCATGATAAAGTATTTGCTCGATACACATCAGCGCCGGCTGATCACCCTGTTTTATGCAAATAAGACCATTGCCGACATCACCTACAAAGATATTTTCGACAGGGCTCAACAAGAATTGGGCATCCAAATCATTTATTCAGTGACCGATAGCAACAATCTACCTTCCTACTGGAAGGGAACAACGGGCCGGATCACCCCGGAGTTGATTAAAAACAAGGTGCCTGATTACCGCCAATGCATATTCTATATTTCAGGCCCAAAAGGTATGGTTGATTCCTTCAAGGAATCACTGAATCAGATGAAAATACCCAGTTCACAAATCAAGACAGATTTTTTCTCTGGCCTTGCCTAAGCATTCCCGCCATTTTCATGGAGGGTTAAAAAAACCATCCTCATTGGCCCGCTGCGCTAACTCAACGAGATAATTCAGGCAAACCCTTAAACTCAAGCTGACACTCCTGCTCTGAGCCTGTTGCATAAATCCCCGGTGAAACTTGCCTGCGCCCCGGATCCAGTCGCCGACCAGGGTCGTCTTGCCGAATCCCGCCGGTGTCGGGAAGAGGGTGTGAATTTCCACCTGGCGGGCGCGTTCGAGTCTATCCAATAAAGATTTACGCGACACCTAGTTGGTTCGCGGCCGCGGGTATACGAGACCTTCGTCTACTATGCCCCCGCCATGCGCGCCCGCCAGATGATCGAAGCCGGGGAGATCGGCGAAGTGCGCGCCGGCCGCTTGCATGTATCCACCGGCACCGATGACACCGCCTGGAAGGTGCCTCTGTCTGCCTGGCTGTGGCGCTTCAACGATAAACAATGCGGCGGAGGTCCCATGGTGTTCGATCACGGCTACCACCTGTTCTCACTCGCCTACTACCTGGGTGGACCGGTGAAACGCGTCTATGGTTGGATCGACAGGACACCCGTCTCCGAGGCGGCAGGGATTGTGAAGATCGATGCCCCGGCCATGATCATCTTCCAGTACGAGGCTTCCCATTGCTACGGCTCGCTGGATATCGAGCACACCCCCGCCATGCGCATCTATTCCCAGTATTATGCCGATGATGATCGCATCGAGGTGATCGGCGAGAAGGGCATGATCTTCATCAACCGCTATACGACGAAGACCGTCGACCTGCCGGAATTGATGCTTTTTAAGGACGGCAAGACCACCGCAATCCCGGTCGAGGGTGTGGAATGGCATGACTGCTTCATCGCTGCCACCCAGGATATGATCGAAAAATTAAAGACCGATGGCCAGCCGCGCCTGGACGGCCCCACCGGCAAAGCGGTGCTTCAATTCACCCTGGCAGCACTTCAGTCTGCATCCAGTGGGAAAGAGATCAATCCGAAAGATGTAAGCTGAACCAACTCACCACGCGCCAGACGTTGGGCTCCTCCTATGATCGGGCGTCTGGGATGTAGTGCTTCTCTCACTTCCCTAACGGCTGCTGCTGGGTGATGCAGTGGATGTTCCCACCGCCCAGCAAGATCTCGCGCGCAGGAACGCCAACCACCTGTCTCTGCGGCATGAGTTTCCTGAGCGCATCCAGTGCCTCCCCGTCGTGCGGATCCGAGAAGGTCGGAACGATCACCCCGCCGTTGCAGAGATAGAAATTTACATAGGAGGCAGCCATGCGGTCGCCAGATCTGCGCGGGAGTGTGCCTTCGGTTAGCAGGACCCCCTTGGATTCTGCTTCGCTGATCAGGACCGGCTGCGGCTGGACTATCTTATAGACCTCCAGCTTCCGCCCGCGTGCATCCGAGGCTTTAGTTAGCCGATTAAACGCGTCTAACGAGATCGGATACTGGGGGTCGCCCGTATCCTCGGTCCAGGATAAAGCGACCACGCCCGGGCGCAGGAACGCGCACAGATTGTCAACGTGGCCGTCTGTCTCATCGTTGAAAATTCCCCTCCCCAGCCAGATGATTTTCGAAACCCCGGTGTACTCCTTGAGTACTGCCTCGATCTCCCCTTTCCTAAGCGATGGGTTGCGGTTGTGGTTGAGCAGACATTCTTCCGTGGTGATCAGCGTGCCCTCACCGTCCACATGGATGGAACCACCCTCGAGAACGATGGGGGCCTGGTAACAGTCGATGCCCTCAATCTCGGAGACAACCTGAGGCACCCAGTCATCGAGATCCCAGGGTTCATATAACCCACCTTCATGGCCGCCCCAGGCATTAAACATCCAGTCTACCAGGCGTAGCCGCCCACCAGCATTGACAACAAAAGTCGGGCCGCAGTCCCGCATCCAGGAATCGTTATTCGGGATCTCGACCACACGCACCTGCGCGGGGAGCAGGGTGCGGGCTGTTTTAAGTTGCGTGGGATTCACACCAACGGTGACCGGTTCGAACCTGGAGATCACCGCGGCAACCTCGGCGAACGCGCGCTGAGCCGGCTTGGCGGACTCCCGCCAGTTATCCGGCCGTTCAGGCCAAAGCATCCAGGTTCGGGCATGGGCTGTAAATTCGCCCGGCATGAAGTAGCCATCTGAGCGGGGTGTGGTTTTAAAGGTTGTCGCCAATCCTTCCACTCCTGCTACCCGTCGAGTTTGAGGTTACGGACGAACGCGCTGATCTGCTCCTGGTGGTATGACTTGAGCTCAGAAGCAGCCTGCTTGAGACGGGGATAAACCAGATACACGAGTAAACCCTTCTCGGTATGAAGTCGGTTTTCTGCCTGATCAAAGATGATCGAGCGGGGATGGTCCATGACTTCATCGGTGACTTCGACACCCCGGGAAGCTGGCAGGCAGTGCATGAACAGACAATGGGAGGGGGCATGCCGGAGCAGATCCAGGTTGATCTGATAGTCCGGCATGAACGCAGCACGCCGCTCAGGGATCTGCTCCTCTTGGCCGACCCACCACCATAAATCCGTATAGATAAAATCGGCCTCTTTCACGGCTTCCCGCGGGTCGGAGGTGATGCGCAGGATGCCGCCGGACTCCTTGCAGTTCTGCTCAGCCCATGTGCGCCACTGAGCCGGAGCCTGGTATCTCTCGGGTGCAGCCTGCGTGAAGTGCATCCCCAGGCGGGTACAGATCAACATTAAGGAAGAAAGCACATTGGTCGCATCGCCGATGAACGTGACCTTCAGATCTTCCAGCTTCTTTCCAGCAGGAAGGTGCTCGATCATCGTCATTACGTCACAAACCACCTGGGTGGGATGGTTGTAATCGGTCAGGCCATTGATGACCGGGACCTCGGCATATTTGGCCAGTTCAGTGATGGTTTCATGTTTAAGGGTGCGGGCTTCGATGACATCACACATGCGCGAAAGCACTTTGGCTGTATCATACAGAGATTCCCGTACCCCGAGATGGATTTCCCCCGGTTTGAGATACAGGGCATGACCCCCCAGCTCGGTCATGGCCACTTCGAAAGAAACACGCGTACGGGTGGATGGTTCTTCAAAGATCATGGCCAGGGAGGCATCCTGGAGCAATTTCGGGCTGCAGCCCTGCTTGTCGGCTGCCTTGATCTTACGAGCGAGATTAATGATGTCGAGCAGTTGCGGTTTGGTGTAGTCCTGCGTGTCGATGAAATGGCGCAAAGACATAACGATGTTCCCTTCGATCCGGAGAAAGGATGATCCTTCACTATCTTAGCACGGAAAATCAAATCGTTCGCATGGGAAGCCACAAGGCGGAGGGTAGCCTGACCTGACCCCACCGGTTTCTAACCCGAATCCGAAGCTGTCCAACGAACCAGAGTCATCCAATAATTAAGGAGCCGGGTCAGGAAATGCTTAAAAACCACGACTGTACCCAATCCGAACATCCCGGCCCATGCAACCATCCCGTGACACTCCGGATACCCAGCTCTCAGGCAATAACCGTCGCGCTCGATGGCATCCAGGACGCGCTCAAACCGGGCAGAATACCAGTATCCGGCCAGCTTGCAGCGTAGGACTTCCAGGGAGTCGATATAGGCCTTGCCATCCACCAGACAGGACCTGGCAAGAACCACCTGCTCACCCACCCAATCGCGGACCGGTTTGGTCTGGAGTTCCGCCGTGTCCATACCGCGCATATCGAGGACCTCCAGGGGGATGTTGAAATACCCGGCCGGGAGGTCCCTCCGCAGGTCGCGCAGCATGTGCGTCAGGTGGGCCCCGGTGACCGCCAGGCAGCGGTCACGAGTGCGCGGGTAGGGATATCCATTCCCGATAAAATACTGGATGCCGTCCATGACCGCGGTAGCCAGACACGAGGTATAGGCAGCCAGTTCGCTCCGGCTGACAGGCTGACCGGCACGGCGCGCATCAAATTCCAGCACCGACATGAAGTTATCAATGAATGATCGCAGGCCACTTCCCCGACCCTTGGAATGGGCAATCACGTCCACCAGCATCTCCTCTTCGGGGGATAGGTTCCCCGGTCGATCATCCTGGTAAAGTCTCTCCATAAGGGCCCGCTGGGAATGGATAAATTCCATCCGTTCGGTGGGCTCTCGAAGGAAGATGTCAATCCGGTCATCCGCCCAGCGGAAGTAGGCATATGCTCTCAGGCAATCTTCGACCAGATCACGATCGGCAAGGAATGTGGCGGTGAGGTAGGATTGCTTGCTGCTCTTCCAGGTGATCTTGCGGGCCAATTTGGCGGTCATGTTCATATCGATATTCTCTCCGTTCAATAGGTGTTCCTCTCCCAAATTCCATGGCTTTTAAAACTTCCCAACCAGCTACCCGGATCATGCCTGTGTAAGGCGGCCACCCTCGGAATCTTCGAGCATGCGTTTCGCAGCTAGTCGTGCGGAAGTAAGCACGCTCGGGATGCCAGTCCCAGGATGAGTGCTCGCCCCAACGAAATACAGATTGTGGTAGCGCGCATGCTGGTTGTGCGGTCGCAGGTACCCCATCTGGGTTAGCTTATGGGAGAGGCCATGTGCGGATCCGAGCGTCAGGTTGTAACGGTCCTGCCAATCGGTGGGTACAAAGCTCACCTCTGTCCGGATATGAGCTTCGAGGTCCTCCAGGCCGATCCGCGCCAAGCGCTCGAGCACGAACGACCTGGCCCTGGCCTTTAACGCCGGCCAGTCCTGGGGACGATCCCGGCAGATATGACCGACCGGCACCGCCGCCACCAGGACATCATGCCCGGATGGTGCCATCGAGGCATCCAGCCGTACAGGCGCATGGATGTAGAAGTTCGGCTGGTCAGGCATGCCGCACTGCTTGAAGATGACCTCGAAACCTCGACGATAATCCCCGGAAAAGAACAGGTTGTGCGGCCCCAAAGCAGGGTATCGCTTGTCTGTCCCCCAGTAGAACATGATCGTCGAGCATCCATATTCCTTGCGATCTATCCGGTCTGCGGTCCCATCCTGCGGGAGCAGGTCGCGGTATACATACCCCAGGTCCGCATTCGCTACAACGAGATCGGCAGGCAGGCTGCGTCCGTCTGCCAGAGCAATGCCAGTGGCACGTTCTCCATGAACCAGAATCCTTGCGACCGGAGACCGGTACTGGAACTCCACCCCCAACCTTTCGGCAATGTCCTTCAGCGCCTCGACGATGCTGTACATTCCTCCGCGGGGATACCAGAGCCCGTCGGCGAGCTCGGTATACTGCAGGAACGAGTAAGTTGCTGGCGATTCGAACGGGCTGAGGCCCATGTACATGTCGTGAAAGGTGAAAGCTATCTGTAAACGCGGGTCCCGGAAGAATCTCGCCGCATAGCGGGTATGCCGGGTGAGCGCCTTCAAGTGCAGAAAGAGGATCATATTTTGTGGGCTAAAAAAATCACCCAGACTGCGAAAGTCCTTCCCCACCAGCCGGTCCAGAGAAAGGTGGTAATGCTCCCGGCCTTCTATCAAGTAGCGCAACATCTGATCAAAGCTGCCAGGCTCCTTGCTCTCCAGCTGCGTCTCCATACAGTGCAGGTCGGAGGTAAGCTCCAACTGTGTTTGATCCTGGAAATGAAGGTGGTAGGTTGGATCGATGCGCTGCAGGGCTAGGTGGTCCTCCAGGTGCTCGCCAAGTTCGGCAAAGGTCTGCTCATAGAGCTCCTTCATCAAGAACAAGGTCGCACCGGTATCAAATACATAGCCGCCGACCTCCATCCTTCCGCAGCGACCTCCCGCCTGTTCACATTTTTCTACAACTTTTACCCGAAATCCACTCTTTGCTAGACGGGCAGCCGTAGCAATGCCCCCGATCCCGGCGCCAATAATGACCACGCTCGGCCTTCCTGACTGGACATGCATAACCGATCCCCTTCCACTTTCGGCAATCGCTCACAACCTCAAAGGCAGCGCTCTTACACCTCAGATATATACGCACTTGAGCATTGCCACGTTCCACACACAAGGACCGCAAATCCAAGAACAGATCGCAAGCTCCACTGTTAACGTTTGAGAGCCAGGGGCTCCAGACCTGGCTCTCAAATGGGAGGAGAAGAGAAAGGGTCGCAGCGGTATGTTACCCCTCCCCGTCACCCCCTGCTTGACGGCTGACCTGTGTTTCCGCTACGCCTGCCCGATAATTCACTCAGCATCCATTAATCTCTGAGAAGCTCTCCTCCCTGGGCGAAATCCATGGTTGAGGTTCCCCTTCTTTGCCTTTATGACTATACGCATCCTAAAGGGAGAGCGGTCATAATCTCGCGGAACCGTCCAGATTCAGCCCTATCTCCGGGGCGCCAACTCACATCTGCTGCGGCATCTCGATTTCACAGAACCTGCGTCGCAACCTCCAACATCACAATCGCAGAACCCGGAATCACTCCCATATCCACCTTTTCTTCAATCGATAGCCGAGGTGCGAAGGGCGATCTAATCCTAGACACAATTTCTTAATTAGACTATAATCTATATAGATATTTATCTATATAGACAAACGTCTTGTATGGAGGTTTATATGTTAAATCCTTATATCCTGGGTCCTAACCGAAAATTTCCAAAAGGCTCCCGGATCACAAACAAAGGGCTAAATACACAAGACAATGGATGCCATGCCAAACAGCCAGTTTCACCAAATTCATTGACCTTGCGACTGGGAAGGCTCTTGATTAGAATGGGCAAAGAATTGACCGGAGAAGGAATCGTTCCTAAGGGCACGGAAGATTCAATGTACCCGGTTAGTCAAGACAAAACCCGGCAAGCCCGGCCTCGACGCTTGCACCATGCCTGAAGGTTACATGCCAAACCCGAGAAATCTTCCGGAACCAGCCTCATGAAAATGGACGGACGATTTCTCAAAGATAATTTCCAGGTAAAACACATGAAGGGGAGTGTTTGATGGACCAAACCCAACCCCCCACCGACCCCACCGCCCTGGTGTGGGATGTGGGCACAGCTTACGAACTCTTCGTGAGCTTGCAAGTCCTGCATGAGCCCGAATATTATGAGCTGCGTCCTTCCTGGGCAGCCGGGATTCGTTCCCGCATTCCCTCGATTGAACGGACCTTCCTGGAAGAAGTCGTACCATTCCTCAACCTTCCGCTAGGTTGGATATACCGTCTCCCCAAACCAAAGGATGCCCGCAGCGTATTTTATGCGCTTAAACAGATCGAACCTGCCGATCGAGGCATTGTCCTGCTCGACCTCAAGCAGGGTCTCAGGCCAGAATCCAAACGCTTATTGGAAATTGCCAAACGGCGGACATGGGACAAAGATGACCTGGCTGCCCTCGCTCCCATCCTGTGCAAGGAAGAGCCCATACAAAGCGAAGAGGCATTGATCAAGTATCTGGATCGATGGTCGCACCCAGACGATTTTGGAAAGATGCTCCTGCTGGCCCTGCAGGCTTACAACCTGGCCTTTTTTGAAAAAGAGGAGCAGCGCGTCGAGCCGATCCTGCAGGCAGGCCTTGAACATGCTCGCCAGCTTTCCGAGCGGCTGAGTGTTTTGGAGCTGATTACCGAACTCTCCCAGGGTTTTCTACCCACGGAGGAGATTGGGAAGGAATTAATCGTTGTTCCGGATTTCTGGATGACCCCTTTGATCAGCCTGGATAAAATCAGCCCTGACCAAAAGCTGTTCCTTTTTGGCGCCCGGCCATCCACGACATCGGCCATCCCAGGCGAACCGGTCCCGGACGGCCTTCTGAGGACGCTCAAGGCACTCGCCGACCCTACTCGCTTGAAAATCCTCCGGTATCTCTACCAGGAAGAGTTGGGGCCTTCAGAATTGTCCCGTCGCCTCGATTTACGCGGGCCCACCATCATCCATCATCTCCGGGTGCTCCGTCTCGCCGGACTGGTCATTCTCACCCTGCGGGGACAGGAAAAACACTATCGGGCCAGGCTCGAAGCATTGGATTCTACAATTCTCGATCTGAAGGGGTTTATCACCAATCTTACGGACGAGGGACATCCTTCCCTAAAGTAACTCCACGCCCGGATTCAGCAAAGATTACACTTGAGTAATTTTCACATGTTTAATCTGTACCAGGATCACTGCTGATAGGATAATTCCACATCCGACGACCTGCACGGGGAGAAGCATTTCATGTAAGAACAACCAACCGAAGAAGGCGGTGAATACCGCTTCCAAACTTAAAATGAGAGCCGCATCGGACGCGGGTGTGTGTTTTTGCCCTACCACCTGCAGGGTAAACCCAATGGCGACTGAAAAGACCGCCGTATACAGGATGGCCGGCAATACAAATACCATATCCGCACGCGAAGGTCGTTCAAAAAAGACACCCGTTATCAAATTGAGGGTCCCGCAGACCAGATACTGTCCCAGGGCAAAAGGTAGGGCGTCCATTTGTCCCTGGGATTTCCCAACTACAACCACTTGCAATGCCCAAAAAAACGATCCGACCAGGATCAACAGATCGCCGGGATTGATCCTGAAGGTTCCCGCGGTGCTGAGCAAGAATCCTCCCAGGATTGCCATCAGGACGGCAATACCCAGCACCAGCGATGGACGTTCGCGCCAGAACACCCACAGGATGAAGGGGACAATCACCACGCTAAGGCTTGTAATGAAGGCAGCATTGCTAGCCGTGGTGTAAGCCATTCCGGCCTGCTGGAAGCCAGCTGCTCCATAGAGCGACACGCCGGCCAGGCCAACATAAGGGATGTTCTTACGATTGAAAACTCCCTTGAGCTTGGTCAACGGAAGCAGCAACAGACCGCCCAGCAAAAAGCGCGTCCCGTTCAGGAAAAAGACCGTGCCATGACCGGCCGCAACGCGCAGGACGACAAATGCAGTCCCCCACAAAAGGGTGACCAATACCAAAAGCAGATCAGCTTTGAGACGCATCCGGCTTTACAGGAGACGAGCAGGTCCCTGGATCACTCCTCCGCTTCCCACCGGGCGGTTACCCGCCCAGGCAAAACTTCCGATCCGAGGTCAAACCCTGGTTCACTTCATTCCATTTTCTGAGATTTGGAAAAAGCCGTATCCGGACTATGCCCAAGAAGGGTAGCGGTAGTCTTACAAGATCCAGGTGCGGCCCTGATATTTTCAAAGGGGTATAATATGAATCACTACTGCCCGCGTAGCTCAGTTGGATAGAGTAATGGACTTCGAATCCAGAGGTCGCGAGTTCGAGGTTAGCTACAGGGAGAACTAGAAGAAAATCCGCTTTATCCCCCACATATGGTACTTCGAATGGAGGATAAAATGGAAACAAGAGTTGTAAACCAATGGACTATCATAGAAGATGACAATCTGTCTAGGTGGGTAGAAGGGTTTCTGATAGACCGAAAAGTTCAAAATCTAAGCAGGGGGACACTAGAGTTCTACAGATGGAAGTTAAAAGATTTTATCACCTTCTGTGACGCTAGAACAATAATCAATATTTCACAAATTACTCCCAGTCTTCTAAGGGAGTTTCTACTCGACCTAGAAAATAAAGGACATAATCCAGGTGGAATCCATGCTGGTTATAGAACTGTAAAGGTATTTTTACGATGGTGGGAAAATGAGACTGAACCTAAGGATTGGACAAATCCAATCAGGAAAGTAAAGTCCCCTAGAGTACCAGAAGAATTACTTGAACCCGTAGACATAAAAGTAGTCTATGAAATGATGGCTGCGTATTCCGGTGAAATCGTCCACCGATTCCGGTCCATGCCGTCCACCCAATCCGGTCTCATGGCGTCCAGTAAGTGGGGCGAAGCGACGCTGGTGAAATGATTATATATCAGGTGGACGG
>Ga0116112_1001511_pt1 | contig 15372 bp, 22 predicted proteins | sample June2015DPH_8_15_FD_89721 | JGI IMG/M metagenome (GOLD analysis project Ga0116112, IMG submission 89721) | Peatland microbial communities from SPRUCE experiment site at the Marcell Experimental Forest, Minnesota, USA - June2015DPH_8_150 | ecosystem: Environmental > Terrestrial > Soil > Wetlands... | reverse complement strand
CCGACATCCTGGCGTCGTACGAGGCGGTCGGCGGCTACGTGCCGGGCAACCCCTCGACCGATAACGGCGCGGCTATCCAGGATGTCCTGAACTACTGGCGTACTAGGGGAGTGGCCGGTCATAAGTGCCTCGCGTTCGCCCAGGTTAACCCACTCAACAGGACCGAGTTCTGCCAGGCGGTCGACCTATTCGGGTCAGTGGACATGGGCTCGGAGATCCCGCAGTCCGCCGTGGACCAGTTCGACGCAGGCCAGCCGTGGGACGTTGTAGCGAATGACGGCGGCATCGTTGGCGGACATTCCTACGAATGCGTCGGCTATAACTCTACCGGCCCGCTCTACGTGACGTGGGGCAAGGTCGTCCAGGCGACGTGGGCGTGGCACGATAAGTACCTCGCTCCGGGCGACGGCGGCGAGGCGTGGGTCGTCATCACCCCTGAGTGGTTCAACGCGCAGGGTAACGACCCGCAGGGCATCGATACCGTCGCGCTCGGCGCCGACTTTACGGCGATGACGGGAGACCCATCACCCTTTCCGGCGCCCAGCCCCAATCCCGCACCGACGCCCACGCCGTCCCCATCCGGTAGTGGATGCGCTACGGCGATGATCGCGCTCGCGGCCCTAGCGATCCTACTGATCTTGCGGTGATACCGATGACCATCGTTATAGGCTGGCCAGCTATCGACGTCTTCGTTGGCTTTCTACTCGGCGTCGTGGTCATCCTGTTCACACTGATCCTGTTCGTATCATTCGGGCACTGGCAGATACGGATCGGCTGGATCACGCCTGCGCGTGCGGCTGGGTTCCGACGGGCGTTCAAGCTCGTCTTCTTCCCTGTCGTTGGGGCGGTGCTTACGAACGGCGCAGGATGGGTAGTATCGTTGCTGACGAGCGTCCACGTACCAGTCGATATTGCAAGCGCTAGCGGTGTGCTAGTCGGCGCCGCGCTAGGTGGCGTCCACCAGGGCGTGACGTGGATAGACGTGCCGCCGGTCGTTCCGGTAGCACCACCAGTAGTGACGCCAGTTCTGACGTCGACAGAAGGAGAGTAAGAGTTGGACCCTGTTGCTGCATATTGGACTAAGGTGGGCGTGGGCGTCCTCGTGTTCCTCGTGTGGGTGCTATCCTTCACGACGTTCCCCGGACAGGCCGCGCCGTTTATCGCGCTCACCGCCACGCTTCAGCAGGCGCTCTTTGTGATCGCCGCTGCGCTTCTCGGATGGAGCACGGTACAGGGCGCGACCGCAGTAAAGTCTGACTACCTGAACGGCCTTTAGGTAAGTAAGAACCCCCCCGTGTCTATCCCCGAGATTATCCTCGCGCTGGCGGCGGTCGTAGCCATCTGCGTCGCCGTCGCCACGATACTAAGTCTCGCGTCGGCTAACTATGACCTGCGCGCGGCCGACCGTAGGGGTGATCGCTGGGAGCACGCATACGACGAGTCAGAGGAGGCGCGGTACGATCTCGCCGCCGCGCTCGACACAGAGCGCACCGAGCACGCGTCTGCGCCTATAGCAGAGGCCGCGCCTCCCCCGACTCCCATCAGCGACGAGGAGCGCACCAAGATACTCGCACTCCGCTGCAACCACTGCGGGATGATCCACACCGTCGCTTGCCCTCGCGTTAAACGCTTCCGCTTCCGGCCCGACGGTACGTCGCTGCTTGAGGTGGAATTCTTCGAAGACTGGCCGCGCGCCGATGTCGTCAGCGTCGACGACTACATCGAGCAGCGCGCCTCAACCCTTACTACGCTGGTAAGTATTGGCTAGACCAACCACGATCGTCTCCAACGCGCTCGCCGCCCAGCAGGCCGCCGTCTCGGCGCGCAATGCCGCGTTTCCCGGTGTCGGTCCGGCAGGCACGTATAACATGTGGACGCAGGGACGCAGTAGCCCCGGCTTACCGCGCTCGGTCGAAGACTTCCTCGGCGGGGCGTTCGGACCTCTGTCCCCGATCCTGCCGATGCCGATCAACGAGCCCAGCGAGAGCGGGCGTCCGTACCCGCGTCGGTGGCAGATGCCGGTCGGCTGGAACCTTCCGGTAGGACAGCCCGGCTCCGAGGGCCTGAAACTCGCCTCGTTCTCGACCCTTCGCGCAGCCGCCGATGCCTACAGCGTCGTGCGCGCCATGCTGAACATCCGCATCGGCGAGATGGGCGGGATGAACTGGGACGTGGGCCCGACCGCAGATACTCAGGCCGCGACGAAGGGTGACAAGGGCGCGGTCAAGGACCAGCGCGAGCGAGCGGCGCAGATCGTCAAGTGGTTCCGGCGAGTCGACCCGAACTATAGCGGGTTCCAGTCGTGGTTTGAGGCGCTGCAGGAAGAGCAGCACGTTACCGACGCGGTCTCGATCTTCATGCACCCGACCCGCGTGCCGGGCAAGGGCTTGTTCGGGACGGACCTCGCCGCGCTAGAGGCGATCGACGGCTCGACGGTTCGACCGCTCATGGACATTACCGGCGCCACGCCGAGGCCGCCAAACGTCGCGTACCAGCAGTACCTCTGGGGCGTTCCCCGCGTCGACCTGATGAGCCTGATGGTCAACGATGACCTCGATGCCATCCAGGACGCGATGGAGGACGCCGGGATCGACGGTGATCCAACCCAGGAGTACCGCGCCGACCAGCTGCTCTATCTGCCTCGTAAGCGTCGGGTGTTCACGCCTTACGGATTCAGTAGCATCGAGCAGTCGCTGATGCCTATCTCGATCGGCCTGAACCGCCAGCAGTTCCTGCTCAACTTCTTCGTCGAGGGGTCGATCCCCGGCGTGTTCGTGGTCGCCGGTCAGGGCATCGTTACGCCGACCCAGCAGCAGCACCTCCAGGATACGCTGAACGCCGTCGCCGGCGACCAGGCGTGGAAGCACCGCATCATCGTCCTACCGGCCGGTAGCCGCACCGACCCGCAGAAGGACATGGCCTGGACGCAGGGCGTTGATCAGACCATCGTCGAGCAGGTCGCCATGATCCTGCACATCCAGATGCAGGAGATCAGCATGCTGCCGGGCGGCAAGTCGGCCGGCCTAGGCGGTAAGGGCGCGACCGAAGCACAGATGGACAGCGTCGCTGAGACACGCACGCGGCCAGACCGTAAGTGGTGGAAGGAAAGCGCCTTCGACTGGCTTATCCAGCAGTACTGGCATCAGGAAGACCTCGAATTCAAGTGGATGGACTTCGTCGAGGACGAGGACGAACTTAGCAAGGCGCAGGCCGAAGTCGCGATGATCACGGCCGGCAAGCTTAGCATCGACGAGACGCGCATCGATGAGGGCCTAGACCCGTGGAATACGCCGTTTACGTCGAAGCCGTACATCGTCGTCAACAACCAGATCGTCTCGCTCGACCCGACCATCGCGCCGTACCCGACCGCGCCAACTCCCGCTCCGTCGCCGTTCGGCGGTGGGGGAACGCCGTTCGGCGGTAACCAGGCGCCACCGTTCACCTCGCCCGTTGCTAAGCCAGAGGACGGCCAGAAACCGGCCCCTACGAGCGGAAAAGAGCCAGGGCAGTCTAGTACACTACAATCGGGTGCAAAGCCCGTTGTGGGCCAGCCTAGCGCGCCTACGGGGCAACAGGGCGCGGCACCTAAGCCCGCTGCGCGGCAAGCCAGCACTACGCCGCCTACAAAGCCCGGTACCAAGCCTGCTGTTCCACAAACTACCCCTGTTCCACCGCCAGCGGAACAGCCTCCTGCCGCGGAACAGGAGCCGAAGCCGCTCCAGCCTCGCCTTGAGCCCGGCCAGCGGTCCGCCGTCGATGTCATGGCGGAGTCTTCTAAGAAGAAGCCGACCGGCAAGATCACGGTCGCGGACCTCATCAAGGGCCACGTCAAGTACAAGGGTGACTTGACATCCACCGTGATGGACTATCTTCGTCGCTCGTATCCTGAGTCGGTGCTCGGCTGGGTGAAGGACGGCGACTGGGAGGAGTACGATCCGAAGGTCAAGCTCGGTGATATCAACATGGCGCGGCGGCCCGGCGGGCGCGACCAGGAGAAGGTCCAAGAGATAAGTAAGACGCTCCAGCGCGGTGCCTCGATGGAGCCCGTCGTGCTCGTGGAGCGGGTTGACCAGTCGGAATATCTCTACGACGTGGCCGACGGCTGGCATCGCCTGCTCGCTGCCGAGGACGCGAAGTGGGACGACGTACCGGCGTTCATCGGGTCCGGTTACAAGGAGACCGGCCTAGACGCGCCGTGGGGCAACGCTATGCAGGACGCCTCCGCGTCCCGTAAGGCCGCCGTGGCTGAGCTTGCTGTACTGAGGCGCTTCGTTCGCAAGGGCGGACTCGTCGAGAACTTCCGCACGGCTGCGCTCGGCACGGACGTTATGGATATGCTCGCGGACGACCTGACGAATATGGAACGCGATACGGCGTTCGAGCGGGCACGCGAGCGTATCGTCAAGGGCGTCCACGTCTTCGACCCTGAACTACCCGAAGAGGATAAGTCCATCACCCTATCGCAGCCGCTCGCCTCCGGTCTCGTCCCCTTCGACCTCGCCGGCCAACAGGTACCGTACGGCGGCGCGGATGCCTGCCCCGTCTGCGGTAAGGCGTTTACGCTCGACGGCGAGTGCCCGGAGCACGGTAAGCCCGAGTCGGCGGGGACGACCAAGAAGTGGAGCGAGATCCGACGTCAGAAGGGGGCGCCAGAGTACGAGGATACCGTCGGTAACCTCGCGGGCTCGCGCAAGGGCGAAGAGCCGGACCTGCTGAAGGTCATCGACGCCGAACTAGCGCGCCGCGGAGTAGACGTAACGAAGGCCGCCGAGCCGGAGGAGCCTGCCGCGCCTGCCGCTGAGGCCGAGTAAGTGCTGCGCGACGTCGCTACCGACGACCTGCTAGCCATGCGGGCACTGCTCGTCAAGTACAGCGCGGACCAGCCGCGCAACGCCGAGGGCGAGTGGACGAGCGGTGACGGCGAGACGACGCGCTGGACAGATGGGTACTCACTTGCTCGTGACCGTTCCCTTACGATCTCGACCAGTGACCCCGAAATCGGTAGCGGCGTACATTTGTACGTAGACCAGAACGGTCGGCGTATCGGGACAGTAGAGTACAGTCCTGTACGTGATTTCACGTCGGGGCGCGGGGTTACCGTTCCTCACCACTACGACGTAGACCATATTGCGGTCGCCCCCGAAGCCCAGGGGCGCGGTCTCGCTACGGCGATGCTTTCCTATCTTCGCAGTACGCTCGGTACCGAAACGGTGTTCGAACACGGTAGCTTTTACGGTGATGATGGAGCCCGGTTTGGTAAGCATATGGCTGAGGCATACCCATCATGGAATCGTATGTGGCTGAATAATCCGAGTGGGTTAAGGGAATACTGGACACCCGGTAATCCTATTCCATCGGATAGCGGAACGTTCGAACCGATGCAGAGCGCTCCTCCCGATGATGTTCTGAGCGGCAAGCCGTATACGGGGAAGATTGTTGAGCCGACCCTAACTAAGTCTGGACAGGGACTTGACAAGTATGGTATGGTTCTACGTGGAGGGGCGCAAAGGCGGTCCCCGGAGAAGTCAGATAAAGACTATTCTCAGCATAGCTGGGACGACTCTGCGCAGAGGTTCCGTACCACGCTCCGCCCCTCCACTAAGGCCGCCCGTACGGTCCGCCTCTCCTCCGGCGGTACCAGACGCGACGCCTCGCTAAACCCGATCACCGATAAGGTTCGCGCGTCGCTTATCACTCTCGCCGCCGCGCACAAGGACCAGCCCAGCCCGATTGCGCTTACCGACAAGGCGCAGGCGCTCCTGTACTCGGCCTACCTCGCCGCCTACCGCACGGGCTATACCGATAGCGGCGCAGACCCCGTCGCGTGGGATGACGATGCCGCTACGGCGACCGCCGACTCCCGCAGCGGCGCCATCGCGGGCTTCCTGCTGGGGCTGGGCGCCGCGCTGATGACGGGCGCGATCAGCTCGGCGATGCTCGACGCACGTCTCGGTAGCTACTCTGCCAGTCTGAACCCCGTGTACGAGCGCGGCTTCGGCGGCGGAGTCGCTACGCAGGGTGAGATCCTACGTACCACGTGGCAGACCGAGAAGGACGAGACGGTCTGTGATCTATGCGAGGCTAGGGACGGTAAGATGTGGTGGGGAGCCGACCCACCGATCTATCCTGGTGATGGGACATTCGGCGAATACTGTGAGGGTGCCCAAAACTGCAGATGCTCGTTACTTTTCGAGCTGACCCCTCTACCTGCCGCCGTCGACGCGGAGCCCGAGGATGAGGATATCGCGGCGCTTGCTACCGGGACCCTGCTAAAGATACGAGCGTTCCTCGCTAAGTCGAACCCGTATCACGATGAACGTGGTCGGTTTGCTAGTGCGTCAGGTGGTGGTACGAGCGCCCGAGATGCTGCCATACATACCGCCGAGTCCGAGATCATGGGGCTAAAGGACCATGAGGAGGTACGTGTCATCGGCTCCGACGGCCGAGTGATTCTATCTAAGAACGGTGAGGCCAGCGCAGTCGGGTTTACTAATTCCGAGATGGCCCAGATGGTCGGTGCCACGGTCACGCACAATCACCCGTCTGGGGTCTCTATCTCCCCGCAGGACCTCGCCCTAGCTTCTCGGCTCAACCTAGCATCAATCAGGGCGGTTGGGACCAACTATATGGGCGAGACGAACGTGTACGAGGCCAGCCGACAGGCTGACCACTGGCCCCCAGCCGCGAGACTACTTGATACTACCAAGATCGACGGAGAGGTAGATGCGATCTTGTTTCCACGGATAATAGAGGCACGAGACGGGGGTGACCAAGACGCCCTAGCGCGGGCTATTGACTACGTGACATCGGTGCATCAGGACATGGTAAACGAGCGTATGGCGGCACGACTGGGTTTCACCTATACGAAGACGACATGGCAGCCATGATGCCACAGGGTCTAGACGGTTCCCTCGCTACGCTCGTTATCTCTGGCCCAAATGGGGCAGTCGGGCAGTGGCAGTGCGATCCGCGTCTCGCGGGCGCTCTGCGGGATATTGTCGCGGATAGCGGCACATGGTCCGCGTCCGTAGACGGTGCGACTACTGCCGCTAAGGGCTATAACCCCGACCAACCTCGCGTGCCTGCCGGACAGCCCGGAGGCGGCGAGTTCGGGAGCGGAGAAGGTAGCGAGCCTAAGACGTACCCTGATCCCTCTACCGCCGGGCGCGTTATCCCCGGAGACAAGGGCGGGCCGAAGACATCGCTTAGGCTATTCGACCGGTATTCGAAGCAGCAAGGAGGCGCACGATCTGCTACAGACGAGGAGCGATCGACGCTTAAGTCGGACGTAGTAAGACAGGTCGGGGCACGTATCGACAGCACGTTGACGAGGGATCAGATCCTAGCCACGCCGTTTGGCCAGAACATCCTCAACCCGGAGGGTCCGTACTACTGGTACGCTAAGCAGGCGTATAGCCCCGGTGAAACGGTCGCCGCCGCGCTACATGATAACTGGGCGGCGAGCAGCGGTGACCACGACGTTACGGCCCTAGCCTTACAGATGGCCGTCCGAGACGAGTTCGGGCTGAAGGGCACGGCGGACCCGGTGTCCGTCTACCTTACCGGAAGGGGATCGGATAAGTCGACGGCGCGACAGGCGCAAGAAGCGTACGAGGCTAACGGTGACGTCTTGCGGGCCTACGCTCGCGCTGAGTACCAGAACACGCAGGATAAGCTAGAGGCAGATGGCGTCCGGTACCTTACCGTGTGGAGAGGCGTAACTAACGGTAAGGCGTTCGTGGGAGGCGGTCCGGTTAGGCAGCAAGGCGACTTCCGGCAGTTCAAGGCTAACCCGCTGTCGTCGTGGTCCGCGAGTGAGGATACGGCGTGGCTCTTCGCCGTAGGTCATCATCCCTCGACTAGTGCCTACGTCATGGCGGCCCAAGTACCTCGCGAGCGGGTATTCTCTACGGCGTTTACCGGGGCCGGGTGCCTCAACGAGTCTGAGGCTATCGTCCTGGCCGGACCTAACGACAGGGCGCTCGTATGGAAGACGTAACGAACATCGACGAACTGATCGAGGACGCCGACTGGCCGAAGCGCACGCCCGACCGCATGGCAGACCTCCTCGCCGACCCGCAGGCGCAGGCCGAGGTACTGCACGAGCAGCGCGGGGCCGACATCGCTAAGGCTCCTGACCTTAGCGCCTTCTCGACGCCCGAGCTAGTAGCACTGCGGCGCCTACTGGCGAAGTACAGCGCAGACCAGCCGAGAGTACCGGCAGGCGAGCCGGGCGGCGGTGAGTTTGGGTCTAGCGGAGAAGGTGTAAGGCCGTCGGATACGCTAGTCGCAGCCGTTACCAAGGGTGCTAGGGGACAGGCTGCTATGCTCGGCATGAGCCTACCAAAGTATCAGGCGGCACTAGTCGATCAGATGAAGAAGGACCTCACGGGTACGCAGGTTCGCGTTCGCGTGCCGACCGAGGTCCTATCAAAGGTTCTAGACGATGGCCGAATTAAGTCGCAGTTTGAGACCGCAACTTCGCGCGGGGCCCTAAGCCCTACCACGCGCGGCAAGGTCGAACAGGTCGCGTTCGGCATCGACCCCAAGTCCGATCCCGCCGCCCGACCGATATATGGGTATCTTTACCCGGCCGGGCAACGGGAGACTAAGGCATTCGCAGATGATATGGGCGGCTCCTACGGCGAAGTGGAAGTCAGGTTGAAGGACGATGTGCTGGGTCGCACCACCTTTAACTACGGGGACTCGCTAGAGGGTATCAGTTATAAGGCGTGTATTCCGTCCTACGTAAATGACCCACAGTGGTACTCGGCGCGCGCGGCATGGTCCGATAACGTGGTGGCGTCCAAGGATAGCCCGTTTACTGGCGGGATAAACTACATGGAGGCTCAAGTACAGGGCGGCGTGAAGACCAGCGACATCGCCGAGGTAGTGTTCACGGACCGCGCGCCGAGTAGCGCCATCTCTGGCAAGCTGGACGCGCTAGGGATCAAATGGAGCCGAGGACGAGGATGAACCTGATCGCTGAGCGGCTAGGTGGTCAACTGTTGATCGAGGACGACGGGCGCGCCTTCATCGTCGACGATACGGCGCACGAGGTACCCTCCGTCAACAGCGCCCTAGCGCGCGGCTATTGGGAGGAACCGTCTGGGCCGATCCCGCAGGCCGCCGTCACTGCCGTTACGCAGGCGCTGCTCGTCCCGTCGAAGTATCCCGTCCGTACAGGGTAGTGGTATAGTAGCGTCCCATGATAGGCTTCCGGGTGTGGCAGGTCGCAGGCAGGGCAGACGGTAGCGGGCCGTACCTACTGCGGAGTCCGTGGCAAAACGTCAACTGGCAGGATAAGCGCCTGCGCGCTAATGACTCCCCTGACCCCGAGAACAGTATCGGCATCTACGCCCGCAGCCGCTACGCCACAGAGCCGCCCTATCGTCCGGCGAGCGAGATCCCCGTGCGCGGTACGGTATACTTGTCTGGGCGCGTGGTAGAGCACGAGGATGGCACGCTGCGCGCCGAGGAGGCCGAGGTCATCAGCCTGAACCTTATCAGCCTATCGGGGCGCCTCATGACGATGCCGCAGTCGCCGCAGAACTGGTCGATGGTCGTCCTGCAGGGCCAGCACTCGCCGTGGCTTCGCCCGCTCGACTTACAGCCGCGCGAGCTACTAGCGCAACTGCTGAAGACGTACGATGCTGATATATTGTGGCAGTGGCCGTGGGACGACCAGAGGGGAGACTGAGTGGACAAGCTCGACGAGATCCGCGCGCTGGACGCCGACTGCGTCATCTCCGGCGGGCATCTCCTACCGTCCAGCATCGACGGCGGTGACGATGATCCGTGGGAGGACCGCCGCTACCTGCTGCGCCTGCTGACTACGGCTGCCGCGAAGCTCGCCGACGTACAGGATGCGGCCACGCAGTACCGGGGGTCGGTACGCGCCCGTGACGACGAGGCTATGACGTACTGGACGAACGAGATAGTCCGTCGCGCGCTAGGAGGGCCAGAGCCGAATGAGCACAGCTAGTCCGGTTCGGCGCGTCGTACATATCCCGCGTCGGATGCCGGTCCCAGTAAAGGAGCCCACCGTACCGCCGAAGGAGCCGGAGAAGAAGGTGCCGGTACCAGCGCGATGAGCGCGATAGATGATGCGATGACGGCCACGTACCGCGTCCAGGGCCGCACGTGTACGATGGACAAGTACGTCGCTACGCTGCCCGCCGACATGGCAGCCGACTTCCTGGCGCGCGTATATAACCCGAAAGTGAATATGGCGAACCTCTCGCGGGCGATGACTCTGCTCGGCTATCCGGTTACGGTGGACGTGATCTCGCGGCACCGCGATGGGATCTGCGAGACGTGCAAGCTGGCTGGCCGGTCGTAACACAGGGGAGACGATGAGTGACATTGACGACGCCTTGGAGCAGGTCGAGCTAGGTGCCGCCGAGCGGCAAGAGATAACCCGCAGTGAGGGTATTCGGCGACGTAACCGCATACTGTCGGCGCAGCACGCCGCTGACCAGGCGCTGCTGGAGGACCAAGCCAAGCGCCTAGCGGTATACGAGACGCTGGACTCCATCACCCTCGACGTACCGGCCTTTACGCCGCGCCCGGCAGAGGGAGAGCACCACGCCACCGTCTGCGCCGTTCTGACTGATACGCACTACGGCGAGGTCGTGGACCCGCGTGAGATACACGGGGTCAACGCCTACAACCCGAAGATCGCCGAGAAGCGCACCGAGCGGTTCTTTCAGGCGGTCGTGTCGCTCGCCAAGGACTACCACCGTGGCATCACCTACGACGGTGCGTGCCTGTTCCTGGGCGGTGACATGCTCTCGGGTGACATCCACGACGAGCTGACCGAGACCAACGCCGAGACGACGCAGGAGTCGATCCTGCACTTCCTCGACCCGGTCGAGCGCGGGATCAAGCTACTAGCCGACGAGTTTGGGCGCGTAGACGTCCCGTGCGTGGTCGGCAACCATCCGCGCCGAACGCGCAAGCCGCGCGCTAAGCGGCGCGCCATCGACAACTGGGACTGGTCGTTCTACCGGCACATCGAGCGCGACCTTGGCGCCGATGAGCGCATACACCTGTACGTGGCGTACGGGCCGGACATCCACACGCCGATCTACAAGACGGTCTACTGCCTGAGTCACGGAGACGCGTACCGAGGCGGCTCGGGCATCGCGGGCGGGGCTACGGCGCTGGCGCTAGGCCACTTTCGCCGCACGTCCCTGTCACAGTCGATGGGTCGCCCGTTCGACTGGGAGGTACTGGGCCACCGGCATACCTACGAGGTCAGTACGAGGCGTCGGCAGATCGAGTCCGGCTCGCTCAAGGGCTTCGACGAGTACGCCAACAGCCTGACGCTGGAGTTCAGCCCGCCGCAGCTATCATGGTGGCTCTCGACCCCCGAGAAGGGGCCGACGTTCCACGCCGCCATCGAGCCGATGAACCGCCGCTCAGAGGGCTGGTAACCATACGAGGGCACGACGTAAATGCCCACGGTCCCACCAGTTAGTTACGTAGGAAGGGACGCCGGAGACCCGTAACCGGCACATATCTCGCAGCGCGCCCGCGTCTTGACCGGATCGTACTGCCAGTCATAGTCCGAGGCGCTCCAGAAGAAGCGCCGGCCACATCGGGTAAACCCTAGTCGCGGGTCGTCCGGCAGGTCGTAGTCGTCAGGCAGGCCGTACTCGTAGACTACGTGTCGCAGCGGGTCGGCGTAGATACGGACGTACCTCACGGGTTGCTAATCCCCCACCAGTTCTTGGGCCACTGCGGATACGCAAGCCGTCCGAGAATGAGGTGGTATATCACCTTGCCCGTTCTGCCGTTTCCGTCCTCGAAGGGATGTATCTCCTCGAATAGGCGGTAGAACGTGTCGGCGTCCTCGATACGACCCTCGTTCCACGCGTCGATCAGCAACGTCAACTCGCGCTCTACGTCCTCTGGCGCGACCTTGCCCTTCTCCCATCCGATCCATATGGGAACCGTGCGGAAGCCGTTGTGATTTAGGCTAGGCTTGATGAGCGCGCCTACGGCAAGCACAGTACCGACGCCGAACGACTCGGCGCGGTGCGTCCAAGCGTAGTCCCACGCCGTGACCATGTCGGCTACGGCAATCGGATCGTCCCCCTGACGACGAACCTCCTCGGCGCAATACCGCACGATGGCCATCGCCTGATCATCGACTAGGTGGCGCGGCGGGTACTCAGCCAGCCGAATAATCGGATCGTTCATCATTAGTCGTACTCCCCGTGGCGCGCCGCTCTCTCCCGCGCAAACCTACGGCGCTGTGATACACTCATCTTAGCGCGCGTCTCATCGCTCGCTCGAAATCCGAGCGTGCGTGTATTGCCCATAGCTGCCGCAGATAGTTTCGCGCGGTGTTCGGCTGTAAAGGTCTTGCCAGTCCAGGGCGGACGCCCTCTACCCTTCTGGTCGCGGTCCCTCATATTGTCAGCATGGGTTCCTACGAACATATGAGTAGGACGAACGCAGGCGTTATTATCGCAGTGGTGGCAGAGTTCTAGCCCTAGCGGGATATCCTCTCCGAAGGTTAGAGCCCAAGCGACGTGGGACGACTTATATACCCTGTCGCCGAACCTAGTGATCGACTTATAGTGGCCGTTCCCGACCACCCAACAGCGACTAGATAGGTCGATCGAGACGCGATTCCAGAACTTCTCGGCGTCTCGGCGCGTAAGTATCGTGGTAAGCGGCGCCTTCGGGGTAGTCAGCTCCGTCACCGGTAGTCCTTCGCCTTGATCTTGGCGACGATGCGCTCGCCCTTGCGGTCGAACAGGTCTACGACAGGACGCGCCACGATGCCCTCGGCAGGGAAGCTACCCCACTGGGAGACGAGGCCAGCCTTCACCGTCTCGCAGGTCTCGGGTAGCGTCCCGCGACCGATGACCGGCACGGCGCGAAGTCCGAGCGCCTCGGCAATCCCGTTGACGTTAGCGCGGCTCAGCCACCAGCGGTCGATCAAGACGTCGAACAGGACGAATGCCTGCTCGGGCGCGTACAGCCCGCCGTTCTGGATGCCAGCGCCGTACCCCTCACCATACAGGATCGCGGGGTCGGTACCGAACACTTTGGTCAGGCGGTCCCTATCCTCGAACAGGCCACGAAGCACCGCAACCAACTTGGCCGGGATCTGCGCGTTGGCGGTCCGGCCGCCGAACTCGACAGCCATGCCGTCCCAGCCGACGCGGATGTTCGTGCCGTTGACCTTCTCGGTCCACTCCCACTCGTTGCCTGCGAGGTACGCGAGTTCGGGCGTAGCGTACTCGCCCTCGATGATCTGTCCGCGCTCGGTGCGTTTCCAGACCGTATTGATCTTGGTGTACTCAGGCATGTCCACGGTCGCGGTCTCCTCTTACCCTGCGTCTAGTTCTGTACGACCCTGAATAGGCGAGCGTACTCGACTGCGCCACTAGGATCGTACATCTGAACCGCTAGCGTACTAGCGTCGAGCCGGACTACGCCTACGCTGCCTCCATACGGATGCTGATGCTCCGTCATGTTCTCGACGCTCTCCTCGACCAAGTTCTTCTGCGCGCCCTGAGCACGAGCAAGCGACGTTGACTCGAACAGCCGCATGCCCTCCGTCATACTTCCGTCCTGATGCATGTACACCTGTATGACGCTAAACATCGTCTATTCCGCGCCTACCGCTTCCGTAGCGAGCTGGGCTTCCGTTCCCGTCCTGACCGCTTCGGCGCAGGCGACCTTAGTGACTTTCAGCACCGCCCCGACGCGGCCAGCGGCGACCATCTTTATGAGTGAGACCATTCCGTCGACCTCTACTGGCTCGTCCGACCAGGCGTACCACATGTTCAGCAGGTCGTTGGGAACAGGTACGACGGGAATATACCCCATCGTTCCCGGCTGGCCCTTGCCCTTGGCTTCGACCGGCTTCACGCTCATCGAATATCCTCCCCTCCCTCCTCCCGGTTGCTCGGGCGCTCTCGCCTCCCCTCGGGGGCGCCCACAACCGGCATGGAGTTACAGAACGTCCAGCGCGCGGATTAACACGCTAGCGGCGTGATCCGCCTCGCGCGTCTCTAGGTTTACTCCATTAGCGACTAGGACTGCTCGTGCCGCGTCTACCACTGCGAATAGGCGTGAGATACGGCAGGGTAAGTCCTCCATATCTTGGTCACAGTGCGGGACGCCGTCGCCGCAGTCGCACTGATGGGAGTGCTCCTCGCGCAGCCACTCCATATCGTCGGTCACATCGGTCTCCCCGTCCATAGGATCTTCACGGCCGCCGCAAGGTCGTCGAACCCGACGCTATCCTGGTCCCAGAGCAGGAACGTCAGGCTCGCCCACTTGTACATGTGGCACCTGATCCCGCACGGTTGGTCGCCGTGAGCGTAGTGGACCTGCGCCCGTAGCGCCTCGCAGGTCTCAGCGGCGTCGTCCATGTGCCCGCGCACGATGTCGGCGCCGACGGAACGCTTCGCCATCACGCGTCCTCGCGGGGCGGTAGAAAGTGCCTATCGCCTCTGTTCTCAGGCGAGAGGATACCGTAGACCTCGTCAGCCGTCGGTAGTCCCTCATCGAGCAGAGTTGCAATGCGTCGGCAGAGCTTCTGAGAACAGACCTTCCACGCGTCTCGGCCTAACCGTACGTCGTCGCTATGCCCCAGCCCTCCGGCTGCTAAGTTGTGCCCGAACGAGATGGCAACCTCCAGCGCCTCTCGCAGCCGCTCGATCTGGGCGTTGCGCTCGGCGAGAGCGGCCAATAAGACACGCCGGTCTGCCTCCCCGCAATCGCAGGGGTATCCTCGGTCCCCCTCTAGCGGCGAACGCAGAACGCACCACTCCTCATGGCCGACCGGCCTAGACCGGATCGCGTCGAGTTCGCTCATGGTGCCCTCCCTAGGATTGCTACCGAGACAGAGCATAACCCAACCGTCCACGGTACGCCGCAGATGGCTCGGAACGCCCGTACCGGCAGGTCGACGATACGTCCGGGTACCGTCGGTCCCTTGTCTGTCGTCACGAGCGTTCGGCTGCCTCCGGGCCCAGTTACGCGGATACGCCAGCCCGGACCTCTCGGGATGGCTACCCACGCCTCGCTGAACAGCGGTCCATAGTTACTCGCCGTACCGACGAGGGTCGGGGCCGGATCGACCGGTTCAGGGGTTCCGATTACCCCCGGCCCCGAGTAGCGCACCGCGTTTCGCGGTAGCGCCCGAGTCGGCGTAGGGTTATGGCGAGGGACGGGAGGCTGCCCGGTGGCCTCGCTTGCCTGCACCGACTCTGGCGGTATCGTGATCGCGTGGACGGCGGACGACGGCGTCGTCCAGGTTGGCGGGTCGAAGGACTGTACTACGGCAACAGCACCGCGTAGGACGAGCGCCCAGAAGACGATGCCGACGCACAGCCAGAGGGT
>Ga0116112_1001501_pt1 | contig 15416 bp, 9 predicted proteins | sample June2015DPH_8_15_FD_89721 | JGI IMG/M metagenome (GOLD analysis project Ga0116112, IMG submission 89721) | Peatland microbial communities from SPRUCE experiment site at the Marcell Experimental Forest, Minnesota, USA - June2015DPH_8_150 | ecosystem: Environmental > Terrestrial > Soil > Wetlands >... | reverse complement strand
TGGATATACTCTTTCAAAAATCGGATGGGACACAGCAAGGGACACTACCATCGCTGAGCGTATTACTGGAGATGCTTAAGCCTCCATTCTCCAAGGGCGACTCCGTGGGTGTCAAGCTCCACTGGGGAGAGCAGGGCAATAACAGCTTCCTCGACCCGATCTATGCCCGGGAGATTGTCCGCTGGCTTACTTCAAAGGGTTGCAAACCTTTCATCTTAGACACCACGGTGCTCTATTCCGGGGGCAGGCACACCGGGAGAGACTCGCTGGAGACGGCTAGGCAGCACGGCTATACCGAGGAATTCCTCGGCTGCCCGGTGGTAATCGCAGACGGCTTGGACGGCCGGGACGTCATCGATATCCCTGCCGGCTACAAGCACTTCAAGACCGCCCAGGTTACCTCCCTTGCCGCGAAGACAAACGGCTTCGTCATCTTTTCCCATTTCAAGGCGCATCTCGCTGCAGGCTTCGGCGGGGCCATCAAGAACATCTCCATGGGGTTTGCATCCCGTGCCCAGAAGCAGCGCATGCATTCGGATGTGAAGCCTATACTCAGTCAGAAAAAGTGCAGCAAGTGCGGTATCTGCACCGAGGTTTGCCCCACCGGTGCAGCCAGTATCATTGATGGCGAGTACCCGAGCTATGACCTTGAAGTCTGCATCGGGTGTGCCCAGTGCATTGCCCAGTGCCCGGAGATGGCCCTGCGGATCCTATGGGGTGAGGATCACGCGGCGTTCCAGGAGAAGCTTATTGAGACCGCTGCTGCGGTGTGGCGGATAATAGGCAAAAAGACCGTGCTCATCAATGCACTCATAAAGATCACTGCCGAGTGCGACTGTCTGCCCGGGAAGACCGATATCATTGCAGGCGATATCGGGTTCACAGGCGGCTACCACCCGGTTGCCCTGGATGCCGATTCGGTTTCACGTCTCGGCGCAGACATTATTACCAGAGCCCATTCGTACCTGCCCTGGCAGCGGCAGTTCTCCTATGCGCAGGAGATAGGATTTGATGGGAAATGAGGTACGGCAACCTGTGCGTGGCAAGCGATACCTCATAGGGCTGAAGGCCTTAGCGCTTGCCGTGCCCATTATCCTCATCTACACGGGCGACGTGGATTGCCTCTCCGGCTGAGGCACGGCCTTGAGAGCGGCCATGAAAGGATGATATCAAGATGCTCATAGAGATGCACGCCCATACCTCAAAGCACTCATCCTGCAGCCGCATCGACCCGGTTTCACTTGTCAGGGGTGTACTCCGCAAGGGCCTCCAGGGGCTCATTATCACCGAACACCACTACCTTTGGAGCGCCGAGGAGATTCAGGAACTCAGGAAGGCTGCAGAGGTGAGTGAGCATTTCGTTATCCTTGCCGGCCAGGAGGTGGAAACCGATTTCGGACACGTGCTCGTCTATGGCCCCCAGGATACCATTCCGGAGAGGATAAGCCTTGAAAAGCTCAAGAGTGCATTTCCCGATGCAGCCCTTGTGTGGGCCCATCCCTTCCGGGAAGGCAAGGTGCCCTATGCGAAAAAGCTAACTGATAACAGGTTTGAGGCCATCGAGATCTTCAGCAGCAACCATACCTTAAGTGAAAACTATCTGGGGCTCAAGCTCTGGCATAAGCACCGTTTTACGGCCATAAGCGGCAGCGATACGCATGCCGATGATACGGCAGGCATCCTTCCCACCCAGTTCGACCACCCCGTCACCTCCATAACTGAGGTCGCCTCCGAGATCAGGTATGGCAGATGCCGGCCTTTTTACAAAGAGATTCCAAAGGCGGGCGGGAATATGCTTGTCCAGGAGATTACGTTGGGAACCAAGGGGGATGATGAAGCGCGAAGCAGGATCATCCTCAAGAGGCCGGGCAAGTCGGAAAAATGGATGCCTTTAAGGGATACATCCCGGATCGTGAGCGAGGTCCACGAGCACGGCTTTTCCGGGGGCACCTTCAGAGTCCCCAGGATCTTCGAGATCAATGAGGAGGAGAGGCTGGTCATTGAAGAGGGACAGCGGGGAAGGAACCTCTTCGACCTGCTGGCCAAGGTGAGCGAGGCTACGGGAAAATCCTATATCACCCTGGCGGCCAGGTGGCTTGCCCGTCTGCATTCGCAACGGATCCGCATGGGCTCTGTACAAAATACCATGGCCCGGGAGCGGCAGCGGTTTGCATCGTATGAAAAGTCATTCGAGAAAAGCTCCAGCCCTTACCTGAGCCGGGTCCGCCGCCTTATCGACACGGTCAAGTCCTTCGAAGAGGGCTTGTTCGAGAAATCATACGCCGATTTCGTACTTGTGCATGGTGATTATCACCCGAAGAACATCATCATCGGCCAGGACAGGATGCAGGACATCAGCACCCTGTTCATCTCGGTCATCGACTTCGGCAATGCCATGCTGTTCTCTCCTGCATTTGACGTGGGATATTTCCTTGAGCAGTTCGAGAATCAGCTCAGGTTGCACCCGCGGGCGCTCGATGCCTATCGCAGAGAAGATTTTATAGCGCACTACCTTGAGGAGGCATCCGTGCCTGATCGGGATGAATTTCTTCACAGGGTAAACCTCTTCAGGATAAGGGCGGGCTTGAGTATCGGCGCATTTCTCGTCAAAGTGGGCAAGGGCGTGAGTAACGACATGGACCTGCTCATCAAACGTTCAATTGCCTTGCTTGAATAATGTGGAGCAGCTTCAGGGATCAAGTCGCGATCAGGAGGCAAAGGAATTCTCATTGACAAGGGGGTGATGATATGGCTGATGCGCCGAAGTATCACATCGGTTTCTCTCAATCGGACCTCGGGACAGACCCGCCCCTGTGCGCCCTGCTCTGCGGTGACCCGGACCGTATCAGAAGGATTGCAGGAGGCTTTCCCGGGATCAAGCAGGCTAGGCTTCTCTCCGAGAAGCGGGGGCTGGTGAGTTGCCTTACCTCAACGGAACAGGGGAGGCCGCTTTTGCTGGCTACATCCGGCATGGGTGCACCTTCTACGAGCATTGTGGTAAACGAGCTCTACCAGGTGGGTATCAGGCTTATCATCCGCGTGGGCACCACGGGCTCCATCCAAGACTCCATCAGGTCCGGAGGCGCCATCATATCCAAGGCGGCGCTGTGCCGGCAGGGTGCAGCGCTCGACATCGCGCCCGTGGAGTACCCTGCCGCAGCCGACCCATTCATCACCGTGGCCCTGGTGAAGGCAGCCAGGCAACTCGGTGTGGACTGGCACCTGGGCATAACCGCATCGGTCGACACATTCTTCGAGGGCCAGGAGCGCACGCTCACTTCAGCCAACACTCACTTGCTGCGGCGCCTGCAGGGCATCACCGAGGAGTACGCTCACCTGAACATCTTGAACTATGAGATGGAATGCGGGACACTCTTCAAGATGGCGGGTGTATACGGCTTTGCCGCCGGGTGTGTATGTGCGGTCATCGACGACCCCACCACGGGCGAGGCGGTGGACCTCTCGGTCAAGGACAAGGCCGAGTCGGATGCCGTCCGGGTTGCCCTTGCGGCCGTCGAGGGCCTGGACTTAGGATTTCTTGGCTCCCGGAGGTGAGGCCCCATGGTGGTGCCTCCTTATGCTGGCAGCCTGCGCCGGAAGAATATCCTCATCAGGAGAGAGATCAGGTGCCTTCGATAGCTTGGAGAAATGAAGTGAGACTTTGCATCGATCTCTTCTCAAGATCATCAGTTTTCTGACCTTTTGAAAACGTATATCTATCGAAGTAATCAATGCTTCTACTATAACAGAAGTCTGGATCAAGGAGTATAATACAAATTATCCATACCAAGGGCTTTGCTACTACTATCTGATCAGTTACAAAAAAAATTTAACCGCATGATTGGTATTGATTCTAGAGGGTAATTACATTACATTCGTACCCTGTTATCAAGTCACATTTCCAGGCTATCACCCTTAGTCAAGCACATCCCGCACCTTATAGGCAAGATCTTGGAGATTGAATGGCTTCTGGATGAAATGAACACCCGGCTCCAACACCCCGTGGTGACTAATCACATCAGAGGTATATCCCGACATGTAGAGCACCTTAAGTTCATTTCTTAAACTGGAGAGTTGCGTGTAAACCATACGGCCATTCATATCAGGCAGTATAACATCTGTAAGAAGCATGTGGATGTCTCCTTGATATGAATTAAATGCTTCCTGTGCTGTCCTGCCGTCTTGTGCTTCCAGGACTGTGTAACCATAGTGTCTGAGTGCGTTTACAGTAATATCACGTACCTGGTTTTCATCCTCCACGACTAGAACCGTCTCGGTACCATGCAAAGGTTTCTCTTTCATTCGAATTGCCGATGCAGGGGCAACAACCCCTTCATAATTGGGAAAATAAATCCGAAAGATGGTCCCCTTGCCAATTTCACTATAAACAGAGATATGTCCTCCATGCTGCTTGACAATGCCATAGACTGTTGCCAATCCGAGGCCCGTTCCCTTTCCCGCCCCCTTGGTGGTGTAGAAGGGTTCAAAGATATGTTCGAGAGTCTCCTTGTCCATGCCAGTGCCCGTATCAATGAATGACATCATGATGTAATGCCCTGGAGTGATCCCTTCGTGGGTTCTGGCATAAGTATCGTCTAAAACAACTTCTGAGGTTTCGATGAAGATTGCCCCTCCATCCGGCATGGCATCCTGCGCATTGACTGAAAGGTTTAATATTATCTGTTCAACCTGTCCGGTATCAGCCTGGATTACACCCAGGACCGGAGCTTGGCGGATTTCGATCTTCACGTTCTCTTGAAGAGTACGCTGAATCATATTTTTCACCCCGGTAATCACCCTGTTCAGGTTGACAGGTTTCATCTCCAGGGTCTGCCTGCGTGCAAAGGCCAGAAGCTGCATCACCAGACCCTTGGACCGCTCTGCGGAGTGGGAGATCTGTGCAACGTTATTTCTGTGTGGATCATCCGGAGCAAGGTCATCCAGGAGCATTTCTGCATAACCCATAATCGGTGTGAGCATATTGTTGAAGTCATGGGCCACACCCCCGGCTAAACGACCAACAGACTCCATCTTCTGGGCTTGCATCAGCTGCTCTTCGAGCTTTCTGCGCTCTTCTTCAGCTTGCTTGCGCTGGGTGATTTCCACATTTGTACCTTCAAAGTATAAAGGATTCCCTTTCGCGTCACGCACTACGTGAATATTGAGGGAAATCCAGATCTTGCTCCTGTCTTTTCGGTAAAACTCAACTTCATACCCTTCAATCTGGTGGTTCTGCAGGAGAATCTCAAGCATGTGTTCCCGGTCGTTAGGGTTTACATAAAGTTCCTGGTTCAAATTTTTAACGGTGTCGATCATTTCCCGGGGTGAAGAAAACCCGAACATCCGTGCCAAAGCAGGGTTCACACTCAGAAACCACCCCTCGGGTTTTGTCTGGAAGATGCCCTCAGTGGCATTCTCAAAGATCGTTCGATACCGTTCTTCGCTCTCCTGTAGAGACTTCTCAGCAAGCTTACGACCAGTGATATCACGGGTTATACCCAGGAAACCCGTAAACCTCTCTTCATTGTCCCTCAAAGGTGAAAAGGTACTTTCGGTCCAGATGGTAGATCCGTCCTTGCAAGTTTCTTCTAATTCCACCGTGCGAGTTCTCCTAAGATCCTTGGTTTCTCTGGCCTCGATCTCCAATTCTTCCAGGAAGACATTCATACCAACTTCCAGAGAAGCCGGAGTCAAGGCCTCGGCAGGTGTCTGGGACATAGCTTCTTCAACAGTGAAGCCACGTACTCGTTCTATAGAAGGGCTGATGTAGGTGAATTGAAGATCTTTATCCATGGTGAAGATGATATCGCTGGCATTCTCTGCAAGCAACCGATAGCGGGATTCACTTTCCTGAAGTGCTTCTTCAGCTCTTTGCTTGTCAGTGATATCACGAATACATTCTATGGCACCGACGATTTCTCCTGATGAGTCATATATCGGTTGCGCCCACCCTGAAAGGAAACTTTTCTGCCCCCTAACAACAGGGGCATCGGTATCTCCGATGAGCAGACTACCTTTGCGCTTGATGTGGCAATACTTCTTCTCGACTTCTTCCTTGGGCATGAGTACGAGATCAATAAGAGTAGGCCTTCTTTCTCCATAGAAGGGGATTGCATACTCGTAGTTTTTCTTGCCGATCATTTCATCAGCACTGAAGCCGGTCATCTTCTCGATAGCCTTGTTCCAAGCGATGACCATTCCTTCCTTGTTAATGACAAGTGTGGCATCGGGAAGAAAGTTGATGATATCCGCCATTTGTTGCTTGGATTCCCTCAGTGCTTCTTGGGCCAGCTTCTGCACGGTAATATCCTCGTATGTTCCCAACACACCACTGATAATCCCATTGCTATCAAGTAAAGGTGTCTTACTTGTATGCAGCCATATTTTATCTCCGGTAGGTGTGGTCTGGGGTTCTTCATAATTAAGTTTTTGCTTGCCACTTTCTATAACTGCACGATCATCAGATCGATAAAGTTCGGCCTGATTAACCCAAACCATGTCAAAGTCGTTCCTGCCGATTATCTCATCAGTCGATTTAAGCCCTGCGTCTTTTGCAAATTGCTTGTTACAGCCAAGGTAATTCAACTCCTTGTCTTTCCAGAAGACCCTCACAGGAATGGTATCAAGCACCAGGCGCAACATTTGCTGTGATTCGCGCAGCGCTTCCTCCGTGTGTTTTCTCTCCGAAATATCTCGAACGATACCACGGAATCCTGTCGGTTTACCGGACCTATCCCGGATGAGGGAAATGGATGACTCAAGGGGAATCATGGAGCCATCTTTTCTCATGATGTTCCATTCCAGTCCTTTGGAGGGTTGTCCTGTTCTGAACACCTCATAATACGTGTCAGCCATATGTCGGATACTCTCCACATCTGCATACTCCTGATAGTTTTTCCCCATGAGCTCTTCTGGTGAGTATCCTGAAATTGTGGGAATCATGTAATTGAAGAAGGTGAGATTCCCGTTGAGGTCAAGTTCATAGTAGCCATCCTCAATGTTATCGAGGATTGTCCTGTACCTTTCTTCACTCTCCCTGAGTTTCTTTTCTGCCTGTTTCCTCGTCGTGATGTCACGTATGACACCCTTAAATCCGAGAGGATTTCCATTTTTATCCTTTTTGATGGATACGGACGCCTCCACAACAATTTTCTTACTATTCTTGGTGATGATCTCATAATCAAATCCGTTTATGGTTTCTCCTGTGAGGTAAACCTTGTGGAAAGCCTCAAGCACCTTTTCAGCATTCTCCCCATCCATATACTTCCGGTAGTTCATGCCCATGAGTTCATCATCGGTGTAACCTAAGGTCTTAAGTGATGAGGCATTGAAGAATGTGAAGTTTCCATTCAGATCTACTTCGTAATAAATTTCTTCCATGCTCTCAAGGATGTTTCGGTAACGCTCCTCGAAAGGGCGAAGCGCTTCTTCCTCCTGATTGTGTTCTGATGCAGATATGACCATCTCTGAGATCGGTTGCTGTGCCTCGGTTAACTCTTCCATAAGCTGCCCTCTTGTCGGTTTTAGGTGTCTCATAATGGGTTTGCTCTCATTGTGTCTTCCCGTTCAAAGTATATCGTCATTTTGGTAATCCTTAATAATCTCCATTGACCCCATTTGAGGGTAAATGGACAATCAGCAAATATATTGATTGCATTGTTATGAATCGAAGGACTTAGAAAACACTGATTTGTTACAGTCTTTTGGAGATATCTCTATCAGAACTCCCTCTACCTTATAATATCGATCATGGCACGTCACCTTTGAAAAACCGGTTCTGTAGAATTGTAGAATCCGTGCCAGGATTGGCACTCTGACATGATGTAACCATTTACATATATCTCGTCTCGAGACCATCGATAATATCGCAGAGATCAACACTGTTAGGTGACTAAGTGATAGTCCTTTAAAGTTGACATGAACCTGAAAGATTGTCTTCTAATGATTTTATCATCAAGCTAAAGTTAAAACATCTCCTTTATAACCAAGGATCATCCATAGTTACATAGCCACATCCACCTTGTGGGGTTTGATATTTGAGATATACTAATTACCAATTCATTTTCGAACGCATTAACTCGGATTATAGTGCCTAGAAGTGTTAAAGATTCAGACACAAAAGAAACATTCAACGTAAGATTAAGGAATTGATCAGCTTGTTCCAGCCCCAGGAAAGCAAAAAGTTCCGGTGAGTTAATACATACACCACCAATACTGATATCTTTTGTATATCCATATCCCTTAATAATTTCATTCAATTGTAATGATACCTTTGATTTGTAGTTTTTTCTAAGATTATTTCTTCTATCATTCATGTTGAAACCCTATTATTTAGGATTGGTTAACTAACTATCTTATCGGGAGATTTCATAAGATATGCATTACATTTATTATAAAGCTAAATATTGCGCATCAGGAGTCATACCTTGACTTGCTGTGACCATTTACAAAGAATAAATAAAAAGGCAGGGCCTTTCAATGACCCTGCCTCTGATATCCTGTTAATATGCTGTATTACTTTTTCATCTTTCTTCTGAATCCTGCCAGTCCGAGAAGACCTGATCCGAGAAGCATCAGTGTAGCGGGCTCAGGGACTGGGGGTGTCGCCTTATCGGAAAACCATGCACTGTCGCAATCACGACCATTAGTGAAATCAGCGATATGTGCAGCATAATGATAACCATCTGAATTAGCAATATAGAACTGACTCGCATTGTTAATGCCCAACTCCGTCACCGTAAAAGTCAGTGGATCATGTCTACTATTTCCTTTCCCTACTGTATCATAGTTAAAAATACCAAACATGCTGAGGTTCTGGCCAGATTTTACACTCCATTTATTGGGTAATGAAAAAACGGCACTTGATAAGTCTAGACTGGAATTGAATCCGAATGACTGTATGCCAAAGTTTGACCCAGCCCCTAAGAGAGCTTGATTGGCGTCAACTGTAAACGTTGCTGTGTCTCCCGTCACCGCTACCGTGACCGTAGCGAACGTTCCGGTAAGACCGAGATCAACATTAGAGTAATTAAGATCTGTTGTGATAGGTGTTGCTTCGGCAAGAAAGGAACCGATATTTTTCTGGGACAGCAGATGCTGTCAGGGATGTATGGGCTGAGAGGGCTACTCCCTTCACATCACCCTCTCGCTGTACAGTCTAAACCCCGATGGGTGCCTGGTGCGGATCGTAATCTGTCACCTGAGCATAATGAAAAACAGGGCGCAGAAAAGGAATCGTTGGTATGCTCCCAGCTGGCTATACGTTACACCTGCAAAAAAATGTGCGATGGCGAACTATGTTTTTATTGACAGGGGCCTTTTAATGGGTGCCATTGGCCACGGTCTGGTATTAAGTGATAGGCTTCGTATGTTTCAAACCAATATCTTCAGTTTTCAGACTTCATAGAACCGAGAAGAAATCGCAGTTATCTCTACTCTGATATAGAGTTGAAACACATCTCATGTTATAAAAAGAGTGATTACAACTCTATGATGAAATTAAACATCAGTTATTATAGAAGTGGCGATTTTACACTTATTTATTTCAAGCCTTGACTGGTTCATGGCGGGGTATTCAACCCATGTTTAGGGATAATTCTAATCTAAGCATTGGGCTGCAGGTTTTTAACCCGTTGGTCCCCAAAAGCCCAGGCTGAAGAAATTAAGACACGAAAGAAGAAATCATGAAACCCATTATACCTATCCTGCAGGAAATACCGTATCAGGCATTACGCGCTGTGATCAGGCTCATCCGATGCCTGCCCTATAACCTCGTGGTGAATCTTTTTCGATTTATTGGCATCATCATGTGGCTCGTAGACCCGTTCCATAGGAAGGTTGCCACAGTCCAGATACGCACCGCCCTTGGCATAGAGAATCCGTGGCGGCTTGTGCTGAAGGTATTCATGAACCAGACAGAAATAATTGTAGACACGATCCGGTATGCATTTATGAGCGATGAAGAGATCAGAAGCAGGATTGTGGTGGAGGGGAAGGAGCACGTAGATGAGGCGCTGGCAAGCGGACGGGGGCTCATGATGTTCACGGGCCACATCGGGAACTGGGAGATCCTCGGCCATATGAAGAAGGTTGTGGGCACTGAGTTTTACGCCATGGCTGATATCCGCAAAAATCCGAAGCTTGAAGCTATAGTGAACGGTATCCGGGACCGCTGTGGTGCCACCGTCCTGCCACCAACGGGCACATTTCACATGCTTATTAATGAACTGAAAAAGGGCAAGACCATCGTCGGCATGATCATCGACATGCGTGGAGACCAGAAAGACGACCTGTTCTGCGATATCTTCGGCATGCCGGCGCCTTCCAAATCCGCACCAGCCTCGATAGCACTCATAGGGAATGCCCTGGTAATGCCGGTCTATACCATTAAGCAGAAAGGCACCTACCACTGGTACTTTGCCAAGGCTGTGGATGCGGCACAGTATGGCGATGGGGATGAGGCTATACAGAAACTGAGTGACTTCATGCAGTCCTGGGTGGCTTCTGTTGTCAGAGAACACCCGGAGCATTGGTTCTGGCTCTACAGTAGGTGGCTTAAGCGTTCGGACATGAGAAGGATCATTAAAAAAAAGTTGGACTTCAAGGAGTATGTCCACAGGAAGATGGAAGCGGTATTGAGTGATCAGACAAAAGAGAATAATGATTCGTAACTGTGAAATGCGTAATAATGATCATATGAAGGTGCCAATATAAAAATTCCAGGTTCATGTAGAATAAGACCCCTGTTTTTTGATAGTAGGCAGATGTGTAGATTTCGTGCCAGGTGCAACGGTCTCGTATGGAGTGAAATGCTTCATATGTTTCAAACCAAGATCTTCGATTTCCAGGCATTTCAAAAGTACTCATCTATCACAGTTATCAATGGTTCATAATCTGAAGTTGAGGCCAGCAATTTATCGAAGAAATATTTAGTTTAAGGAGGGGGTGAAAAGATGCTAATCTGAGTACATCTAGCCCTTATATTGGTACTCCTCTTATTATTTAACAAGCAATACTCACTTATAGACCTAGCTTTAAGGGGAAAGATCAGTAGCTGTAAAATTGATTTTACCGACATCCGATCCGTTGATCGTAACCGCTTGACTACTTGGAGTGAATGTATATTCAGTAATGGATGGTGTAAGAATATATCCCCCATTCATCAGGTTCGAAAAACTATAATACCCACCGGCATCTGTCGACGCAGTACCTGAGTTGGTGCCCGATAATGTTACAATAACACCTTGCTTAGCCGCACCATCCACTGTTATGACTCCAGAGATGCTATAGTAACAACCAACGCTTGAAGCATAAGAAGTAAAGTTGATTGCTCTGACATCTGCTCCGTTGATCGTTACCGCTTGACTACATGGAGTGAATGAATACCAAAAAATAATTGGGGTAACAGTGTACGACCCATTTGTCAGGCCCGAAAAACTATAATACCCACTGTCATCTGTCGACCCAGTACCTGAGTTAGTGCCCGATAACCTTATAGGAAAATCCCCTTGAGCATATCCACTTACCGTACCAGATATTGTAAATTCAGAAGCAGATTCGGACGATACCTTACCACCCCCACCGCTTCCACCACAACCAATAAGAAGCGCAATAATAGATAAAATCAAGATAATCCGAAAGAGGCCCAGGAAACGATATGTATCCATAGTTAATCCACCTCTATTATAAGCTAAAATAAGCTTTCATAGATGTAATGTTTCTTGGTTACTAAAAAGTTTCCCTATCAGTGAAGATGCCTATCGTGATAGAGTAACTCACTTAATTATATAGCAATTAAAATGCCATCATTCAAACATAGTTCTTTTCGGAAGTTATCAATATATGCTCTTGTAACAATACAATATGATGAGTAAATTAATTCTCTTAACATGGAAGATGATTGCTGTTTATTGTTACTTCGTCAACTGAAGATTTCGTGCCATACATAACGCTATGCCAATACTGAATATTTCTTTTGATAATCTCCACAAGTAGACGAACAGGTGAAGCTGTAGATTTCTATAGAAGGGCCCTTTTGCGATAGTAGGGAAAAATACCCTTGAATACCTCCGGTGCATGTCCTAGGAGATAGTAAATGCAGTACATCTTGGCATCGCTGATGAAAGGAATGTCCCTCAATGGAAGACTATCTGGTGCGGATCATCACTGAAGAGAAGAACATCCTGGGCCTTGCCTGCATTACGACCAATCTCGTAAACGATGCGCGGAAGCGGCACGGGACCTACCCGACCGCCACTGCGGCCCTCGGCAGGGCATTGACCGGCGGCGAGCTTCTCGGCGCATTGCTGGAACCCGACCAGAGGGTGGCACTCAAGTTTACCGGCAACGGGCCTCTGAAGAAGATCATTGTAGAGGCAGAGGGTGACGGCACGGTACGGGGTTATGTAGAGGTGCCCCAGGTGGACCTGCCGCCCAGGAACGGCAAGTTCGATGTCGGTGGGGCCTTGGGCAGGGAAGGGTTTCTCACCGTAACCAAGGACCTGAGGCTCAAGGAGCCTTATAATGGCGTGGTAAAACTCTACACCGGCGAGATCGCCTCCGACATCGCCTTTTACCTCACCGAATCCGAGCAGATCCCCTCGGCGGTCGGCTTAGGTGTTTTTGTGGAGACCGACGGCAGCGTGACCGCATCCGGCGGGTTCCTTGTCCAGTCGCTCCCGCCTGCCGATGAGGCCCTCATCGACTCTCTTGCAGGCAGGATCGAAAATATGCCGCCCATCACCCGCCAGCTTAAGGAGGGAAAGACACCGGAAGACCTCCTGGCAGCCGTATTCGATGGAGTCCCCTATCGTACGATCGAGACCAGACAGCTGTCTTTCCGCTGCTCGTGTTCCAGTGCCCGGATAGAGCAGGCGCTCATAACGCTCGGCAGGTCCCAAATCGAAGAGATCATCAGAGACCAGGAGGTATTCGACATCTCCTGTCACTTCTGCAACCGTTCCTATGTCTTCCGGAAAGACCATCTCCTGCGGCTGCTCAATGAGATGCATTGAACGAAAAGCAGATAAAGGTGTATAATCAAAGTTAAAGAATTCCATCATGATCAGATGATTGCACAGGGAGGATCCATCTATGGGCAAGGGTGATCAACGGAGCAAACGGGGCAAGACCTGGATAGGAACTTTTGGGAAAAGAAGACCCAGAAGAAAGAAAAAGGCCTTGCCTGTAAACGCGGTAACCAAAGGATCCAAAGGCGCCAAGAAAGCGTAAGTGCGGTAACCCTGTATAGCTGCCTACCCTTACTGCTTGCATATCCAAAAGAGGATAGAAGAGACGGGTAATCCTATCTTAAGGCGCGATATCCAGGCCGTCCCTGTCACCATTGAAGGGCGGCAGATGATCACCTTTATCGATCCGCTCAAACTCGCCCGGACCGGCTTCGCCCTTGACAGGGGTGCAGTTCCGCTGCTTTCCATGATGGACGGACGCCACGACTTGAGGGATATCCAGATGGGTCTCATGCGCATGGCCGGAGGCTCAATTGTCCCCATGACCGATGTGGAGGCCCTCATCAACCAGTTCGACCACGCCTTTCTCCTGGAGAGCGACGCCTTCAGGCTCAGAAAAACGGCCGTCATGGAGGAGTTTGCAAAAAAGACTCTGCGCGAACCACAGCTTGCAGGCAAGTCCTACCAGGCAGACCCCAACAGGCTCAGGTCGTATATTGCATCCATTGAGTCGGGGCTGCCGCCGCTTCCCGGCAATCATGATACGGAAATTCTCGGCATCATGGCCCCGCACATCGAGATCTCAGCGGCTGAGCAAGCCTATGTGGATGCCTACCGGAGGCTCAGGGGAAGCAGCTATGACCTGGTGATCATCTTGGGCATCAACCACAGCGGCGGAAATGGATTGTACTGTCTCTCCGACAAGGACTACATCACCCCGCTCGGGACACTGGTGACAGACAGGAGGTTTATCGAAGAGCTGAAGGCGGGGCTTCCTGATAATACGCTTGCACCAGGTGACTTCGATCACATGATGGAGCATTCCATAGAGTTCCAGACAATATTTCTCGCCTATTACCTCGGAGTGGCCGTCAAGATCGTACCCGTGCTCTGCGGCGGAATCCATGAATTTCTCGCAGGCAAGAATGATCCTTTGCGCGATGAGCGGTTCCTCGCCTTCAGAGACGGCATTTTGAGGATCATCGGGCAAGGGGGCCTAAATGTGCTTTTTGTGTCAGGAGTGGACTTTTCCCATGTGGGGCACAAATTCGGGCACGGCATCACTGCTGACGCCCTTCTTGGACGTGCACGGTTCAATGATGAACAGATCATTTCCCACCTGATCGCGGGAAGGCCTGAAGAGATCTGGAAAAATACCCTTGCTACGGGGGATGAGTTTAACGTCTGCGGGCTCGCCTCCATGATGCTCTTTTCGTCTCTCATAGGCCGGAGCAGGGCCGAACTCCTGCATCACGGCACCTATAACGAGCCTGCCACGAACAGCGCCGTAACCTTTGCATCCATGGTCTTTGCAAAGGTTTGAATATGACACACGAAACAGACGCTTAAGGAATTTTACATATCTTGTCATGGCCGGATGCCGATGTGAGGGGGTCGGATCATGGACATACCCAAGGATTTTAACAATAATTTTATTTGCCGTTCATCTCTCAATCGTTGTTGCACTGACAAGGCAGTTCATACTAAATGAGATTCCCTCATTGCTGTAAAAATGGGGTTGTAATTGGGGATCCTTTTTAAGGATCGGTTCAATTTGTTTGGTACAATCTGGAAAAAGGTTATAGATAACCCTATGAATGGAGAAACATAATGAATCCTAAGGAGAGCAAAAGCCGTCAGAAGAAAAGGCAGACCCGGGAGGAATTCATGGATAAACGGTTGATCTATTTCGATAATAATGCCACTACGCCCCTCCATCCTGAAGTAAAGAAGGAGATCTTTGAGGTCCTGGATATTTACGGCAACCCTTCGAGCCTCCACGGGTTCGGCAGGCTTGCGCGCAAGTATGTGGAGGAGGCGCGTGAGAAGGTGAGCCGCTTCATCGGTGCGAAACCGGAGGAGATACTCTTCGTGGGCAGCGGTTCCGAGGGCAACAACACCGTGCTCTCCATCCTCAACAGCCAGTGCGGGGCCTGCGAGTTCAATGCATGCAGCGGCAAGGAGCTCATCACCACTACCATCGAGCACCCATGTGTACTCGAGGCCTCAAAATGCATGGCAGAGAGAGGGATCAAGGTTACCTATCTCGATGTGGACAAGGACGGCAAGGTGGATCTCGATCAGCTCAAGGATTCCATAACACCGATGACCGGTCTCGTGTCCATCATGATGGCCAACAACGAGATCGGCACGATTCAGGATATAAAGACCATATCAAGGATCGTGCATGAACAAGGTGCCCTGCTCCACACGGATGCAGTCCAGGCC
>Ga0116112_1001495_pt1 | contig 15445 bp, 15 predicted proteins | sample June2015DPH_8_15_FD_89721 | JGI IMG/M metagenome (GOLD analysis project Ga0116112, IMG submission 89721) | Peatland microbial communities from SPRUCE experiment site at the Marcell Experimental Forest, Minnesota, USA - June2015DPH_8_150 | ecosystem: Environmental > Terrestrial > Soil > Wetlands... | reverse complement strand
TTTTTTTACTTTTTTAAGAGATTATTTTTGCTTCTCCACTTCCCTTAGTTACGTCGCCAAGTTTGTTTAGCAACGAGGCGTATGATCCAGCAGGCAATTCTAATTCGCCATACCATGAGCCATCTCCACGCCATTCTTCCCGTTTTATAGTGCCCAACGTTTTGACAGAGCCGTAAGCTCTTGCTGAGTATTGTGCAGGTATTTTCACGGCGACTGTTATTTGCTCTATCTTTAAGGGCAAAATTGGTCGCAACAGTTTTACTATTTCTTTGGCTTGTTCTTCCACTGGCTTGTATGGGTCAATTGGGTAACGGATTTGCTCCATCGCATTCTCTATGCGCATTGGAGGATGCGGCAGATTTGTTTTCGGGTCAACTGCTTGTCTTGCGATAAAATCGATTATTTGTCTTCTTTTGTCTTCGATCATTTTGCGTCTTTGTTCAGTTGTAAGTTGAAGCGTTCCTTTCTTCAGTATAATGTCAGCAATTTTTAATGGGTCTGTGGTTCCGAAGGCTTTGCGCATTGCTTCCTCGGAAACTTTGGTACCTTTGTTTGCGTCAGAAAAAATTATTTCAGCCGCTAAAACGTCGGTTATTCCTGAGATTTTGCCGTTATGGTAATCAAGTGCTTTTTGGGGTTTAACTAGAATTTCAAAATGCTCGTTTTCTTTTGTTAAACGTGCAACGGTGAATTTTTCACTCATCGAGTTTTCACTTGCTTGAACCCAGCTCTTTGATGTAGCCTTCTATAGTGTCGTCGTTTAACATTTCCATGTTCTTGGTTGTTGCAGGTATGATTGCAATTTTTATTCTTGGCGGTAACTGTCTTGCTTCTAGAGCTTTTACTAAGCATTTTACTGCGAGTTTAATGCTTTTTTCCAAGGTCATGTCTTCACGGTATTCTTCCTTTAGAACTGATATTACGGTGTCTCTTCCTGCGCCTAAGGCTGTGGCTTTGTATCCTCTGTAGGTTCCGCTTGGATGTGTACCGAAAACGCGAGTTCCTGTTTTGTCGACTCCTCCGAAAATTATTGAAACTCCGAAGGGTCTTACACCGGCATGTTGCGTGTACATTTGTTGTATGTCGCATATGCGTTTGGTTACGACTTCTACATCGATGGGTTCATCGTAAGTTAACTTGTTACTTTGAGCGTAGATTCTAGCTTGATCGATGAGTATTCTGGCGTCTGAGCTTAAACCAACTATTGCTGCGCCAACATGGTCGTCTACCCTGAAGATTTTCCACGAGTACCCTGCTTCTTCAAGGACTTCAATGTTTTCCTCTGAACCAAGAACAAGTCCTTCTGGACATTGGATGCCTAAAATGGTGGCTCCACGGTTCACTAACTCCATTGCGTATTCGACCTGGAAGAGCCGTCCGTCAGGTGAGAAAACGGTTATTGCACGGTCATATGCTCCTGGTGCTGCAAACACTGACATAATGTTAACCTCACTTTACACTATACACTTTTCACAGTCTCATATAATAACTACACTAAAAACCTTTCCTATTAAAAGCAAAATCCATTTCCAAACGCTTAGAGCCTTTGTGGTTGATTCCAACGTTTGTGAGCTTAAAATCGCACGCTTTCATGGCACTGCCGAAGGTTGTTTGAGCTTTCAAAAAGCACAGATTCGCCAAAACTTGGAAACTTTTAGCTGTTGATTTAAGGTTCGTTGACAAACTTGGTCAGCAGACCGATGAATTGCTCCTGCTCAGCAACAGTTAACCTTGCCATATGTTTTTCAATATAATCAGCCAGCACTTTTTCCTTTGACAGCAACCATTTTTCGCCCTTTGCCGTGGGGACGACGTAGGTGTTTCTGCGGTTTTTATCGTCTTTAACACGTTTAACGTACCCTTTGTTTTCTAGGTTGTCAACGTAGCCCGACGCAGTGCTTTTTTTGATGTCGAATAGGCGGGAAATGTCGGTGACTTGTAGTTTCGTTTGGTGGCATTTGTAGAGGATGGAGATGGCGATAGGGGATAGGTCGCTTTTTCTTCCCTTTTGGAGTCCGAGTATCATGCTGATGGTTTCATGTATTAGGTTTAGTGATTGCCGCATTTCGGCTTGTTTTTGCTCCATGAGAGCTAATTTGTTAGTTGTGTTATAAAAGCAATGTGGATGGTCAGGTTAGGCTAAATGTTTATTAGATAGTTAGCCTAAGCTAACTATTGGCGACACTAATGAACAAGCAAAACCAAATCCTCATGCTAAGACTAAGCTACTGGATAGGTGCAATCATAGACGGACTAGTAGCAATCCAACTACTCATCCCAAGCTTCTGGGCTTCATTCGACGGACTAACAACTTACACGCCAAACACTACACTTAATTTCGCACTAGGCATCGCCAGCGCATTAATGTTCGGCTGGACATTCCTGCTAATCTGGGCAGACAGAAAACCACTCGAAAGAAAAGGCATCCTGCTCCTCACAACATTCCCAGTCATCTTCGGCACAGCACTCAACAACATATTAGCTGTCAACTCAGGATTAAGACCACTACAATCAGCTATCCTAGATTGAGTTGGCGGAGTAGCACTAGCCGTATTGTTCACCTTCAGCTACCTCAACGCGCACAAAGAAAACGCATAACCCCAGCACCATCCTAATTTATAACCTGACAAACTACTCTCTGCATAATTCATGAGACTGGGGAGTGGCGCATGGCTGAACAACAAGCTGGAAACATCTTGCAGGTGCTGAAGGAAACACTAGCTATGCCGAACTGGACGCCATCACGACAACAACCATTTGAAACCCTTGTCGCCACCATTATCTCACAGAACACCGCTGACACCAACACCGCGAGAGCCTTCGAAAACCTCTCGAAGCACTTCGAAATAAAGCCCCAGGTGCTGGCGAATGCGGAAACAAGCAAGATTGAAGCATGCCTTCACGTTGCCGGTCTCTACAAAAGCAAAGCCAAAACAATACAAACAGTCTCAAAAATTATCCTTCAAAAATTTGATGGCTCGCTAAAGCCAATTCTATCTTTGCCTCTAGACCAAGCTAGAAAAACGCTAACTGACCTGCCGGGAATTGGACCGAAAACAGCAGATGTTGTCCTGCTCTTCTGTGCAAACCAGCCCACCATACCAGTGGACACGCATGTGAACCGTGTGGCAAAGCGGCTTGGTTTAGCGCCTAAAGATGGCGATTACGAAGCTGTACGCTTGAGTCTTCAGTCACTTTTTCAACCGAAAGATTACTTGGCAGTTCATTTGCTGTTGATTGCACATGGCAGAAAATACTGTAAAGCAAGACAGCCCCATTGCATTGAGTGCCCGGTGTACAATTACTGTCCTTCAAATAGTTTAGGGGATAAAAATGATTAAGCTACCTCGTGAAGTTACAGAGTACTTCCCTTACTCTAGTGTGCGTCCCCATCAAGATGAGTTTGTGAACACGGTTTTCAACGCTGTACATGAGAGGCGTTCTGTACTCATTGAAGGCAGCAACGGGTTGGGAAAAACCATTTCAGCTCTTTCCGCTTGCTTACCAGTTGCCATCGAGAAAAACTTGAAAATACTTTATGTGGCGCGGACTCATCGGCAGCATGACCGCGTTATAGAAGAGTTAAGAGCAATATACAAGAAGCACCCAGTTGCAGGCGTCTCCATTCGCGGGCGCAATGAAATGTGCCTTAACGTTTTCGCTGCTAAAGGCGCTTTTGACTCAAAGTCAATGATGGAAGTTTGTGAGTTACTGAAAGCCAAAAGCAGATGCCCTTACTACATTAACGTGGACGAGCGAACCTACGATTACCTTCAACTTCAACAGCAAGTCGCAGCTCGTCCATATATGGCGTCTGAAATTCTTAGAATATGCAAGAAAAAAGAAGTCTGCCCATACGAACTTGTGAAGTCTGCTTTATCAGATGCCAAAGTAGTTGCCTTAAGCTACCTGTACGTTTTCGACCCCGTGATTCGAACAGCATTTCTGAAAAATCTTGAATCAGAACTGCAAAAAATAATTTTAATCGTTGACGAAGCGCATAATTTGCCTGAGACAGCTATTGACATCTCAAGCAGCACGCTGTCCCTTTTTGTGCTAAAACAGGCAGAGTTAGAAGCCGCCAAGTTCGGCAACAAAGACATTGAAGCTTTCGCCAATTTCTTTAGAATTGAAGTAGAAAAATTAACCGACAAGATCAGCCGAGAAGAAGTAATTTCCCCTGACTCCATTTTAGAAATCATCCAAAAACAGGGAAACATAGCTAATCCCAGAGACTTCTTTGAGCACCTCCACGAAGTCGGCAGCTCCATCAAACGCAGCCTGCTGGCGGAGGGCAAAAACCCGCGTTCCTACATTCATGCAATGAGCGAGTTTCTACTCAAATGGCTTGAAACCTTAGGCGACAACTCATACATAAACGTCGCAAGCCGATACTTCAACAAAGAAAAAAATAAAACAGCAAAACTAGAAATCGTTGCACTCGACCCCTCGAAAATCACGGAACCCGTTTTCTCATCAACTTATGCTAACGTTATAATGTCTGGTACTCTTCAGCCGCTGGAAGCTTACGCACGAATAACAAAACTGCCACAAAGCACTGTGAAATGCATTGTGCCATCGCCGTTTCCAAAAGAACACGTACTCTCAGCCGTTTCCCTCGGCGTCACCACATCCATGGAAAAAAGAACCCCAGCCATGTACCAAACAATCATACAGCGGATAAAAGAGGTTGTAGAGAATACTCCGACCAACACTGGAGTTTTCGCTGCCTCATTTGAAGTACTAAACGCTCTGGTCTCCGAAGGCTTGGAGAATGCGCTGGAAAAACCGCTGTTTCATGAGCGAAGAGGTATGACTTCTAAAGCAAACGAGAAAATGGTCTCAGACTTCAAAGCATGCGGCGACCGAAACGGCGCCGTCTTCCTCGGCGTTCAAGGAGGAAGAACCTCGGAAGGCGTTGACTTTCCAGGCAACCAAATGAACTCCGTAGTAGTCATTGGCGTTCCGTATGCGGAGCCGACGCCGAGGGTGAAAGCGCAGATTGATTATTATGAGAAATGTTTTCCAGGGCTTGGGCGCGAATACGGTTATGTTTTGCCCGCTATGAAGCGGGCTTCTCAAGCCGCAGGCAGACCCATAAGAACGCTGGATGACCGAGGTGCCATAGTGTTTTTAGACTATCGTTTTGCCACAAATTACTGCCGCAGTTTCCTGCCATCATGGATTAGCAATGGTATGAAGGTTTTACCTGACAGCAAAGGTGTTTTAGCTGGGGAAATAAGCAATTTCTTCAAAATTCAATCCTGAATTTCTCGAAGTTTATCATCTAACAAAACTTTTCCTATAACAATCCTTGACGGCTTAGCGGAAACTGCAGTTTGAACTTTTAACGCTTTTCTTACCTGATTAATTTCACGCAAGACACCGATTCCTAAAAATTTGCTCCGATATAACCCGACAAGTAATCCTTTTTTCGCATCTTCATTTTTTGGTAAAGCCGATTTTTCTTCAATTACCAATTGGCTAATGGGATAACATTGCAACTTTGCATCTTTCAAATACCTTGCGTAACTCATTTCTCGCAGGCTTTTGCGTTTTTCTGCGCTCCGCTGCTTAAGAGAAGCAGAGGGTTCTACTACAATAATAGGGGTTTTTTCTAGGTTAGCAATCAGAGGCGAAAGTTCATCCTCTACTTGAACGCCAACTGTAACGTCAGGGTTAAGCTCTTTGACTAATTGAGTTTTATATCTTACAGCAACATCGTCTGTAACCCAACCATCAGTATTAACCACCACAAAATCGACCGGTCTCTCCAAAGTCTCAGCCTTCATAGCAGCTAAGCCTTCAATTGTTTTAGCTATTGCTAGTATCGGCGAGGTAACACCCACAAAAAAAGCGTTCTCCAATTTTAAATCGTACAATTCCCTCACCGGCTTGGAAGCTAAGGCGTAACCCACCGTGCCTGAGGGACCGATATCTGATTGACCTAAATCGCCATCTAAAACAGCTACTCTATATTTTTCGTTAACTAACTTGTTTACTAAGTAAGTGCAGAAACTGCTTTTTCCAGAATCAATTTTCCCCAAAAGCAAAACAATCACCGGCTTCTTCTGCACGCTCAAAACCGCTTCAAGAGGTTTATTCCATGACTCTGGAATTGTGCTGCCAGCAACTTCTTCAATGCTTGCGTTCGCTCCTAACGAAACGTCAAAAACTGCTTTTTCAAGGACAAAGAATGGCAGTCGCTTGCCTTCACGAACTAAAATTCTTGCGGCTTGTTTTACTTGGTAACCGAATACTTCAGCCTTGCCAGAAACAACCTGTACAGATGCTGGACCATCCACTAATAGTGTTCTATTGGATTCGACTGCTTGTTGCAATTGTCTTCCTCCTTGGAATAACATAACCTGTTCTTCCAGCTATTCGTATGGCTGAAGAAATATGCCTGATTCCTCGGCTACGCTTGTTCTCTTTTAAGGGTCTGTTGGTTCCTGCCTCGCCCACCACTTCAAGCGCTACTTGAGGCGGTAAAGCATCCTCTAAGGCTTCGAGTAATTCCTTGTAGACTGGAACGCCATTCCCAATCTTAACAGAAACACTAGTCAATGAGAAATTAACGTTCCTTATTCTCTTAATTATGCAGTTAATTACCTCTTGTGTGCTAAAACAGTTACCTTCCTCAATAACTTTTCCATCGGCGATTAATGCCAGCCCAATTGCTTCACCTGGGTCAATGCCAATTACTATTTTTTCGTAGGCTTCTTTCCCTTGAAGTATCCTCTTTACTTCGTTAACTAAATTATCCAACTCACTTTCATCCTTGAAGATTAGTATTTTTTCATGCTTTACTAACTGCTTTTCCTTCTCAGTTGTTATAACCACTTTCACCTCGGCAGGCACTGGCTCACTTGGAACCAAACTTATGAAGGAGATATTTTGTTCTCTTAACTCGTTAACAATTAGAAAGTATGCCTTTCCTACGACTGTTGCCACCGCAACTTTTTCTTTCATAAAGCGACCTTATAGTATACGTTTAAGTGCAAAACACATTACTAGTTTCAAGTTTATATTCCTTGACGTGGAAAAACATGATTAAACTCAACACGGGCTGCAGATGCATCGACATCAACATTGGCGGAGGCATTTCACCCGAAAGCGTTACTTTAATTTATGGTGAACCCGAAACTGGAAAAACAACGCTTGCAATACAATGCGCCGTCAGTTGCGCATTACAAAATTACAAGACTCTCTTTATTGACTGCGACAACACTTTTTCAGCTAAAAGGCTCTCTCAAGTTTCAGCAGACAGATTCGACGAAGTTGCCGAGCGCATCATTTTAATTAAACCGAAAGATTTCAACGAGCAAACGGCAGTTATAGAACGAATTCAAGATTACGTCACAAAAAATTTTGGCTTAATAGTAATTGATACCTTCACGTCTTTGTATGGCGCAAAAGTTGCTGATCTATCTGGAAAAGCGTTCGGTGTAAACCGAGAGTTAAACAGGCAATTAGCTATTTTAGCGCAAACAGCAAAAATCCGAAAAATCCCCGTTATAATAACAAGCCAAGTGCGAAGCGTTTTCGATGAGCTGAATGTTGGTGTTGCGCCCGTTGCAACCAGAGTTTTAAAATTCTGGGCTGACACAATAATCGCTGTGAAACCTACCGATTATCCTCAAACAATCAAGGCGGTTCTTGAAAAAACACGGGAAAACAAGCAAGAAGTTACCTGTTATGTACAAATAGGTGAAACCGGAATAAGAGATGCTAAACTCCACGAATGATGGTTGACCACATGGACGTAATCCTGTTAATTGTTGAAGCGTTGAAATTTATTTTCCCAGCTTACTGCGCTAACGCCACGCCAGTGCTTGCCGGAGGAGGAACGCGGATGGATTTCGGAAAGAACTTTTATGATGGAAAACGCATTTTGGGAAACAACAAATCTTTTAGGGGCTTCTTTTTCGGCTGGGGCGTAGGTGTAGGTGTAGGATTAGTTGAAGGATTGGTTTTCGGTTTTCAAAATTTCCCAGTCCTATTTAGCCTGCTCATACCTTTGGGTGCTCTTTTAGGAGATTTGACAGGTGCTTTCATCAAAAGAAGATTAGATATTTCTCCTGGAGGTTTACTGCCCATCGTTGACCAGATTGATTTTGTGGTCGGTGCAATCGTGTTTTCGATTCCACTAGCTATGATAAGCCCATTTGCCATGCTAAGTTGGCAACTGGCAGTTACAGTTTTGGTAATTACTCCGCCAATTCACTTATTCACAAATTTCTTGGCTTATAAAATGAAGTTAAAAAGTAACCCTTGGTGAAAGGGTTAACCTCCAGATGATTTTAAAGAAATCGCACCTTCCAAGAATATGTATGCTAGAAGCAAAAATGTTACGCCTATGACTAGCATCATGTAAGCTTGCCTTGGCTTGTAAGCGCTCTTCGTACTTTGATAAATAATAAACAGACCGATAAAGCCAAGAGCATACAATATCATCGAAACCACAGTGTCTGATATGAATTGTGAACTGATACTTGGATAGAGGAAATAGAATTTTCCATTATAGTAAGCTGAAGGGAGAGGATGACTAATCAGAGTATACAAGCCACCGCCGAAAATAAACATGGCATACGAAATTCCTACCACAGTAATTATAAGTGATGAAGGCGCAGCTGTTGAGATTTTGCGGAACCATCGACTCAGCGAAAAGGATACAGACGAAGAACTTTTCTTTATTTTACTTGACATTTCCGTTCTCTTCCTTGATTAGGTACTTTGCTACTTCTTTAGCCCATTCTCCAGTTAATGAATTTTTCTGAATTTCAACTAAATATTGACCCCAAAGAGTACCTGATGCCTTCTTCCACACATCAAATTTATCGATAATATTTTGGTAAGCTTTTAAATGCAGCATACAAAAACCCTTTTCTTGTGCATCTTTACTGCATATTTTGCATTTCACTGGTTGCTCGCTCCTTTCGACGGGCAATTAGGATTTAGGCATAATTTCCAAGGCCTCTTTCCTTTCATCCATACCCGTAATGTGGGCCAGCCACAGCTTTTGCAAGCGCTATCTAACGGTTTTACTGTGCCACTTTGAGGTAGCGGGAAGGTGACGTTACATTTGCCTTCGAAATAGTTTGTGCAGCCAACAAAGCGCTTTCCTGTTTTTTTCGAGCGCAAAATCAATAGTTTTCCATCAGCGCATTTTGGGCATGTACCAACTATTCTTTCTTCCAGCCGAGCTTTTTTTAATGCTTGACTTAATTGTTTGCCTATAACTGATTCTTTTTCTTTAAGCTCCACTGTGACTGGCTTTAGGATTTCGATGACTTTTTGCAGAACAGTTTCTTTTGTTTCTTTTCCCTGCTGGATTTCATTCATTTTCTCCTCAAGTTTTCTTGTCAGTTCAGGGGAGACAACGGTTGGACAATACTTTGCTAGGACTTCAGTAACTTCAAAGCCAAGGTCAGAAACGACAAGACTATCGGTCCCGTGAAGGTATTTGCGGTCATATAACGTTTGTATGGTTGCTGCCCTAGTCGCTTTGGTTCCTATTTCCTCTTTTTCCATTTTCAAAAGTAAACTGCGAGGGTTATACCTCGCTGGCGGTTTAGTGAAATTGTCCTTCAGAACTACTCCTTTAACAGCAATTTTTTGACCTTCAGTTAAGGGTGGCAAAGTTACATCTTTCAGGTGGATGTACGGTTCGTAAAATCGAAGCCAACCTTCACTTAACGTTCGTATTCCGTTTAGTTGAAAATGGTTTCCATTAATGCCTAATGTTACTTTCACGCTTTGACGAACTGCGGGCTCACCGAAAACAGCCATGAACCTGCAGACGATAAGATCAAAAATATTTCTTTCAGCAGCGCCAAGGGGTTTTTCAGGCAGGTTTCCAGTAGGGTAAATGGCTGGATGCGCTGGGTCAGCTTTTTCTCCTTCATTAGGCTTCAGTGCTGGTTTTGAGAGTAATTCAGCTACCTGTTTTGCGTAAGCAGGCACTTTACCCAGTTTTCTCAATATGGTTTCGTAGCCGATTGCTGGCGGAAGCTTTTGGCTGCTTGTCCGTGGATAAGAGATTAATGCGTCTAAGTACAGGTGCTGAGCGATGTTTGAAGTACGCATCGGCGTGTACCGGAAAATTCTGTAAGCTTCACTTTGCAAAGATCCCAAGTCAAAGGGTAACGGTGGGTTCTGCTCAATCTCTTTTACCGCTATTGTTTCTATTTGGCCTTCCTTAGTTTTGCAAGCATCAATTACTATCGTTGCTTCTTGCTTGCTTTCGAGGATTTTTTCATAATCAGCTTCGTAAGCTGTGCCGTTTATGTTTATTTTAGCGGTTATGCTCCAGTAGGGAGTGGGCACGAAGCACTTTATGGTTTTTTCTCGGTCTTCCAGAAATTTGAGGGTTGGTCCTTGCACTCTGCCAGTGCTGAGTGTAGCGTATTGTCCGCTGCTGTTTTTCGCAGCCACTGTTAAGGCTCTAGACAGGTTTATGCCGTACAGCCAGTCTACTTCATGCCTTGTCAATCCAGCTTCAACGAGAGCAAAATCCAAATGTGGCAATAGGTGAGCGTAGGATTCTTGCAGTTCTTCTTTTGTGAGTGTGGAATATTTCATGCGTTTGGCAGTTTCTTCTTTGCTGCCGCAAGCATACTTGAGTATACAGTAGCCTATGATGCTGCCTTCAATGTCGAAGTCGCAGGCGTCCACGAACTCTTCAGCGTTTTCTGCTAGTTTCGCAATTACTTTCAGCCAAATACGGATCTTTGATGCCCCTCGTTCGGCTAGGTATCTTGGAACCCATTGATAATCAAAAACTGGATAATCTCGTTTAGTTCTTTCCTTGCTTGCAACCGTGTATAAATGCCCAAGAGCTGGAACAACAACCATGTCACCGTTCCTGTATGCTTGATAAAATGTAACGCCGCTATCAACTATTTTTTTGGCTTTTCCATAAACGTCCAAAGCCATCGCTATTCTGTTTGCGGCATCAGGTTTTTCAGTGATAATTAACGTGTACTTTCCCAAACGCTGTTAAACCACACTTAAACATTCCAAATAATCTTTCTCTCAAAATAAGCTTTACAGTAACTCGCCATACTCTTTTTCAGTTGCGAGTTAATCTTTTAAGCAACCAATAAATATGCCATAGCATGTTATTATCGGGGGATTTGGGATGCCACAACGTGTTATTTGCCATGGATGCAACCATGTTTTATATGAAGGCGTTGAGCTTAGACCACCAGATGAAATTATTTCGCAAAATGGTGGAAAATGCCCAAAATGCAATAGAAAACTTTCATTGTTACCCATAGATGTCGAAGTTAAACCCTTAAGTAAGCGTTGATAAGTCGGGTACCCCACAAAAGCTTCGATTTACCTATCAGAAGAGACTTATCGGGGAAAAACCGTCAAAACCGGAATGGTAAGTACCTAACCCGAAGCATGCAGCGCCTGCCCAAAGCATGGTTAATAGTAAAAAACATTGGTACAGGTTGGTTCCCTTTCAGGATTTTCTGAAACCGGTTTATGGCTGTTTTAGCAGAATCGAAAGTTTTTGGTTAAAAAGAGGCCCCAAAGTTTAGCCCTTGGATTATAGTGCACATAATCAAACTACCTTAGCAACTAAGCCATTTTGATCCATTTTGGAAAGCCATAAATAAACGTCCATTGTGTATAAATTAAGATTAACAAGAAAAATAATTACAACCGCAATTAAATGTGTGGAGAGATGGCTTAAAGTGGGGGAAGGAATTAAGGAACGACTCAGTAACCGCTTGGCGCCTTTCGGTAGATTACGCATCCAAGTAAGCCACGGCTCAATAATAGCATACTCCGCGTTAGCTCTAATACTGTTTGTTGCCTTTACCCTCCGCATTTTACCGCTACGCTGGGAAAATCTCTCTGGAGGAACAGCACTTCTAAACGAGTTTGACCCCTATTATCAATTCAGCATAACGCAGCACATGGTAAATTACGGTTTGCTTTCACCCTATTGGCCGACACAGTGGGTTAACTATCAACTGTGGTATCCTTTTGGGTATAACATGGCCACTTCTTTGCCGTCAACACCCATAACAGGAGCGGTACTCTACGACATAGTCAAGGCGTTTGGTGCAAATATCGATTTAATGACATTTTTATCATTGATACCCCCTATCATAGGCGTGCTTTCGTGTCTAGTAGTATATTTCTTAGGCAAGGACATGGGTGGAAAAGCAGTTGGTTTATTCGCTACGTTATTCTTTGCGCTCGAACCATCAATTGAGCAAAGAACTTCTCTTGGATTCTTCGATACACAAGTCGTTGGTACCCTTGGCCTTGTATTGTTTATCTTCCTGTTTTTAAGGTCAATTGACAACAATAGATCCTTACGTGCATCTGTATTGTACTCGCTAGGCGCTGGCGCTGCTTTAGCATATTTCATAGGAGGCTGGGGCGGAGCATACTACATACTCGGTTTGAGTGTATTGTTCGTTTTTGTAATGATTTTATTGAAGAGGTATAGTCAACGGCTTTTGGTTAGTTACAGCATAACTTTTGGTCTAGGATTATTTATTGCAACAAAGATTCCATACATCTCGCTTAGCTACTTAACTACTTATGCAGTGCTTCCAGTTGCTGCAGGATTTCTTTTGCTGGTTGTTGCAGAAATCTTACGGCAGAATATCTCTGCTAGAACCAAGGTGCTATTAGCCGCTTCGTCACTAGTTGTAATTGTTGGCGGTTTTGCTACCCTATGGCTAACTGGATACCTTGGCAGAATTGCTGGAAAATTCGATACAGTTTTAGACCCATTTATTAGAGCTACTGCACCCATTATTAACTCAGTTGCCGAACACCAAATTTCAGCTTGGGGAAATATCTACGTTGAACTAGGCATAGGTATATTGTTCTTCCTTGTCGGCTTATATTTTGTTTTGAGGAACCCTACAAACAGAAACGTTTTCTTAATGGTTTTCGCTGTGACGTCGCTTTACTTCGCCGCTTCAATGGTGCGTCTACTAGCGATTTTTGCCGCTGCCTTCTGCATCATAGCCGCAATAGGCATTATGGGCATAATAAAACCATTTTACACTTTGCTACAGGAAAGCCCACGTACGATCGCAAAAACAAAACGTAAACTAGCGCGAGTAAGCAAGGAATACAGTGGTGTTGCAGTATTCCTGATATTCATGATATTGGTAACGAACTTCGCTTTCTCGCCACAAACTGGTGGAGTGCCAAGAGCCATCAACCAAGCTTTCGTACCAACAGCAATTAGCGCATCAAGCCTTCCGATAGGCGGTGCAGGCCTCTCTCAACCAGTAGGTACATGGCTTGACGCATTAAGTTGGCTAAAAAATAATGTCCCCTCAAATAATGTGGTGGTTTCTTGGTGGGACTACGGCTTCTGGTTAACCTACCTTGGAAACGTAACAACTTTAACAGATAACACTACTGAAAATACCACGCAAATCGAAAACACAGGCTTCATATTCATGGGCAACCAAACTCAATCAATGCAAATGCTGTCCACTTACAATAACCATGATGATCCTGGACGCGTTAACTACATCCTCGTCTTCACCGTAGTCCAAATAAGCACATCAAGCAGTAGCACCTCAACATATGTTGCAAGCCCTGCCGGGTATGGAGACGAAGGAAAATGGGTGTGGATGGCAAGAATTTCAGGAGAAGCCGAGAATAGGCTAATACAGGAAGGCTATATGAATGCAGCAACAGCATGGACTGATGAAACAGCATTTGGCAGTTCATCAACTGGGACGTGGGTATGGAACGATCAAGGAGAGAACTGTACTGTATACGAATTGATGAACTATGCAGAAGTACAATATTGCAACACGTTGAGTGCAGCAGGAATCAGCATTTCGCCAAGTACAACAACTACAATACCAACATACTTTAGCTTAACTGGAGGATACATCGCTGGCTTAGAAACATCACCAGGCCAATACGGAGGACTAGTACCGCTCGTCGCAATCTACAAGATTGACTGGAACGCATACTACGCAGCGACAGGCACAACAGGCACAGGCTAAAATATTGCAAAAGCAAGGAAGCGACGGAGTGTTTCCAAAGGTTCCAGATCAGCACAAAGTTGATCAACCTTTAATTTCCAACGGTTTAGGCGTACTTTACGTCCTATTCACAACTGTTTACCTTTTTCTCATATACTTCTCAGGATTAGTAAACAACCCTGCAGGCGTTTCCGCACCAATTTCATCGCCTCTAATCTTAGCGGCATGCATTCTTTTCGGCGGCTTTATGGGCTTGCTTGATGACTGGATGGATCTAAAATGGCGTTACAAAGCTTTCATGCCTTTAATTGCCGTGTTACCTCTCATATATTTTGCAAGAGAAACAGGGGCAAGAACGTCTATAGCGTTACCGTTCATTGGAACAATACAATTCGGTTCAATATACTTCTACGTAATTATTCCCTTAATCGTTATGATAGTTACAAACACTGTAAACCAACTCGGCGGATTGAACGGTTTAGAAACAATATGCCCAGCCATAGTTATCATAGGATTGATGGCTCTATCACCATCATACATTCTAATGCTTGGTCCCTTAATGTTCTGGCTAATTTTAGCCTATTTAAATTTTAAAGGCAAAATTTTCGTTGGCAACTCAGGTTCCTTTGCCATAGGAATGACTATAGCCTCGTTTGCTGTAATTTCGGATTTAAAATTGAGCTTGCTGGTTTCGATTCTGCCTTACATTTTCAATTCGTCAATAGTATTGCTGACCATTTTCTTTGTTCGCAAAAAAGCCAGAGTTAGCTTTGACGGAAAAAAGCTTTCATCTGACCATAGAAGAAGCCTAATCACAGTGATAACTTACCATCGGCCATTAACTGAGCGCCAAGTAGTTGCTATAATATCTTTGATAGTTGCATTTTTCACGTTACTAGGCATTCTAATTCAACTGTTGGCTTAATTACGCAAGGAACCTTTCAAGTTTCGTTAAGCCAATAATTTCATCAAAACTTAAGCCTAAAGCATCCAGAACTTGGTCGAAAGTAGAATGCAAATAAGCAATGTACTTGTCAACATCAACTTCGTTTTTTGATGTCAACTCAACTGGTTTCACATGAGGTTCCCTTATAACTTTAACAAAGCTAATGAGGTCACCGGCTCTTAACTCAACTCCGTTTTGCTTTAGAATTCTGGCCGCTTTGACATGCTGAGGAGTGGTTTTCGTGTACCGTTCAAGTTCTTCGCCTAAAACCACGTGAAATGCAAGCTCGTTAATGTTTTCCCATTCTCTTCTTTTAAGTATAGTGTAGCGTTCGCGGATTATTTCAGCTATGTCTTTTTTTGCTTTTTCGAATTCTTCGGGGTTTTTAACTTTTGCAAGCCTCTCTTTCATTTGGTTGAAAGCGTTTTTTATGAAAATTGGAATGTGCTTTTTCTTGCCTGTTAAGCCTTTAACGTCAACTGAGCCGTCTTCTAAAACTCCAAGATAATTT
>Ga0116112_1001471_pt1 | contig 15594 bp, 16 predicted proteins | sample June2015DPH_8_15_FD_89721 | JGI IMG/M metagenome (GOLD analysis project Ga0116112, IMG submission 89721) | Peatland microbial communities from SPRUCE experiment site at the Marcell Experimental Forest, Minnesota, USA - June2015DPH_8_150 | ecosystem: Environmental > Terrestrial > Soil > Wetlands... | reverse complement strand
GCTTCTGTGCCTGCCTTTCAGGGACCGCACCAGGATCGACCCTGGGTCCGCTCCCTTCACCGGCTGATCTATGGCCGCTGACCTCTCTCTTTCCCTGTTCTATGGAAATTCGATACAGTAACAGTTGAAAATTATCATGGTGTTATAGGATTTCGGGGTCAGTGGCGAGTCCTATTGTACAGAAAAAAGTTTACACTATCCGTTTTGCAAAAGATGGCGCGATAATGAATGTCAGGTCAAGCGGGGCAGCGTCCCCGTGATTACCTGACTGTGCAGGAGGGTAGACAAAATATGCCCAGGAAAACTAAAATGCCTGCTGTTAAATCCACCAAAGGATCGCGATTTTCAGAATGGCTGAAGGCTGAACTTGAAGCGCGCGATATGACCCAAGCCGATCTTTGCCGTGCATTAGGAAAAAATCCCAGCATAATAAACAAATTATTGAAATGCGGAGGAACGCCCAGACCCAAAACCGTCAATTCGATTGCAGATTTTATGTTTCTTCCGCGAGAGGAGCTTTACCGAGTTGCAGGATTTCTACCACCGCTTTCTCGTGAGGCTGCACATTGGGAACGCATTAAATACAAATATTCGCTCTTGAACTCCAAAAATCAGGATAAATTCGAACACCTCCTTGATTTTGAACTCATGGAGCAGAGACGCGGGGAGGCTTCCAAAAAATGAAGCCATTGATCACCTGATCGTAGAGTGGGGAAGGTTAAATATGCGCGGGAAAACTAAAATGCATGCTATGAAATCCGTCAAAGACATGCGATTATCAGAATGGCTGAAGGCTGAACTTGAAGCGCACAATATGACCCAAACCGACCTTAGCCGTGCGACAGGATTAAAATACAATGTTATAAACCACTTACTTAAACACGGAGGAACACCCAGACGCAAAACCGTCAATTCGATTGCAGATGGCCTGCTTCTTCCACGCGATGAGCTTTACCGAGTTGCAGGAATTCTTCAACCGCTTTCTCATGCGGATGCACAATGGGAACGCATGAAATACAAATATTTGCTCTTGAGCCTAGAAAATCGGGCGAAATTCGACCGCCTCCTTGATTTTGAACTCAAGGAACAGAGGCGCGGGAAAGCTTCCAAAAAATAAAGCCATGCATGTGTCCTGTGCTTATTCATACCCCGCCCCATATCAGGCGGGGTTTTGTTATGTCGCTGTAACGCCATTCTATGAGGAAGATTAGAACAGCCGGCAAGCAGTTTGCCAGAACTGCGCAACAATTCAAAGGAGATTGGCGAATGCTCTTGCTGTCTCTGTTCCTCTTATAAACCAAATATTGATAAGATCCCTTTGCAATACTTATCTTGCTAAAAAGAACTAAGACCGACGTCTTACGTTTATCTCCACGATGGGGTGGGGGAGGCCTTTGTCCGAATCCAGTTTTAAGCCGAGAAGCTCACCTTGGCGGATGCCGGTGGTGAGCGTTAGATAGAACAACGTCTCATGCCGGTGTCCGGCATGAGCTAGGAGGAATTGTCGGGCTTATTCTTCCGAGAAGGTCCTTATTTTCTTGTATACCACCCGGGGGTGTTCAACAGCCATGACAGGGTTGCGTAATATTGCTCCCTCTCGTATGATCTGATTGAAGAGATTGTGGAGCACGGTGTGGACCAGCTACAAGGTACATGTGCCCATTCTCTTTGAATTTGGAGTACATGTGCATGAGCTGGTCCGGTGGATAATGGTGGATTGTACATATTATCAAACGGTTGGAGCTGTCTCAAATTTTGGGATAGCCCCTTATCTTAATAAGAGAAATAGTGTCATTGTTTTTAGGGGAAGTTGGTAAGTTGCCAGTTATCCGCCGGGCTGGTTTTAGCTAGCAGACTTGCCAATAGTGTATATAATATTTATATAATCCCATGGCTGTTGAACAATTAAAATCACGGTAAATACTTGGTTGTGCCATTGAGAGGGATCATAATATCTTCTAAAAGCGAAAATTCATTGCTGTTTTACGTGGCATTATATGCGAGAAGGGTTAAATAACCTTACATCCCAGGAAGGAAATAAATAAGAATGAAACGAATAATTGTTGTGTCATTATTGTTAATCGTAATTCTTGGGATTGTAGCGTATGTCTTCGTCAAATGGTCATCAGAAAACCAATTACCAAAAGGTGTTGAACTTTTTATACTTACATTTGTAGGAATTATTACTTCAATTGCAGCTATTGTTCAAATTACTGGATTAGATATTCGTTTCATTTTTTCGAATCGCCAAAAAGGCAGTTTGGAAAAACAGATAATAACTACAACGGATAGAAGCAACCTTCCTGCAAAACCCTATAGCCGCCTCGTGGGGCGAGATGAACCTTTAGAGAAATCTTTATCTGCTTTACGTGATCCTAATGGTCCGCTGTTCATATCAATATCGGGAATCGGGGGTATTGGTAAAACAGCGATTGCTTACGAAATAGCTGATCGATGTTCACAGGAGAAACTTTTTTATTCGGTTTTATGGTTCAGTGCTAAACAGCAAATTGTTCAAGGTAGACATGTAATAAATATTAAGCAAGGTTTTTCTTCTCTTGAGGATGTAATCGATAATTTTTATGGTCAACTAAAGCTCGATTTGGATGTCAAGAAATTCGATGTGAAGCTTAACCTGATTCAGCGCCATATAAAAGCACAACCATATCTGTTAATTTTAGATAACTTAGAAACCCTCAAAGATAATGAGAAGGTCATAAACATATTTGCTAGTTTGCTAAATCCTAGTAGAGCTGTTCTTACCAGCAGGCAAATAATAGATACTTCATCGCGTTCATATAATATTAAGCTTAAAGGTCTGGAAGAAGCGAAATCAATCGAATTCACGAGGCTTGAAGCCAATGAACGCGGAGTTTCATCATTAGCCCAGGGAAGTGATACTCTTTTAAAAACTATTCATCGTGAAACAGGTGGGATGCCTTTAGCTATCAAACTAGTCATAAGCGAAGTCTTGTCAGGTTTAAATATAGACGAAGTTTTGAAAAGGCTTCATATCGCGAAGGATGAAGAAGAAATATATCGCTTTATATATTTAGATTTATGGGCCACACTCAGTAATAATGCTCGCCAGGTACTCGTAACAATGCCTGCATTTGCATCTTCTGTAAACGCCCAAATGCTGCAAAGTGTTTCTGATTTGCCCGATTCTTCATTTGATGTAGCAATAATGGAATTAATTGATAGATCCCTGCTGGAATCTACAATACTTGGAGGGAGTAATAAAGTTCGGTATTCAATCCATGCATTAACGAGAAATTTCTTAAATTGCGACCTACCGCAACTTTTTGAATCATCAATTAATCCTCAATAATCGCAAATGAATGGATAATTCCGTAGATCCTCAAGTCATTCAAACATGGAGACAGGCTCGTTTACGAGCTTTTCTCTCATTATTAGAAATTACAAGAACTGACATAACAAATAAAACCCAATGGGAAGAGGAAAGAGATAATGCCTTTGGGTTATTAGAATGGGCATTAACATCAGGATTAGAGGAAGTAAAACACACTGATTGTCCTGATTTTATCGAACTTGTTACCGAAATGGCAAGTCGAATTATTGAAGACTCCAAAACAGATGAAAATTCTTTTGTGCAAATTAAATTAGCCAATGAGGCCGTTAGAAAAAGTATGCTCGAATTTAAAAAACACTACCCAGCTGAAATACATAAAAGGTTACAAGCTATTCAGGATGCTGATAAGGAACTTCATGAGGTAATTTTGCCAGCAAAAAAGCAATTGGAATTAAAAGTTAGAAATGGTACAGTTACAATTCAAGAATTTAATTCGGAACATTTGAGAATTACAACTCGATTGGATGAGATAGACAGCATTTTTAAAATCAATAAGGAACAATTGGAGGAGTTAAAAACCGGGTTAGATGATCAAAATAAAAATATTCAGGAGAGTTTTAATACAAATTTTGAAAACGGGGAACATGCCATGAAAAACCTTGGCAATTCCCTTTTGAGAGATGACCGCTTAAGAAGATTATTGGCTGAATTCGCCAAAGATTCCTTATCCTGGTTAGAAAGCGCATCCGAAGAAACAACAGATGTATCTGAGTTTTCGCATTTCATTGTGCGAGCTTTTATGAAAGTAGCAAGAATTTGGATAAGAGTCGTGTTATTTTTCAAGAAATAGCGGGGCCAATCCCCAAGGCATCGAGGTCGAGAAGTATGTACTTTACTCGGTCGAGGGGCAAAGGGAATATTCAGTAAGGTCCTGGCCATCGAGATGATAAAAGCATTCGGCTTAGAGGATGCCTGCCAGGGAGCTGGTAAGCGAATCACTTTATCTCACGAATCGGTTAGCGTTGCTGGCGTGCCCTGCATTGCAATCAGAGCCAGGGCCAGCAAATAACAGTAACCTGTAGCAACACCTAGTTATGAGGCGGGTCAATAATCGCCCCGCAATTTCACAATAGGAGGATAAGCAATGAACGAAATCAATGAGGAAGTTCTTATGGAAATAACCATAACGGGAAACCTTCAAGCGATCGAAAAGTTAAAGGAATTTTTAGACGACGAAGGTGCTTACCAGAGTCTGATGAATGCAATCTCAGAGGATATCCAAAAATTGATTGCAAAAAAAGCCCAACTGAAAGATAAGGAACTGAGCGTACTAGTAATCGAGCGAGAAATGAGACGGGAAATGAGACAGCTAGAAAAGTTAGTTAAGCTATCCAAAAAGCTATAATAAATGATCTAACCCCCACCACACAACCCGGCGAGTTGCAAGTATTGGAGCGCATGAAAGATAAAACCCGAGCCTAATCAATGCTGGCGAAATTCGCTTTTCGCTTTGGATGAATCCCCCTAGGCGGAATATGTCGGGGCTGGGTAGTGACAAAAGCCGACCTTTTTGTGATAGGGCATGGCTGGCTGGAACTGGGTAGAGATGACAAAATTAAGAGTCAGTTGGTGTTAATATAGTTTAGACGGCCGAGCTGTTCCGCGAACCGCCGTTGGGAATTCTTGAAAAGCAGCATTCCACCGGTTGATTAGCCCTTATACATGGTAAATAAAGTATTGATAAGGGGGCTTTACGATACGGACTCACTATTTTGTCAATGATCCAAACCTCCTCAGAAAACAATAAAGGGCCGGGCGCATTGATTTTTGGGCATGGACATCACACACGGACTCGGGCTTGACTCAGTGAGTCTCCCGGGTTAGCGGATCCGAACGGGCAGCCAAACACTTGTGCGAGCTTGTCTGAGACATCTCATATCGTAAAATCGGCTGGCCCAACCGTCGCACGCCCGGAGCAGGACGCTCCCGTTCCTAACCGACAGGAAGTCTACTCCCAAACGCACCCGGCCACCCCGCTGTGAGGGGTAGTGAAATGCTAACAGTTATCACCGATGGTAAAACCTAATACCGGCGTCTACCAATACCTTCAAAGATGGGGGAGAGGAATGGTCTGCAGAAAAACGATATAAGCTTGCAAGAGCCCAAGTTATTTTGTGCAAGAATTTCCACAAGGTATTGCAATCCACGTCCCAAAATGCTATAATGAAATTGGTAGGGATGTACCAACCAATTTCATTATGCCCAAGCTCAACAAGAACAGTTCGATCCCGCTTTATCAACAACTGGCCCGCAACCTGCAAAAACAGATTCGTTCGGGGACTTTTAAAATTGGTTCTCAGCTTCCGACAGAGCGGGAGTTAATGCAACTCTACGAAGTTAGCCGCAACTCCGTCCGCGAGGCATTGGACGTTCTCGCTGCGGAAGGGTTGGTCCAGCGCGACCAGGGGCGGGGGACATTTGTGGCCGATGCAAAATTGAAACTGGGGTTACTGCGCCTGACCAGTTTTACAGAAGACATGCAGGAACGTCATCTACAACCGTCTTCACGCTTGCTCAAGAGATGTATCGAAATCCCTCCTGCCGGTGTTGGTGAGCTGCTGCAGCTTTTACCAAACGAACTGGCATTGTATGTTGAACGACTGCGTTTTGCCGATGATATTCCGATGGCGATCAACATGTCCTATTTTTCGCTGGATACGTGTCCGGGATTGGCGGACGAGGATTTGGCGAGCGATTCGATTTATGCTTTGATCGAAAACAAATATCACATTCACCTAGTCCAGGCGAAGCAGACAATCCGGGCAGCACACGCTTCCAAACCGGAGGCAGAGCTGCTGAACATCAGCCCGAATTTGCCGGTCCTGATAATAGAAGGGGTCGTGTTCGCGCAGGACGAAACCCCGATCGAACACCTGCGGTCCATCTATCGTTCAGACCGCTATGAGTTTGCAATCAGCGCCATCCGCACTCCTTGATGGCGCATTTTATTTTAAGAGAGGTGCGCTGACAACATAAAAACGAATGTCATTTTCGCCCAAGTCAAAAAGTTTCTCGTTCATTTTCTGGGTAAGGAGGATGCCACCATGTACAAAAAACCATCTCGAGTTCTGGTCGTCATGACCGTTTTGGTATGTCTGTTCATTAGCCTACCCTTGGTCGGCTGCCAACCAAGTGCCCCCGCGGCACCGACCACCCTCACCATTGCAGATGCCCTGCAGCCATCTTCCCTGGATATCGCCACGGAATATGAAGCAGCTGCCATGGCGGTCAACCGGGTAGTGTACGAACGTTTGGTCCAGTATAAGGGGAATACCACCGACATCGTACCGGAGTTGGCCACTTCCTGGGACCAATCAGCGGACGGCAAAGAGTGGACGTTCCACCTCCGCCAAAATGTCAAGTTTCAGGACGGGACTCCCTTCAACGCCGATGCCGTGAAGTACTCCTTCGATCGGGTGTTGAAGATCAATCAGGGGCCAGCCTGGATGTTTGCGTCCATCGACCACATTGACGTTGTAGATAATTACACGGTTAAATTCGTTCTGAAAACGCCTTTCAGCGCGTTCCTCCCCGCTCTGGCAAACATTTGGGGAACGGGCATCGTCAGCCCAACGGCAGTTAAGGCGAATGAAAAGGCCGGTGATTTGGGCCAGGCGTATATGCAGGACCACATGGTGGGGACAGGACCTTATAAATTTGTGGAATGGGTCCATGGAGATCACATCACGTTAGAGCGCAATTTGGATTATTGGGGAGGATGGCCCACGACCAGTGCCGGTAAACCGATCGATCGCGTCATCATCAAGTTCATCACTGAGCCGGCCACACAGCGGCTGCAACTTGAAAAAGGCGATCTCGATATTGCCATGGACATCTCGGTGGATGACCTGGCCCAGGTTTCTAAAGAAAGCGGTATGGTACTCGTCGAGCAACCAAGCATGATGGGCACTTATATCCGCTTCAATGTGACCAAACCACCTCTGGACAATATCAAAGTCCGACAGGCGATCCTCTACGCGTTTGATTATAACGGGATGATCAATCAAGTCATGCGTGGTCACGCCATCCAGATGCAGGGTCCGGCAGCGATTGGTTTGCCCGGTCACAACGACCAGCTTCCCATAGTTAAGCAGGACATGGCAAAAGCCAAACAGTTGATGCAGGATTCGGGCGTCAAGACCCCCTTAACGTTGACCTACGTTTACGAAACCGGACAGGAAGACCGCCGGATGGTCGGCGAGCTGCTCCAATCGAACCTAGCCGAGTTGGGTATAACCCTGCAGATCCAAACCATGCCGTGGGAATCGATTTGGGGAAAGGTCTCGGACAAAGACAAATCCCAGACCCCTGACTTGACTGCCAACGGTTGGTGGCCGGATTATGCCGATGTTCAGGATTACCTCTATCCAATGTACCACTCCTCCCAATGGCCTCCGACCTCCCTCAATATTGGATTTTACGGCAATCCACAGGTGGACCAGCTTCTGGATCAGGCCCTGGTCACCATGGACGCCAATACCCGTTACGGCCTCTACGAGCAGGCACAGCAGCTGATTTTTAACGACACCCCAGACATGGACCTCTATCAAAAGACGATGACGATCATGATGCGGGATTGGGTAAAAGGGTATGTCTACAACCCAATCTACACCGAAGCGTTCAATATCTACGACATGCGCATCAATAAACCTGCTCAATAACCCATAAGGCGAGAGGAGGCGTCCTGGCACGGTTATTCCATAAGGGCGCCTCCTCTTCATCTTCTATAATACGGGTATGTACAGTCAAATCATTCGGCGGATTCTGCTTTCGATATTAGCCATACTGGGGGTCACCGTGCTGGTCTTTTTTCTATCCCATGTCGTTCCAGGAGACCCGGCGCGTTTGGCAGCCGGCCCGCAGGCAAGAGAAGAGCAGGTTGCCACGATCCGTCGAGAGTACGGCCTTGACAAGCCGGTTGTAGAACAATATTTCATTTATATGGGTAATCTTCTGCGGGGCAACCTGGGGATGTCGCTGCAGAGCCGGCGGCCGGTTTTGGATGATCTGGTGGATTACTTCCCGGCAACGTTTGAGCTTACCGTGACCGCCATGCTCATCGCCGTGATCGGAGGGGTGGGGCTGGGCATCCTCTCGGCGGTCCGAAAGAACGGCCTGGCCGATTCTCTTTCCAGGATTTTCTCTCTGGTGGGTGTCTCCATGCCGGTATTCTGGCTGGGGATCGTCTTGGTCCTGCTTTTTTATCGCCAACTGGGATGGCTGCCGTTTGGCGGCCGCCTGGATCCATCTCTCGATCCGCCCCCACACATCACCGGGCTTTATTTGGTGGACAGCCTCCTTTCCGGTGAGTGGGCGACGTTCTGGAGCGCATTGTCTTATCTGATCCTCCCTGCGGTGACGCTGGCATACAGCAGCCTGGCGATTGTGTCACGGATGACCCGCAGCAGTCTGCTGGAGGTCCTGCAGGAGGATTATGTGCGCACCGCTCGTGCAAAAGGTTTGAGCGAGCGGTTGGTCATCACCCGGCATGCGCTCAGGAACGCCTTGATCCCTGTAATGACGATCACTGGCTTGCAGTTCGGCGCATTGCTGGGAGGTGCCTTCCTGGTTGAAGTGATCTTCTCCTGGCCGGGCCTGGGCACCTACGCGATGAAAGCCATCCTTTTCCTTGATTACAACGGTATCATCGGCGTAACATTTTTAATAGCGCTGTTGTTCATGCTGACCAACTTGATTGTTGATATCCTCTACGTCGTGGTCAATCCCCAGATGAGGACGAAATGATCAAGCCGCTGGAAACCGTCGACCACCAAACCCAGGAGGCCGGTTGGCATAGGACACTAACGCTCGTGCAGCGTTTCCTACGGAAGAACCCGCTGGCGATCATCGGGCTGGCCATCGTCGGCGTGAACCTGTTGATCGCCATCTTCGTCACCTGGATCACTCCCTATGACCCTTTGAAAATCGACCTGAGTCAGAAATTGACCCCCCCTTCGGGCCGGTTCCTGCTGGGAACGGATGATATGGGGAGAGACATCCTCAGCCGGATCCTGATGGGGACGCGGGTGTCGCTGGCTTCGGCGATCATCATCATCGGGCTCTCTTTTCTGGTGGGCCTGATGGTTGGCTTGGTGGCCGGGTACTGGGGCGGCTGGGTCGACGACCTGTTGATGAGGGTAACGGATGTTTTTCTGGCCTTTCCGGCACTCATCCTGGCGATGGCGATCTCGGCGACCCTGGGACCCAGTCTACAGAACGCACTGATTGCAATCGCCTCCGTATGGTGGCCCTGGTACGCCCGCCTGGTGCGCGGGCAGGTCATGTCGATGCGCAACCGGGAGTTCGTTCTGGCGTCCCGGTCTCTGGGAAGCCCTGTGCTGAGGACAATTTTCCGGCACATCCTGCCCAACTGCCTTGGTCCGGTATTCGTTCAGCTCACTCTTGATGTTGGCGCCACCATCCTTCTCACCGCCTCGCTCAGTTTCATCGGCTTGGGCGCTCAGCCTCCCACTCCTGAATGGGGAGCTATGGTTTCCGTGGGGCGTCTTTATATGCTGTCTTACTGGTGGGTGCCGACCATGCCGGGTTTCGCTATCCTGATCAGCGTTTTGGGATTCAACCTGTTGGGCGATTCCATCCGGGACTTCCTCGACGTGCGCGGGAGAAACATCTAGCTGTTTTCGAATAAGGAACCCTGCCATGCGACTGGACCTCGTGACAATCGGCGATTTGAATATTGATACTCTGCTGCAGCTGCCTCACTTCCCGGGTGAGGATGACGAGGTGCCTATCGTCAAGAAAGAACAGTTTGCAGGCGGCGATGCGGCCAATATTGCGGTGGCGGCCAGCCGACTCGGACTGCATACCGCTCTGATCGCATCGATCGGGAAGGACACGGATGGTCGTTCCTTACTGAAGGGATTGGTCCGAGAGAGAGTAAACACCAACGGAGTTCAGATCCATGCGGGAGAGAGCACCGGTACGGTGATCAGCATGGTCCGGAAGGACGGGCAGAGGAGCATGCTCAGCTACCGCGGAGCCAACCAACTTTTATCGATCGGAATGGAACAGGCAGCTCTCATCCAAAGAAGCCGGGCTATCCATTTGAGTGATCCACTCCCTAGGATCATCCATCCATTTATCGAGGCGGTCGGTCCTGGTGACCCGTTGATCTCATTCGATCCAGGTAGTATCACGGCGGCTCGCGGATTGAAGGCGGTCCTCCCTCTGCTCCGAAAAACGAAGATCTTTTTGGCGAACAAAGCCGAATACACCCTGCTCACAGGAAAGAGGAAGCTAACTGACGCCGTCGATGAAATTCGTTCCATCGGTCCGCAGATCGCTGTCGTGAAGCTCGGCAGGAAGGGCTGTGCGGTCTTTACGGAGAGGGAATACTTATCCGTTCCTGCGTATAAGGTCAAGGCGATCGATTCTACCGGAGCCGGCGATGCTTTCGACGCCGCTTTTCTGACCGGGGTACTGGAAGAGATGCCTTTGTCAGAGACTGCACAATTTGCCAATGCGGTGGGCGCTCTGGCGACCACCCGGATCGGGGCTCAAATCGGTCTTCCTACACGAGTGCAGGTGCAAGAGCTCCTTTCAGGAAAATAGGTGAGACATGGTTTTTGAAGAGATCTTCCATATCAGCAAACCAATCATCGGGATGGTCCATCTGCCCCCCCTGCCTCTCAGCCCCCAATGGACTGGGGAAGGATACGATTCGTTCTTCCAATTTGCACTGCAGGATGCCCACGCATTGGAGCAGGGAGGCGTGGACGGCGTTATCCTTGAAAACCAGAATGATATTCCATTTCTTCCTAGGGAAATCTCACCGGTAACAGTGGCCTACATGGCCGCGCTGGGCCGCGACCTCCGGCGGCAAGTGGACCTGCCGCTTGGTATTAACATCCTTTTTAACGACTGGCAGTCGGAAATTGCGGTAGCAGCGGCAGTGGGTGCCAGCTTCATAAGGGTGGAGGTGCTTGTAGACCCCAGCTGGTCCGATATGGGATATCTTGAGGCGTGCGCACCCGACCTGCTGCGGCTGCGGCAGACTCTGCGCAGCGATGTCAGGATCTTTGCCGATGTACAGGGCAAATACACAGTCCCCTGTTCCCCGAGGCCTTTGGCCGACTCCGCTCAGGACGCACAGAATCGGGGCCTGGCCGATGCTGTAATTATTACAGGATCAGGGACGGGGCATTCGGCCTCTTTGGAGGACATCCGCCAGGTGAAAAAGAGCATCCACATCCCGGTCTTGGTGGGAAGCGGCGTTACCCCTCAGAACCTGACCGAAATGCTGAGTGCTGCGGACGGAGCGATCGTTGGCTCTTTCTTCAAGCGTGACGGGGAATTGGCGAATCCCGTCGATGCGGATCGGGTCCGCCAAATTGTAGAAACCGCTCGAAAGGTGAGGTGATCCTATGCGTGTTTTGCTGGTGGGGCAGGGAGGGCGCGAGCATGCCGTCGCCGAGGCGCTGGCTCGATCATCACGGAAGCTGGAAATGAACGCTTACATGAGCAGTAAGAACCCGGGGATCACCAATCTCTGCAGTGAGTATGCCATCGGCCCGATGTCGGACGTGGTAAAAATTGCCGATTACGCCTGGAGCAGGCGCACGGACCTAGTGGTCATCGGTCCCGAAGAACCTCTGATTCATGGCCTAGCGGATGAACTTTATCGGCGGGCGATTCCCTGCGTGGGCCCCCGCCAAAAATTGGCACAGATGGAAGGCGATAAGGCATTTCTTCGCCAGGCGGCTTCCAAATATATCCCGGAAGCGAATCCACATTACAGGAACTGCACAACGCCTGAAGAGGTCAAGCGAGCCCTTCTGGAGCTCGGGGAAGTGGCGGTCAAACCGCTGGGGTTAACAAGCGGCAAGGGGGTTAAGGTGATGGGCGCGCAGTTGCCCACGCAGAAAGCCGCCGAAGAATATGCACTGGAGCTCCTGAGGCGTGACAGAGCGGTCCTCCTGGAAGAGCGCCTTTCCGGGGACGAATTCTCGCAGATGATCTTCACTGACGGGATTAGGATTATACCGATGCCGTTGGTGCAGGATGCAAAATATGCCCAGGAAGGGGATACCGGCCCGATGACCGGTGGCATGGGCGCTTATTCGATGGCCGATCACGACTTACCGTTTGTGGGGCAGGAAATGAGAAGCAGAGCGATCCTGCTTCTTGAAAAACTGTTGGACGGAGTTCAGGGTGAGTACAACGAACGCTATCATGGGATTTTGTATGGTCAGTTCATGATGACCGCCCGTGGACCGGTCATCATAGAGGTAAATGTCCGGCTGGGGGATCCCGAGGCGATCAATGTGATGTCCATCCTTTCAACGGATCCGGTAGAGGTATTCCAAGGTATGGCCTGTGGGCTGCCCGACCAGATCGATTTCCAGGCGAAGGCAACGGTTTGCAAGTACCTTGTCCCTGAAAGTTACCCGGAGAAGCCGGTACAAAAAATCTGTATTGGGATAGCCCCAATCGTTTTTGAACAGAATCGGACGAAGATCATTTTTGCGGGTGTGGAGAAAGAAGGCGATATCTACTGTTCCACCGGGTCGCGTTTCGCAGCCGTGTTGGCTGTCCGTGATAGTCTGGTTGAAGCCGATGAAGCGGTCGAAAGGACGATCGAATCGATTGAGATGACCGGGCTCCGCCACCGGAAGGATATTTGCAGGGTAAAAGAATCTTGAAAGAAATGGGTTGCCCTCTTCTTAATTTCTTCCAACAGGATCTTTTTTGAATATCCGCTCTGTACAAAAATAGCGTCGGTCTTACAAATAATCCATATTTTGGCCGAGACAAAACGAACACTGTACTTGGGGACCAATAATGATATGAGAATGAAAAAGAAAACCAGCTAACAGAACGTGCACACGATTTGTTGAATTCCGGTGGCGAGCGAGAAGTCCTGATCCTAAAGATACCGACCATACCATAACGGATATATATAACCAAGAGAGTAACTATTGATAAGAGTACTTTACGATAGTTGTGCCATTAGCAGATTTTTGACCAGCATCTACCAATTACCGTGACGATGGGGGAGAGGATTTTCACGGGCGCACATTTTGCATATGATGGCGCGATAATGGATGTCAAGTCGAAAGGGGTGAGCGTCCCTGTAATTAACGGATCGTATAGGAGGGTAGATAAAATATGCGCCGAAAATTTAAAATGCCTGTCACCAATTCTGTCAAAGACTCTCGATTTGCAGAATGGCTGAAGGCTGAACTTCGGGCGCGTAACATGACCCAGGCCGACCTTTGTCAGTTGATTGGAAAAAACCCCAGCATAATAAACAAATTATTGAGAAGCGGAGGGTCACCCAGACCTAGCACTGTCAATGCGATTGCAGATGGCCTGCTTCTTCCGCGCGAGGAGCTTTACCGTGTTGCAGGGCTTCTACCAACACTATCTCGCGAGGGTGCGAATTGGGAACGCGTTAGATACAAATATTCTCTCTTGAGCCCTGAAAATCAGGCGAAATTCGAACGCTTCCTTGATTTTGAAATCCTCGAGCAGAGACGCAAAAAGGCTTCAAAACAATTTGTCCGTTGATTATCTGATCGTACGGGAGGGTAGGTAAAATATGCGCGGGAAAAATAAAATGCGTGCTGGTAAATCCGCCAAAGACTACCGATTTTCGAAATGGCTAAAAGCCGAACTCGAGAGGCGGAATATAACCCAAGTCGGACTTAGTCGCGCGACAGGAATAAGACAAGGTTCTATAAACCACTTACTGTGGGGCGGAGGAACACCCAAACCCGATACTCTCAATGCGATTGCAGACGGCCTTCTTCTTCCACGAGAGGAGCTTTACCGAGTTGTAGGATTTCTACCACCACTTTCTCGTGAGGGTGCACATTGGGAACAAATTAAATACAAGTATTCGCTTTTGAGCCAAGAAAACCAGGCGAAATTCGACCGCTTTCTTGATTTTGAACTCTTGGAGCAGAAACGTGGGAAAGCTTCTAAAAAATGAAGTAGTGAATCCGTCCAGTGTTTATTCGCACCCCGTCTCGTGAACTGCACCCTATTGGGAAGACACAAAAAGAAAGACCCCGTATGAGCTAACTGGACAGACACCTGAGTTGATAAGGTGTCTGTCTTGTTTTCAATTGTATCCTTTCGTAGTTGTAGAAGCAAATGTAATCATCAATGATCTGTTGAGCCTCCTGGAAGGAAAGGGATTTATACTGGCTAAGAGCTTCTTCTTTGAGATGTCCGAAGAAGTTTTCCATCGGGGCATTGTCCCAGCAATTTCCTCGGCGTGACATGGAAGGAGTGATGTTATACTCTTGAGTGAGGACAAAATACGCCTGCGAAGTGTATTGCTGCCCTTGGTCACTGTGGAGGACCAGTCCATCAGTGACCTTTTCTTTTTGTTTGGCCTTACGCAGGTTTTGTTGCACCAAGGCGACCGAGTTTTCCCGTCCGAACTAGTGGGCGACAATGAAGTTGTCGTATAGGTCTTTGATCGTGGACAGGTAGGCCCAGCCTTCCCGGGTCAGGATAAAGGTGACATCCGTAACCCATTTCTGGTTGGGGCGGGTGGCCGTGAAATCGCGGTTGAGCAGGTTTGGATAGGAATGATAGGTCTCCAGCTGGCTGTTCTTATAGATCCGACGTTTCCTGGCCACCGAACGGATCCCCAGCTGGTTCATCAAGCGTAAAACCGCCTTGTGGTTGATCGTGACCCCCCATTTCTGGGCGATCCACCAGGTCACCCGCCGGTATCCATACGTCCGGTGAGAGGCCTGGTACGCTTTTTGGATCAACTCTTTCCTGCCTGCCTCAGGATCAGGACCCGCACTCCGCTTGACCCAAGCATAATAGGCCGCTCGCGAAACACCGAAGAAAGCGCACATGGCTTTCACTTCGTATTCCTTTCGGTAGTGATCGATGACCCGATATTGCGTTTCGCGAGCAAACTCTTGCGCAACTCGGTATGATATTTTTTTAGCAGCGCATTCTCCATCTCCAATTGCGCCAGGCGCGTTTTCTCAGTCTGCTCTTTCCGCGGCCGCCCCAGTGGCCGGGTAAAAGCCTTCTCCCCTTCCCGACGATATTGTCGCACCCAAAGTTTCACACGTGTATCGCTGCGTAGACCTAAGGCTTTTGTGATCTCCGCTTTACTCCTCCCCTCCTCAAAAAATAGTCGCACAGCTTCCAATTTCACTCCTATTGGATATACTCTCATTCCCTTTTTCCCTGACATAATAAAAGTACCTCCTGTGTCTTATTTTCTC
>Ga0116112_1001466_pt1 | contig 15641 bp, 14 predicted proteins | sample June2015DPH_8_15_FD_89721 | JGI IMG/M metagenome (GOLD analysis project Ga0116112, IMG submission 89721) | Peatland microbial communities from SPRUCE experiment site at the Marcell Experimental Forest, Minnesota, USA - June2015DPH_8_150 | ecosystem: Environmental > Terrestrial > Soil > Wetlands... | reverse complement strand
GCCGGACGTGGCGATCCAGCCCCTCGACCGGGCTCGGGGCCCTGACCCTTCGACCTTGCTCAGGGTCATCCTGAGCCTGTCGATGGATGAGCTTGTCGAACGGGCCAGATGGATTGCTTCGTCGCCCGACTTCGCGGCTCCTCGCAATGACAAATTAGGACACCACCCGGCCGCGGGCGCGCCGCCCTTCCCCGCCCGTTAGAAATGGCTCGGGGTCCGGTGGATAAACCGGCCGCGCCCGACCGTGCCGACAAACCGGCCGTCGCGCACAGCGACCTCGCCCCGCACCGTGACGACGCGGGGGCGACCCTGGAAGCTCCAGCCTTCGAACGCGCTGTAGTCGACGTTCATCCGCTGCGTTTGCACCGAAATCGTGCCGCGAAACTGCGGATCGAAGACGACAAGATCGGCATCGGCCCCGGGCTGGATGTCGCCTTTGCGGGGATAGAGATCGAAGATCTGCGCCGCGCGCGTGCTGGCCGCGTTCACCAGCGTGTGCAGGTCGATCCGGCCTGCGCCCACCCCGTAGGTGTGGAGCAGCTTGATGCGCTCCTCGAGGGACGGGATGCCGTTGGGGATCTGGGTGAAGTCGTCCCGGCCCCTCGCCTTTTGCGTCGCGAAATCGAACGGCGCGTGGTCCGAGGCAACCGTGTCGATCAACCCCTCCCGCAAAGCGTCCCACAGCACGGCCTGATGGCGGGCGGCGCGCAGCGGCGGCGACATGATGTATTTCGCCCCTTCGAAATCCGGCCGCTCCGCATAGGTCTTGTCCAGCAGGAGGTGCTGGATGAGCACCTCGAGGTTGACGCGCACGCCACGGCGCCGGGCGGCCAGGGCCGTCTCGAGCGCTTCCTGACAGCTTACGTGGACGACGTAGGTGGCCGCGCCGATGAGCTCGGCGAAGGTCATCAGGTGGTGCACGCCCTCGGCCTCGACGGCGGGCGGCCGGCTCTCATGGTGCTGGGCCGGATCGGTCTTGCCGGCGGCGAGCAGCTCCCGCGCCCGCTCGGCGATGAGCGTCTCGTTCTCGCAATGCGCGGCGACGATGACGCCTAGCTCCCGGGCCAGCCGGAGCACGCGGTAGAGTTCCGTGTCGTCGAGGCCGTAGAGGCCCTGGTAGGCGAGGAAGATTTTGAACGAGCCGACGCCCTGCGCGACGATCTCGCGCAACTGCGCCGCGGTGGCGGCGTCGAATTGCGCCACGCCCATGTGAAACGAGAAATCGCAGGCGGACTTGCCGGCGGCCGCGGCCATCCACCGCTCGAAGCTGGCAAGGGCCCCGTCCCCGCGCCCGGGGTTGCACATCTCGATGACGGTGGTGGTGCCGCCGACGAGCGCCGCCTGGCTGCCGGATACGAAATCGTCCTTCGTCTGCATGCCCCGGGCCGGCAGGTGGAGGTGGACGTGCGGGTCGATGAAGCCGGGGAAAACATAGCAGCCCCGGGCGTCGATGACCTCGGTGTCCGGCGCAGGCGTCAGGCCGGGCGCGATGCGGGTGATCGTTTCGCCGGCGCAATAGATGTCCGCGAGGTAGCGCTCACGCGCGGTGACGATTTCGCCGTTCTGGATCAGGAGGGCCATGGGCGGAACGGGGGTTCGCGTTCTTCGGGCACAAGCTTCGGGGTCCACGAGTAAACGAAACGGTGGCGGCGGCAAGCTGAACCCAGCCCGGGACAAGAAAATCCCGGCGAAGCGGCGCCAGCGGGCGCAACGAGAAACCGTTTCTGCGGCGGGATTCCATGAGTGCGAGAACTGGCTGATTTGAGGTCGCAATTTGTGACCGGTTCATCATCGGACACCGAGACACTGAGAAATAGGGGGAACCGGTCACACTTTGTGACCGGTTTCCAGAAACACCGGGATCCCCGGTTTCCACCGTTCGCCTTCACCGAACACGGCGCGATCATGGCCGCCAACGTGGTAAATAGTCCGCGGGCCATTCAGATGAGCGTGTACGTGATACGGGCTTTTGTACGGATGCGGACGGCGCTGGGCAGTAATCGGGAACTTGCCCGCAAACTGGCGGCGTTAGAGAAGGAACTGAAGGCACGGCTGGATGTGCACGAAGTCGCGATTGTGGATATTCTGCAGCGGATCATGAACCTCTTTGATCCACCGGCCCTGCCGGAGCCGAAACGTCGCGAGATCGGTTTCCATGCGAGGCCCCAAGAATCGGAACGGGCCAACAGCCGGAAACATTGAATCAGGGCGAATCAAGATTCTCCCCTCCCGCCTCAGGCTTGAGGTTGCCGCCGGGTTGGAAACCAACGGGGTCAGTTTTAAGTCTTTCAATCACGCACCGAAACCAGGGCATGGCGCGGCATGAGGGTTCGGATTTTCAAGTCGATTGATCTCGATCTCGGCCGTAGCGGGCGGGCGGCTCGTGGACGGCGGCGTGCGCGGTAGCCACGCCAGCAACGCGGAGCAGTCCGTCGATCGAAAGATCCTCATCAAGGAGCGGCCAGTGGAGGCCGTAGCCGGAGGGGGAAACCTGCCAGGTGTCGCGCGCCTCCGGCGAGCCCTTGGCCAGGCGGTCGGAAATCGCCGCGACGTCAAAGGCATAGGAGCGGCCGTCCACGGTCAGCTCCATCACCTCACCGCGGAAGCGGAGCGATTGGACGGCATGGAAAGGTTGGTTCATGATCGGGGTTGGTTGCGGAGCCGGTTCCAGGCTGAAATCAATTCGTCAAAGTGTTCCTTGATGATGGCGCGTACTTCCCTGAGTTCCGCGGGGCCGAGGTTGTGGGTGTAGGCGGCCTGGATGTCTTTTGTATGTGGATTCAGCCAGAACTTGCCTTCCATCCCGGCCTTCTGGACGTGGATATGGGGCGGTTCGTTGCCTTCGTTGGGATAGAAGAAAAACCGCCAGCCGCGCTTTCGCAAGACTGTAGGCATAGGGGACGGGAAATTCTGAAATCAGGAAGCATGGTCATGGCAATGTTGTTTTCGGGCGGAGAAAAAGGGCGGAGAAAAGGGTCAGGTTGGCCATCCCCTTGGATCACTGCCGCGCCAGTCGCTGCCGGGGGAATGGATTCGATGGACAACGGATCAAGCACCGGCTTGAACAGAAACTCGTCAACGTGCTGAAAGTGGCTGTGATCGCTGTCAGATCGGAACCATGAATGGCTCGACCATCGCGGTGGCGGGAGCCACCGGCAATCTCGGCGGACGCATCGCGAGAGCTTTGCTCGAACGGGGAGCCAGCGTAAGAGCGCTGGTTCGCCACGGCACAGCGCGAGACAAGCTTGAGCGACTGCGGGAGCTCGGCATAACGATTGCCAAGGTCGACTGGAACAGCGCTGCCGAAGTGACACCGGCATGCTCGGGTGCCTCCTGCGTGGTGTCCGCGCTGCAGGGATTGCGGGACGTGATTGTGGAAACGCAAACGGTTCTGCTCGACGCGGCGATCAAGGCTGACGTGCCACGTTTCATTCCGTCCGACTTCTCGATCGATTTCACCAAGTTTCCACCCGGAGAGAATCGCAATCTCGATCTGCGCCGGGACTTCCACCAGCGCCTCGATCAGACTTCGATTTCAGTGACCACGATCTTCAACGGTGCGTTTACCGATATGCTGACCGGTCAGATGCCGCTCATTCTCTTCCAACTGAAGCGAGTCCTCTATTGGGACGACGCGGACCAGCGCATGGACTTCACGACGATGGACGACACGGCCGCATTCACGGCGAGCGCGGCGCTTGATCCGTCCACCCCCCGGTTTCTACGAATCTCTGGCGATCAACTCAGCGCCCGGGAGCTCACGGCGGTCGTAAGTGAGGTGACCGAAAAGAAGTTCCGCCTGTTCCGCGCCGGAGGTCTGGGAATGCTCGGCACGCTGATCAAGGTCGCGCGCAGGCTCGCTCCTGGAGAGAAGGAACTTTACCCGGCATGGCAGGGCATGCAGTACCTGCGCAACATGTTCGACGGCCGGGCAAAGCTGGAGCCGCTCGACAACGATCGCTATCCCAGTATTCGCTGGACGACTGCGCGGGATGTGCTCTCAGCGCGGCAAGTTAGAAAACGACGGTAACACCGCACCCCGAGGAGTGCCACGATGCCTGAGAGATCCGGCCTCAGCCATCGGAAGACCGACGAGACGGCGGTCCGGCAAAGTGACCCTTGCGATCATTCGAGTTCAAAGGCAATGTCTTCTGTCATCCTGGTGCTTACGTTGCGCCCACTCCGGCGACCGGGACGAAACTTCCACTTGCTGATTGCCTGCAGGGCTGCGATCTCAAATTCGGGTTGGGAGGCACTGATCACGTAGGGATCACGCACGTCACCATTGGTGTCCACTATAAATCCGATGTTGACCTCACCCATCAATCCCCTCTGGCGCATTGCAACCGGATAGATCGGCTGCTGCCGAAGGCGCGCCAAAGGAATCTGGTCGAGCTGGGATAGGTCGAAGATGCGGTCGAGGCCCTGTCCAATGCCGGTTGGACGAGCGGGAGGAATGGTCATCACGCCCTTGACCTGCTCGATGCCTGGCGGCGGGGGTGGGGCAATTTGTTGTATAAAGGTGGCATCCGGGGTGATGGTTGGAATGTCCACCAAGGAGGGAGGGGCATAGGTCACCGGGACTGCTTCGTCCTCCGGGGGCAGATCTTCCGTCTTTGGGGTCTGCGGCGGCTCGGGCGGAAGGTTTGGCATTTCGATCTGGATGAGGCCATCGTCCGCCCGGGCAGACACTTTCTTGGTTACTTGGGGGTGCCCATTGAAGCCTAAGAGCGCGCCGGTGATCAATGAGGCTGAGATCACGCTACTTATGATGGTTTCTGCTCGCATGGTTTGATGAGCTGGATTCTATGAATCGTTGGCTTTTGAGCGTCTTTCAAGTTGCAGGCATGTAGCAGCCACTGTGCCATTATTGATGTTTCGCTAAGGCCCTGGTGTTGTATTACATAGCTGGCTTGCCGAGCCGTAGCTTTCCGAATCAGAAAGCGGAGGCTGGCCGAGCCGTCCTGTCAGCCATAGGCTTGGCGACGGCTGAAGCCCAAAGGGCGCGTAGGATGGCGCCCCCACGGGGAATCGAACCCCGGTTTGAAGATTGAGAATCTCCTGTCCTAACCTCTAGACGATGCGGACCGGCAGGTCTTGGCTCCCGCCCGCCCCCGACCCGGCGCGGTCATTTCGAGAACAGCCGCGCCAGCACCCGGGCGCGTTCAAAGCGATGCTCGGTGCCGGCCCGCAGCCTTCGCACGTTGCCGCGGTGCGTGAACAGGATGAACGCGGCGACCGCCACCGCCGCGACGATCCACACCGGCCGGTGCGGTGCCGGCGTGAACAGGACGGCCGCCGGGATCAGCGCCACCCCGGCCAGCATCGAACCGAGCCCGACGAAACCGGTGGTGGTCAGCACCAGCAGCAGCACCCCCAGCATCACCGCCAGCCCGGCGGGCCAGAGCACCAACAGCACCCCGAACACCGCCGCCACCCCCTTGCCGCCGCGAAAGCCGTAATACAGCGGCCAGACGTGGCCGGCCGCAGCGGCCGCGCCGGCCAGCAGGGCGACGCGCAGCGCATGCCCGCCGTCGGCGATCCCGCATCCGCCGATCCATGCCGCGAGCGCGGACTTGCCCACGTCGATCACGGCCACGCCGAGCGCAAACCACAGTCCCTGGGTGCGAAAGGCATTCGTGCCGCCCGCATTCCCACTGCCCTGCGTGCGAATATCAATCCCGCGCCGCCGGCCGAGCAGCAGGCTGCCGGAAACCGATCCGAGCAGATATCCCAGCACGATCCTGGCGGCGTCCAGTATCATGGCAGCGGTGGTTCGTAGTCCTGCACGCCAATCACCAGCGTGCCCGGACCGGCGTGCGTCCCGATCGCGACGCCGGTTTCCACCACCCAGCAGCGATCAATGCCGCGGACGCTGGCGAGCAGGACGGCCTGCACCCGCTCCGCGTCCCCGGCGCAATCACAATGCCCGACGATCAGCCGATAACGGCGCGCCGGATCCAGCCGGCGCGCGATCTTGCGGGCGAACCGCTCCGGCAGATGGTCGCGCCCCCACAACCCGCCCATCAGGCCGATGCGGCCGTCGGCCCGGCTCCGGAACATGAGCGAGAGGCGCAGCAGGCGAGTCAGCGGCAGCGCCAGCCGCGGCGCCCGCCCGCCGCGCACGCCATAACGGATGTCGCGGGCGACCGCATAGAACGCCGTGCGCGGGCGCATCCGGGCCAGACCCTCGAGGATGCGCGGCGCGTCGAGTCCCGCCTGCGCCGCCTCCGCCGCCCAGATGGCCATCAAGCCCTCGGCGGCGGCGGCATGGCCGCTGTCGAACACGCTGATCCGGTCCGCGTCGGTGCGCGCCGCGGCCCCCTCGGCCGATTGCACCGTGCCCGACAGAGCCCGCGCAATGGAAACGTGAATCACGCGCTCGTGGTGCGCCACCAGGAATTCGAACATGCGCCGGAAGTCCCCGGGGGGCGGCTGCGACGTGCGCGGCGACACCGGGCTGGTCCGCATCGCGTCGTAGAGCTCGCGCAGCGAGATCGAGACCCCGTCCACAAAATCGCGTCCGCCGATCGAGACCCGCACTGGCACGACATGGATGTTCAGCCGGTCCAGCGCCTCGGCGGGTATGTCGGCCCCGGAGTCGGTGACGATCGCCACCGGCTGCCGCGGCGCCGCCGGCGACGGCGCGAGCGTGTCGTCCGACTTTTCCCGCGACACCGTGCCGAACCGCGCCGCGGTGGCGAACAGTTGCGCCGGATCGGCGAGGTGCGCGTGCAGGCGCACTTCGCCCCGGGAACCGGCAATGACGAGGCGCGAGAGCGGCAGCGCCAGGAGGGCCGCCTTCAAGGCCCTGCGATCCACGACCCGGGCGCTGACCACGCATTGGGCGCAGTAACGATGGCCCGCGTCATCCGCGCTCCCGGGGAGGGCGTCGACCCCGGCCAGCGAGAACTCCTCGGGCAGTTCGTCGTTCAGCACGCCGCGTCCACGCTCGAGGTAGTCGGCGATACCCTCCAACAGGTCGACGAAGCCGAGCGCACCCGCGTCGACGACCCCGGCTGAACGCAACACCTTGAGCTGATCGGGTGTCCGGCGCAGCGCCTCCCGGGCCCGTTCCAGGGCGCGCCCGAAGCAGGCGCGAATGTCCCGCGCGCCGGCCCCGGCCTGGGCCTGCATTTCGTCGGCAAAGGCCTGGATGACGCTCAGGATCGTGCCCTCGAGGGGCTCGGCCATCGCCGCCCGGGCTCGCGCCGATCCGCGCGTGGCGGCCCGGGCCAGAACCTCGGACGTCAGCGGCCGGCCGGGTTCCGGCACTTCCGCCACCCCTTGGAAAAAGTGCGCCAGGATCGCGCCGGAATTGCCACGCGCGCTGTCGATCGCCTCCGCCGCCGCCCGCCGCAGGACTTCGCCGGCGCTGGCGAATCGCGATGCGCGCACCCCCTGCAGCACCGCGCCCAGCGTGAAGGCCAGGTTGGTGCCGGTGTCGCGATCCGCCACGGGAAAAACGTTGATGCGATTGATCTCCTCGCGCTGCGCGACGACCCGCTGGATTCCCGCGATGAGGGCCCGCCGCAATCCGTAAACGGAGAGATGCTGCGTGCTCATCGTTGCCGGCCCCCGCCGGCGGACCGGGCACCTCCATCAGCCTCAAGCGCGTTGGTTCTCAAGGGCGCCAAAGCTAGTCAAGTTTCGGCTTCCCCTGCAAGCCCGCCACACCCGACTGCTCATTCCCACACCCCGGCCTGCCATCCTAAAGATTCAAAACCCGACCCCATTGCTGTCCCCCTATTCATACGGGGTGAAGTCAAACGGCATCTCCACAGTCGTCTCGACGGGGCGGCCACTCTCCACCCTCGGCAGAAAGCGCCAGAGCCTGACGGCCGCGAGCGCTGCCTCGCCGAAGGCTGGATCGGTCGCGCTCTTGACGGCGGGCTCCAACACGCGGCCCCGGGGGTCGACCCGCAGCGAGACCAGCGCCTGCCCCTTGGTCTTCGCCTTGAGCAGCGCCGCCGGATAATCGGGATTGGGCCCGACGAAGACCTGCAGCGGCGCATCCTGAACGCCCGCAATGCGCTTGGCCACCATGCGGTCCAAGGCCGCCTCCCGCTCCCCGAACGGAATCCCCGAGTGCAGGACCTCCACCCCACCGACGAAAAGATGGAACTGGTAATGCCCCGGCCCGATCTTCGAGGTCATGGGCACGTCCAGTGAGACCGGCTTGGGATCGCGCGGCTCGAGCCGGCCAATCTCGTGCAGAAAAAGGACCTTCCCCGCGGCTTCGGTGTCCAGGTCGAGCACGATGAAGACATCGTCGAGCCGGCAGGGAGTCTCGAACTTGGCTTTGAAATGGAACTCGTTGTTGATCGCCGATTCCTTGAAATGGAGGTAGGTTGTCCAGACCTCCACGTCCCGCACGGAAATGAACATCGGCAAAAACTCCTCCGTCTTTTTCAGGGCAAACCGGTCGCCGGAGGCGGGGATAAGTTTGCCATCCACCTTGATGTAGGGCTCGGTGCCCCGAGCGCTGCGCACGAGACACAGCTTTTGCCCCTCCTCAACGTAGAGCAGATTTTGGGCACGGAGTTGCGAGGCCAGCCCCATCACCAAGAGCAAGGCCATGGCCAGGATGCCGCCGGCAGTCATGAGCGCTTTTCTACAATACCTAGATTTGAGCGCCAATACCAATCAGACGTCTCGCCGAAGTAAGCTGCTCACGCCCCTTCCCACGCCCCGGCCTGCCAACTTAAAACCTGCCCCCCCATTGCTGTCCCCGCGGCGTCGTTATGAACGTTGGCAGTCCGGCGCTACCCTGGCGGAAACCACCCGCGATATCGCCCTCGTATGCCGGGTTTGATTTTGAGCGCCGCCAGGGATAAGACGACCCCATGGAAAAACCAGCTCCCAGAAATCACGGCGCACCTTTTCCAAGGATACTGCGCGGCCTGGCCTGCGCCGCCTCCTTTCTCGCCTGGCAGACGGCCCTGCCCGCCGACCCGCCTAGTTCCGCCCGGCAGGTTTTCTTCGACGATTTCTCCTACGCGAGCCGAGACGAGCTGGAAGCCCATGGTTGGATCGTTCGGACCAGGCCCGGCTGGCCGGGCATCGAAGGCGCCTCGTGGAAAAAGGAAGGTGTCTCCTTCGCCGCCGATCCCGCCCAGCCTGGGGGGCGAATCCTGCGGATGACCTCATCCACGGACGGGACGCCAGCCCATACGGTCCAGACGCAGATCTGCCAGCAGCGCAAATTCAAGGAGGGCACCTACGCGGCGCGCGTGCATTTCTCCTACGTCCCGGTTTCAGGGCCGGCCGGCGATGGAGTAGTCGAAAGCTGTTACACCTACTCCACCGTGGATATACCCAAGAACCCCAATTACAGTGAATGCGATTTTGAATACCTGCCCGAGGGAGGCTGGGGCCAGAAGGGGCCGGCGCTCTTTGTCACCACCTGGAGAACGGCCGACCCGTTGCCGGACGGGACGCAGGACAATACCCACAACATCATTCCCGGCCAGGAAGGCGGCTGGCACATCCTCGTGCTTCAAGTAGCCGGCGGCCATGTGCGGTATTTTCTCGACGGAAGACTTATCGCCGACCACGGCGGCCCGTATTATCCCCGGGAGATCATGTCCTTTAACTTCAACCTCTGGTTCACTCCGGAAGGAGTGGGACCTTCGCGGCAATCCCGCAGCTATGAGGAGGACATCGATTGGGTCTATTTTGAGAAGGATGCGGTGCTGAGCCCCGCGGAGGCCGAGCAGAAGGTGCAAGCACTCCGCCAGGCTGGAATTCCCAGACAGGACACGGTGGAAGCGACGGGACTGCCTTGTCCCTGCAACAACTGAGCCCTTGGAGCCCTTCGAGGGTCCTCACGCCCCTTCCCCCGCTCCCCAGAGCGGGGAACCCTCCCGCTCGCCGTTAACAGGGATGACCAGCTCCGTGCCCTATGCCCCCATCCCGGCTCGCTCCGCCGAATCAAACCTGAAGTTTTTTTACCAGTTCGACCCGTTCTTCTACCTAGGCAAACTATCTCTGAAACTCAGCACGCATCAAGAGATGCGTCAGCCACGCCTTCTTACTCCTACCGGGTGGCCTCCTCTTCTTTCGACATAATCCTTGGCGAGCGCCGTTCGGGGGAACGCGGCCTTTTTATCGCGCCAGCGCTTCTCACTATTCGTGTCTCTTAGCGCTTCAAGAAGCGATGAATTCAAATCGTATGGGCGAGCGTCATAACCGCAATCTTTGTAGGCTTTCGCGAGCGCTTCACGTGCAACCATTAGAACTACGCGAATCTCAGTAACCTGGCTATCTGGCGAATCCAAATCCTCGGGCTGCTCAAACGATTCTTTGCACGTCTGCACCGTCTGCGCATGAAACATCCGGCATAGAGACGGGCGCGCTGAATAAGCCAAGCAGCGCTCATCCTTCAACAAAGGGCATGGAAGATTTGCACCCATATGCTGATCGCAACTCAGAGGAGAAATCTTCACGCGGTTCGCCTCGGCCCTCATCAGTACCACACTCTTCTCATCTTCCGTACAATTATTAAGAACGTAATCAGCCAACAGAAACGCCTCCGCAGGCAAAACATCTACTTTCAGATAGCAGCAATAGCAGCAACCAGCACAGCACGCGATCGACGCGCGAAGGCGAATCATGCGCTGGGCGAAAATGTCGTCTAGTTCAACAAGCGCATGTGCTGTCACAGCCTTTAGCTCTTCTGCGCTTTTCGCTGCGCTTATCACTGATTTTACCGCCGCGTAAGAACGTTCGAAAAACTGCTGCATGCTTTTCTTTGGCCACCCACGATCTTCCCTCACGCCCCCTGATACCCCAAGAGCAGGGAACCCTCACGCTCGCCGCTGGGCCGGGCTCTAGCTCAACTTTCTTTGTCGCCCCGTACCCGGCTCGCTCCGCCTTAGTGCCCAACGTATGATATCCTATTGAACTTATTTCGCAGACGCCTCCAATCATTAGCCGTCGAATTAACGCCCCAATATTCTCTTCACGAGATCCAAGAGACTAGAATCATCTCTACTCGCAGTATGTTCACTATATTCGTATAACCCCACTAGGAATGGATCATAAAGGGTCAGGTTGAAACAATTGCGATCAGGCGACGGATGTCCGGATTTTGCTCGAAGCCTGCTTTCCGCAGACGCGCGACGTAGACACTCACGGCCTCAGGCCGGCCCATGTGCAGTTGTTCCGCCAGCCACCGATTGCTGGCCGGGGTCTTTTGTTTCATCCACGCGGCCAGGGCCGCCTTCCACGGTGCCGATTTCCGCTCCTGGCCGGCGGCGGCGGCGGTTCGTTTGATAGCCCGCAGTCCTTGCTCCAAGCGGCGGGCCCACTGCTGCGCGCGAATCTCCTGCGCCCCGGCGCTCTCCCACGCCCGGCTCGCGGCCAGCAGCGCATGATCTTGGATCAGGGCCGCCTTGAAGTCCTGCGTGCCCAAGGCCCACCCCCGGCTCAACGAAACATAGGCCTTCGACTTGCCGGCGGGGCCCTCCGCCGCCTGCCAGGCCAGGTACTGGGCATACTGCGCCCAGCCCCGTCGCTCGTCGGCCAGTTGCCCGGCTTCCGCCAACGCCACGGTCACATCCAGGAACTCCGGCCGATCGGCTTTCCGCCAGAGATACCAGTAGCTCGAGTAGCGGTAGTCCCGCAGCCGCTCCACCGGGACGATGCCGGCCCGCACGGGGTTCAGATGGATGTAGTGGCAGACCTGGCCCAAGGCCCCGCCTTCCTCGACCAGCAGCGCCTTATAGCGGCCCTGGAAGAGATGCCCCCGCTCGCCCCGCAACTTGTTGAAGCGATTGGCGAAGGTGGCCTGAAGCCACTGCATCCCGGCCACCAGGTTGCCCTCCGGCGTCTCCAGCGCCAGGTGGTAATGGTTGCGCATGAGCACGAAGGCGTGCAGCACCCAGTGGAATTTCTCACCCGCCGCAAACAAACAGCGCTCGAACGACTGCTGCGCCCCCGGTGTGCGGAAAATATCCGCGCGATAGTTCCCGCGATTGATCACGTGGTAGATCGCCCCGGGAAACTCCAGTCGCAGCTTGCGCGCCATGCCCCGAGTCAGGCCACCCTTGCTCTCTGCGTCAATCACAATTGTTTAAACCTGACCCTTTATGCCCGGACCCTGCCCCGCCGTCTTAGTCACCCCATCCCAGCTCGCTCCGCCAACTTCGAAAAGCACCCAACCTCAACTGGCATTCGGGCTCGCAATCCGACTGAGCAGAGACAAACTAAGTCTATGCCTTTCCGGCTAGAGACTTCCAAATGTAGAGGCATAGAAAACTACCAAGACACCGACATACCAGTCGGTCCCCGCAGATGGTCTCGCAGATGCCTACCCGGGAACCATCCAGAAGCCAAGCGACGCACCAAAGAGAGCCCATTATACAATTGCCACGGGCTGACTTTCGCCTCGAGGCGCACAAAAATCGTCGATGCCAAAAGCCTCGCCGACATTTTGTCCGATGATAACTATCAACAGATCGACCTAAAGGACGTAGAGCCTGGTGACATTGTCATCTACGTAGGCGATGACGGTGACTGCAACCACTCCGGAATTGTCCTCAGTTGGGACAAGAGAGCGGGCGAGGCATTTCCTACCATATTAAGCAAATGGGGTTATGCCCCCGAGTTCATTCACGCGTTGACCGACGTCCCTAATGAGTACGGACCAAATCACCGCTTTTTCCGTTGTTGCTTATGATCACTCTCACCCGAACAGAGAGAATGGCAATCGTTCAGAGTTACCTGATCGCCAATACTCCAAAGTCTTTGTTCGACTCGCTTCGTAGGTTATCAGCCGTTCAGCGGCTGCGCAGCTCTTGTACCCTTGCCTATCTCGTGGCTGCCTTTGACCGCACGACCGCAAAGGCTCGGAGAAGCGAGTTTGTTATAGCCCTCGCATACGCCTATCTTCTGGCGATACTCAACCACCCCGAAAACACATCCATCCGCTGTCCTGCCGATTCGTCTCGACTACTATGGGGCGAGCAATTTGAGGAATATGCCCGATTCGCATTCAAAGGTTTCCAAGCGATCACTATTGAGTCGCTAGGCAGCCCTTCGCTAATCTCCTCAAGCGCACGGCCAGCAAGGTCGACCACCCTACTCGACTCGGCGGGCCGTCCTATCGCTATTTCCAATCATGCTTAAAAACACGTTTTCAGTCCTAGCCGAGTTCACGATACGGGATGCGCAAGGCGACTCCTTTTCCGCAATCAATATTTTGGAGACTGTCGGAGCTGTGGGCTTTCCTGCCTTTATGCCCAGGGCGTCCTTTCTAACCATTTGGCAGCATGACGACGCAGACCCTGGCACTTATGAGTGCGTCGCATCAGTGAGTTTGTCCGGCAAAGACCTAGTGACAAAAGCGGTCCAATTAGACTTCCAAGGCAAGAAGCGAACCCGATTCAACATTAACTATCAGGGCTTACTTCTGCCTGGAGCCGGCGAGCTCACTTTTGCTCTCAAAGTGAAAGATGGCCCAACCGCTTCGGTCACAATACCAGTCGAATCCCAACAGAAGACCGGCTAAGGCCAACAGGCCAGTCTGCCCCACCGGAAACGCCGATACCTAGAATTCCGCTTGCCACTGGTCGCGTTCCATCGTCACGGCCGCCATCGATTCTTGCAAAGCACGGTCGAGGTCCATCCCCCTTTCGAGGCAACAAAGGGCTTCTCCTACGATCCGCCAAAAATCCCGCTCCGTCACCTCATCAGGGTCGAGCAACTTTGCCAGCTTCCTTCGCCAGCTCCGACCCAGCGCCGCGCGCAATTCACCGACTCCAGACAAGCCTAGATCGTGAATTAGTCCGCCCAAACGCCATTCCGCTGGTCCGCCCGTCTCGACGTGCAGACGATGCCGCCCAAGGCCTTCGCGTGCATTGTCGGCAAAACTAACCAAGCGCGCCCACTTGTCTTCTGGGAACCGAGCCCGAAGGTGCCGGGCGATGTATCTCGCCACATATCGCGCTCCGTCCAACGGCGGAGGGCTGCTGCCCCGGGGCGAGACGGAACGCCGCAGCCGTTCCGGCGGGTGGCCGAAGACCTACCTACGGCTTTGTCACGCGGGCGAGGAGCGCCGCGCGCAGGTCTTGGTTCGTCCAATAACTCTGGCACACCTTTGAATAAGCAGGAACCGCCGTTGACACGAACAGCTTGCCGAAAAAATTCTTGAAGCTCGGCCGCACGTCTTGCTCGAATTTCTTCATGCGGGGATCCATCTGTTCAAGCTGACGGCGTCCGACGAGGTCCTGCAGGTCGACGTACAGGTCGCCATAGAGGTTTAAGGTCGCGCGCGGGTTGTAGATGAACGGGCTAACGGCATTGAATGCCCGCTGCAGCCACGGGTGCACACCCCCGGAGCCAAATTCGGCCCAGAGTTCGCCAAGCCGCTTGCCCCCAACCGCACCCAACTGGAACGCATACTCCGTAGACAGGAGATGGCGGGCGCCGGCCTCGGGGTCGCCGCCCTGCAGCGCAGCCGCGAGCCTGGCCCGGGCGGCCGGGGAAACGGCCGAGTTGTCCAGGATGAAGGAAGCCGTCTTAAGGCTCATGCGCTCAATCACGACGCCGATCATCGCGCGCACCAAGGTGCGCGAGTACGGCTGCAGCTTGCGGCCGACTTGGAGGATCGGCAGGAGGGTGTCGATGGCGTCATCGCCGCGGCCGTCCAGCGCCTGCAGGCTGGCGATGGCGACTCCATGCTGTGACATGGTGCGGAAGACTTGGAACGCGATGAGCTCGGCGTCCTCGCGCGCCGGCGTCAGGTCGCCGATGCGGTCAAACGCGTTGAGTTCGGCCCACCAGGCGCGCACGGGGGCGAGTTCCGCCCAGTGCGCCTCGAACTCGGCCCGGTGCGCCGTGATGGTCTCGCGCCACGGGCCGGGCGCTTCGGGGTTAAAAGAGGGATAACCGTGTTTGAAGTCGGGTGCCTTGAATTTCTGTGCCAGCGGGTGCGCCTTCCCATAGCGCATCAGCACGTTGAAGCTCTCCTCGGCGCCGGGAAACACCGGCGAGATTTCCTCCATCGTGAGTGGGTGTCGGATCGCCGCCTCATCGTGCGCCAGGTACGCGAGCACGACCCCAAGCGCGACATAGCCGAGGACAATGCGCCACCACGAACGCACTTGCAGCCGCCAGGAGGCCAGAAAGACCCCAAGGGCAACGAGGAACAACGCGAGACCCAGGCCAAAGCAGAGGATCCAGCTTGGGACCGAAGGGTGAATCCCATACATCAAAGCTTGGAGTTGATCGTATACGGGGGTGGGCCACGCGGTCAGACCCAGCAAGAGCAGGAGCAGGGTGACGAGGACAGCCTGCAACCCGAGCGCCGCGAAGCGCAGGCCGCGCTGGGCGAGGGGTTCGATGGAGGTGGGATTGGGAGCATTCATGTTGAGTCAGGTTTTTGTTGGGGGTGTTTCTGCGGGCTCTAGGCGCCCTTGGCCCAAACCACCTGGCCAAAAAAGGCCAATTAGGGAGAGGAGGTGAGAGGGACGCCCAAACTGCTCCACCCGGAGAGTGTTCGTCGGAGACGTTGGGAGATATGACCAAAAGTTGTGGACGGCTGGGCTGAGAAGGAAGCTGGGGAAGCGGGTTCAAGCAGCCTTCTCGGCGACGCCATCAATGAAACGGCCGCCGTCGATCAGTTTATGGATTTGTTC
>Ga0116112_1001459_pt1 | contig 15689 bp, 10 predicted proteins | sample June2015DPH_8_15_FD_89721 | JGI IMG/M metagenome (GOLD analysis project Ga0116112, IMG submission 89721) | Peatland microbial communities from SPRUCE experiment site at the Marcell Experimental Forest, Minnesota, USA - June2015DPH_8_150 | ecosystem: Environmental > Terrestrial > Soil > Wetlands... | reverse complement strand
CTCTATTAAATATTGGAGAATTGCATGGACAAACCCGTAAAGGGTGCATCGAACAGTTTCCTGCAAAGCCTGCGCAGCCTGCCTGCCAACGTCTGGGTGGTGACAGCCACTTCCTTCCTTACGGACGTCTCCTCGGAGATGATCTTCAACCTGGTGCCGCTCTTTCTGGCCAACGTGCTCAACGCCGGTACAGCGGTGATCGGCTTGATCGACGGGCTGGCAGAGACCACCGCCAGCATAATGAAGATCTATGCCGGCGGCCTTTCGGACAGGCTCGGCCAGCGCAAATGGCTGACCGTGCTTGGTTATGCCATCTCGACTGTCTCCAAGCCATTCCTGTACATCGCCAATACCTGGGGCTGGGTGCTGGGCGTGCGCGTGGCCGACCGTTTCGGCAAGGGCGTGCGCACCTCCCCACGCGATGCGCTGGTAGCCGACAGCATCAACGATAAACAGCGCGGCTTGGCCTTCGGCATGCACCGGGCCGGGGATACGGCCGGGGCATTCTTTGGGGTCCTGATCGCCGCGCTGATCGTCTGGTTGACCGAGCGCGGCGCGGCCGACCTGACCCGCCACACTTTCCAGATCCTGGTGCTGGTCAGCATCGTCCCGGCGGTACTGGCGGTGCTGGTACTGGCTATCTGGGCCAGGGAGACCGGCATCCGCAGCCAGTCCAATGTGCCGGTCCTGAGCATGAAAGGGATGAATGCCCGCTTCAAGTTGTTCATGCTGGTGCTGGTTCTGTTCACCCTGGGCAACTCCTCCGATGCTTTCATCATCCTGCTCGGTCAGAAGCGCGGCCTGGACGTGCTGCAGATCCTGCTGATGCTGCTGACCTTCAACCTGATCTATTCGGTCCTGTCCGGGCCGCTCGGAGCTCTCTCCGACAAGATCGGCCGGCGCCGGCTGATCATCGCCGGCTGGATCGCTTATGGGTTGGTGTATCTCGGCTTTGCCCTATCCAGGACCGGCTGGCAGATCTGGACCTTCTACGCCCTGTATGGTATCTATTACGCCGCCACGGAGGGCTCCTCCAAAGGCTTTATCGCCGATCTGGTGCCGGCCGACCGGCGCGGCACCGCCTACGGTCTTTATAACGCCGCCATCGGGGTGATGGCTTTCCCGGCCTCGCTCATCGCCGGCCTGCTCTGGCAGGGCGCTTTTGGCTGGCACGGGTTGGGCGCCCCGGCGCCCTTCTTCTTTGGAGCCGGGCTGGCCCTGCTGGCCGGGCTGCTGTTCTGGGTGCTGGTGCCTGCCAGCCAGCCAAAAAGTTGATCACCATCCCGGAGATTTTATTGTCCAACCATGTTGGTACCGTCAAGCCTTCGCGGCGGTAAATCCAAGGATTATAAAAAAACGAGTGACGGCATCCGTCACTCGTTTAGATTCCTTTTCCTTTTTACACTTTTTATTTCAATCCAACCAGCTCATACACCTCCACCGGCTCGCTTTTCCCCTTGACATGCAAGGAGGTGCAAGGCTTTGCCTCCACCTGGTCCTTGACGCGCTGATAGGTTGCCTTGCTAATCAGGATCTGGTTCATGGCGGCATTTTCCTGGATGCGCTTGGCAGTATTGACGCTATCGCCAATGGCAGTATATTCAAGGCGTTTTTCGTTTCCGATCCAGCCCAAAACCGCTTCGCCGTAATGGATGCCCACACCAAAGGACAGGTGGGCCTCGGGCGGGAGTTCGGCGTGCAATGCCTCCACGGCAGACTTAAGAGCCAGGGCTGCGCGCACCGCCCGCAAACTATGATCCGGTTGTGGCAAGGGCGCATTGAACCATGCCATGACCGCATCGCCCAGGAACTTGTCCACCGTACCTTCCTGGGCCAGCACGGCTTCAGCGCCGGCTGCCAAATAGCGATTCAGCACAGCCACCAGGTCCGCCGGAGATCGTTTCTCGCTGTAGCTGGTGAAACCGCGGATATCAGCAAACAACACGGTAATATCGCGTAACTGGCCGCCCATCTGCAGGCTGTCCGGGTCGATCTGGTCGAGCACTGCCGGGGAAACCATCCGTTCCAGCAAACGGCGCTGTGCCTCCAGTTTATTATGCTCCGTCATATCATCGACCACGATCGCAACACCCTGGGTGGTATGGTTGGCATCCTTGAGCGGCGATAAATTGAGCCGCCAGTCCTTGGTGCCGAGACGAGGGTGAGTATGGCTGATTTCGAGACCCACCACCGCCTTATCGGTTTCACGAACGGAAGCCAGGTGCGCCCGGAGCTCCAGTGGGAACGCATCATCCAGGCTCTGGCCGACCAGGCTGGCATTGCTTTGACCCAGGATGGACTCGGCGGCGCTGTTGCACAGGGTAATTTGATCCGTTACATCCGCAGTTAATACCCCGCTGGCGATGGAAGCGAAAATGTTGTCCATCAAGTTCTTGAGTTCGGTCACCTCGGCCAACGTGAGCCGGACGGATGCGAACAGGCGGGCATTCTCGATGGCGATGGCCGCCTGGTTGGCAAAGATTGTCAAAAGGTCCTTATCCGCTTCCTTGAAGATACCGGAGCGGATGCGGTTATCAGCGTATATGACCCCGATCAATTCCGCCTTGGCTTTAAGCGGCACACACAGGATCGAACGCAGGTTATACGCCACAACGCTTTCCTGGCCGCCAAAGCGCGGATCCTCCTGGGCATTGGTGGTCAACACCGGTTCGCCAGAATCGATCACACGCTGGATGATGGTGCGGCTGATGGCAAACTCATTTTGGTTGATAGATTCCTGCTCCCAGTTGCGGGCAACGTGTGTGATCATCTGGCCCTGCAAATCCCGCAGCATCAAAAAACCGCGCTCGGACCCCGTCAGGCGAACAATGGTGTCCATAACCAGTTGCAACACCTCATCGAGTTCGAGCGATGAGTTGACTGCCTGGGCGGTGGTGGCCAGGGCCAGCAGTTTACTGCGCTCTTCCTCCATTAAATTAACCTGCTTGCTGACGCGGAAGAGCATACTTTCCAGATTGGATAATCCTTCCAGGGTATTCGGCGGGAGGCTGCTGCGAACTACTTGCAGAGACGTGCGCATCTGACCAGTTAATTTACTGATAGCCAGAATTTGTTCGTTTAGTAAAATAGGAGGTTCGTTAGTCATTCCTGTTTCCTGATGAACGATAAAGGTGGTTTAGCGTTAAAGTGGTCTTTCACGAGTATTTATTGGCGGCCAAGTCCAAATATACCCCCAAATCTTCTCCAGCGCTGCTGAAACGCAGCACGCATTGCTTCCCGCCGGATTGCTTTCGCAGCACTACGAGCAGGGTACAGTCTTCCGTGAATCCGGCTATAAAGCTGGCGTTGGTATTCGTTCAAAAGGGCATCAATTTCCTTCGAAACACGCGGGAGTCGTTCAGCCAGTATGGCGGCGGCCTCGGCCGGAGTTTGTGGGGGAGTCGTCTGCACGCCCAACCAATGCAGGCTTGTATAAACGGTAATGAATGACCTTTCAATCGGATTTAATGCGGCCAGGTAGGTCCAGCGCGAGAGCCAGTCCGGTGGGGTCAGTCCCTGAGTCTCAGCGAAGTGCTTCAAGGCCAAAGGCAAAGACCATCGTGCAATTCCCTGATCATCTGAGGGAATTTCATCGAACAAGCCAAAGGAATTTATCCGCAGGATGGTAACGAGGATGGCGCAAATAAAAATCAATCCCAGGAGCCAATTTAAAAACGTGCCTGGCCCGGAGTTTGTGCCCGCCTCTCCAGCCGGTATTGGAGTGGGCCGGCCTGCCACAATCTGCCCGGGTAGAAAAGGTGGCGTCGCGTTGCTCCCCTGCCCAGTTGACGAGAGATTCCCGCCGGGCGGGCGCACGATGGATGCCTGGTTGCTGGTCGGCTCGAATTCCACCCACCCAATCCCGGGGAAATAGCCCTCCGGCCAGGCATGCTCATCCTGCTCACGCACCACATACAGGTTTGGCGGGGAAAACCCCCCCTGAGCGAACCCTACCACCATCCTGGCAGGAATTCCCACACTGCGTAACAAAATGACTTCGGCGGTGGCATAATAATTACAGAATCCTTTTTTGGAATCAAACAGGAACCAATCCAATGAGTCCTGGCCGGGTGGGGGATTCCCAACCGTGGTCGAATAGGTGATATTGCTGCGCAGGTATTGAGTAATGGCATCCGCCTTGTCATAAGGTGTCCTGGCTTGCGCGCTAATCCGATGAGCCAATGCCACGATCTCCGGCGAAAGGTTGCCGGGCAATTGCAGATTTTCAGCAGTAACCCAATCCGGATATGTATCCCCCGCATTACGCAGCTGGAGGATGGTCGGCCCGGATACATTTGCGTGAACGAGATACACTTCCCCAGACATAACGGGAGGCTCCGACAGGAACTCCACCGGGTCCATTTTCCCTTGTGGTACTGGCAGGGCAACCAGTTCGGAGGGGTGGCTGACCCACACGGGGCCCGCCGGTGTTATCAGCACCGCCAGATTCGCCACCAGGGAAGTGAACGCAAATTCACCGGTCAACTTCTCCGTGACGGCCAGAGGGATGGGTTTCCCGCCCGGCTGGAAAGGTGTATTGGATGCATCCCTCGTATACCACTGGTCATTCAAGAAAAAATTATAGGAACGGACCCGCCAGTAATAACGCGGCACACTGTAGCTAAGGGACGCCGGGCCGTGGGCATATTCGGCCTCGCCCGTTGGCACCTGGATGCGGAAATATACGGTATCCCCTGTCGCAGCCTGGCTGCCCAGCGCCAACGCATCGCCATAGAATTCAACTGGTTGTAACTTCCCGGCTGCGTGCAGTCCCGCCACGGCGTGGCCAAGGTTTTCCTGCACATTGTGGAACGGGCGGGTGAGATTATCCCAGGCGGTTTTGATATTGGAAAAAGATTGGAGCGAAGTGGGTGCCAACCAGACCAACAGCACGAGAATGACCGAGGCGATTGCCAGAGTGATGTTCAGATCCGTTCTCGATTCGGCCAACACTGACACGTTATGTTCCTTCCAGAACCTCCGTCTTTGTACATAGGTCATGCGTCCCAATTCAAGCAGGCAAAGGAGAAAATAGAAAGCAAGAAGAAGGTTGCCGCCCTTATTGCCTGCATCATATAAATGTACGGTTACCAATACCGCACCGGCCGGTACAACCGCAGCGATAAAATTACCGAAACGTGTTAATGCAAAACCGGCCATCAGGGCGATGATCCAGAACACCAGCGCCATGAAAACAACGAACAGCGCGGTATCGTGCACCGGCTGGGACTTAATAAACAGGCCCAGCGAAGATGCCAAGCGTCCGCTTAGATCGGCAAGGCGTTCCAACCAGGAAATCCCAGCATACAAAGACCAGCCCAGCACGAGAAGAATAATCGGAATGCTGAAACCAATTGAAAACCAGAAAATGGCTGTTCGCTTGAATTGGCTGAAACCGAGGGCCAATCCCAGCACAACCCCTATCACGGCGAGCACGACGGCGGTCCCCAGACCCGGGGCCCATTGCGTGGTAACCAGGCCCTCGCTGGTTGTCAGCAGAAGAAGGATAAGGATGGCTGCAGATGGGAAATCCCACAGACGTGCGAGAGCTCGATTCATACTTTGAGTGTACAATAAATAGCACTAAATCGTCAAATCTCCTGGAGAGTTCATGCAATCCATACTGGAATTCGGGGTCCGACTCATAGTTGGCTTGCAGGGGCTGGGGGCCTGGCCAATTCTGCCCATGCAATTTTTTTCCTTTTTGGGAACTGAAGTTTTTTTCTTGCTGGCGCTGCCCATCTTGTACTGGTGCGTGGATAGCATGTTGGGCCTGCGCGTGGCTGTCATGTTATTGATCGGCACGAACATCAATGCGGCCTTTAAATTGGCCTTTCATGGGCCGCGCCCATATTGGTACAGTCCCAAAGTTAGCGCCCTGGCAACCGAGACATCCTTCGGCGTCCCTTCCGGTCATGCCCAAACTGCTGCCACCATATGGGGTCTCCTGGCGGCTTATTTACGAAAATGGTGGGGCTGGCTAGTCGTCGTGCTGCTCATATTCTTGATCGGGCTTTCGCGCCTGTATCTGGGCGTTCACTTTCCCCAGGATGTGCTGCTGGGCTGGTTGATCGGTGGCCTGGTCCTGTGGCTGGCGCTGCGCTGCTGGGATCCGATATTTGCCTGGACAAAAAAATTGCATGCCGGCCAGCAGGTTCTCGCGGCCTTTCTGGCCTCGTTGTTGTTATTCCTATTGCCAGTCCTTCCCTTCCTATGGTTAAAAGTCACAAACTGGCAGCCGCCGCAGGATTGGGCCATGTTCGCATCACAGACGCTTTCATTGTCGGATGTAGCGACTGTGGCCGGTTTATTCTTCGGGATGTTGGTTGGCGTGGTCTGGCTGGCTGGTCAGGGTGGTTTCCAGACCAAAGGTCTGTGGTGGAAACTTGTTTTGCGTTATCTGCTGGGTGTAGTCGGTGTTTTTATCATTCGCTATGGCTTGAAATTTATCTTTCCCAGCGGTGAGAACGCACTGGCTTACTTTTTCGGCTATCTGCGTTATATGGTGATTGGTTTCTGGGTAACCGGTGGCGCACCATGGACGTTTATTCGGGTAAAACTGGCTGAAAAGCTGCACAACGCCTCCATTACGGTGGTCTGATGCTGAATGGTGCAATTTTTCGCGTCTGATATAATCGACTCGGCATGGGTACCACTCTCGAACATGGTGTACTGTTACACAGACGCTTCCGGATTGTAGAAACCCTGGGACAGGGGGGCATGGGATCGGTTTACCGTGCCGTGGACGAGAACCTGGGCATGGATGTGGCCGTTAAAGAAAACCTCTTTACCAGCGCTAATATGCCCGCCAGTTCCGCCTTGAAGCCGTCATCCTGGCCAATTTGCGCCATCCGAACCTGCCCCGGGTTACCGATCACTTCGTAATCGGTGATCAGGGCCAGTATCTGATCATGGACTACATCGAGGGGGAGGATCTACGCCAGCGCATGGAACGCAGCGGCTCCATTTCCGAGGAAGAGGCCATCCGGATCGGCGCAGCCATGTGCGATGCCCTGCAATATTTGCATACCCGCAACCCGGCGGTCATCCACCGCGACGTTAAACCCGGCAACGTTCGGATTACCCCGGATGGCCATATTTACCTGGTGGACTTCGGTCTGGCGAAACTGATCAAAGGCGGCCAGGCCACTACCACCGGTGCGCGTGCGATGACACCCGGTTATTCTCCGCCCGAGCAATACGGCACGGCACGCACTGATGCGCGCACCGATGTATATTCTCTCGGCGCCACCCTCTATGCTGCATTGACAGGCATTATTCCCGAAGACGGGCTGTCGCGGGCCATGGATAACGTCGAATTGACCCCGCTGCGCAAGCGCAACCCGAAAATTTCGCGCAAGCTTGCCAACGCGATTGAAAAAGCCATGTCGATCCGTCCGGATGATCGTTTTCAGTCGGCTGAAGAATTCAAACAGTCCCTGGTTTCTTCCAACGTCAAGACACAGCGCCTGGAGGGGGAGATTACCCTCGAACCTTCTCCGCAAACTGGCAGAATTCAAGAGAACCGGAACCTTGCTCAAGAAATTCCGCCTTCCGAGAACATCCCGCCGCCGCCCAGTCCATCTTCAAAACATCGTAAAAAGCCAGGGCGGGGTCCGGGTTTTAGGGTATTTCTTTCCATTTTCCTGCTGGCAATTCTGGCTGCTCTGGCCTCGATCATTATCTTCCGGTCACCCATTTCGAAAGGTTTCCTGGCTTTACTGGTTACTCCAACCGCTCGTCCAGCTACGGCTACCGCGACAACCGTGGTTATACAGACGCCGCTGCCTGTCCGCACAAACACAGCTACTCCGACCCTTGTGGCTACTGCGTCGCCAACCAAAACACCGGTTCCAACTATTTTCATTCCATCCATGACACCCACGTTGACCCAAACATTGGGGCCAACCTCGACCCTGCCAGGAGGCGGGTACAGCCAGATAGCTTTCGCATCCACCCGGAACGGAGTTCCCCAAATCTTTATGGTCAACTCGGATGGCAGCAATCTGCAAGAAATAACGAATATACCTAGCGGGGCCTGCCAGCCGGATTGGTCTCCAGACGGGTTACATATTGTCTTTATTTCTCCTTGCCAGGCATCACAGGACGATTCTCCAGACAATTATAAAAATGCCAATTTGTACATCATCAATTTCGATGGTACCGGGCTGATTGAAATCCCTTCCTCTGAAACCGGAAATTTTGACCCAGCCTGGTCCCCGGATGGGAATCGCATTGCTTTTGCATCCTCGACCAGTGGGTCCGTACAAATTTACACCATTAACTTGATCGATCACGTTATTATTCCCCTGACGCAATCCTCGCCGGACGTTCGCATGCCGGATTGGTCACGACAACCAGCCTGGTCTCCGGATGGCAAACAAATCATCTATACCGGTCACAGCCGCCTGACCGATGCGCTTCAAATCTGGGTTATGAGTGACCTGGGCCAGAACCAGACCGCGTTGATCAACAGAGGCTCCACCTACTGGGATTTCCAGCCGAGTTGGTCACCGGATGGCAAAACAGTCCTATTCAACGAGTCAAACGGTCCACAAGTGCTTGGCTGGTTGATGCTCTTCGATGACACAAATCCTCAAACTTCCCAGGCTGTTCATTGGCGCAGCGGCACTGTTGCCAACCACGGCAGTTTCTCACCCGATGGCCTCTGGTTGGTCTATCAAAGCATCAATACCGCCTGCGCCGACTGTCCTGACTTTATCATTTACGTTGTCAGGAATGCCAGCGGGAACCCGCCCATCGACGTGTCCGGCGAGAAGGGCGAAAATTTTGATCCGAAATGGCGCCCGATTGCCGCGCCATAAAATCGTCGGAGTGTTCTACTGTTCGTCGTGACGCACGTAGTCGCATTTTGACGAAGTGCGTTTTTTTGTAGCAAAACATATACCCGTATCTTGACAAAGCGCGTCCAACCTAATTCTGTGCAGGTCTCCGCGCGAGGAGTTAACAAAATCAGGGACCTCTTTATTGGGTCGGTATACTTTCGGGTGTTGGGGTATCTGTTGGAACTGCCGTAGCCGTGGGAGTATCCGTCGGCAGCGGCGATGGGGTGACCGTGGGGGTTGGCAAGGGAGTGGGAGTTGGCAAGGGGGTTGGGGTTGGCACGATTAAATTCAGGTGGATATTCTGGTCCGCATAGTTGCTCCCAGATCCTTGCATGTACAGGCGCAGGGTGATCTGGCCGTTGGGCATGCCGGTCAGGTTCCAGGTATAAACATCAGACGGGGTCACGATGGGAGTGTTTACATCTCCTGTCAGGTTGTTCCAATTCCCGGGGTGCTGGCTCGAACTCCAATCCAGCCGCCATGAACGGAATCCAGATGTGGCGTTGGCGACAATACTGATATCCAATGATGATTGCGTGATAGTCTGCCCATCCTGCAGACCGACAAACTGCAACTGCGGGCGCGGGTCACCGGTGGTACATGCCCGAGCAGGGACAAAGAAATTATCCGTGAAGCCCATGTCGCGCGCCCATTGTTGGCCGGCCTTATCCTGACGGATCCAATCCTGTGCCCACTCCTCCGTCACATTGATCGCCAGTCGGTCATCTATATAATTGTTGGTACATTCCGAGGAGGCCAGTAGACCGGTCCAGGTATCATATTGCACATCGCGCCACAGATCATCTTCCGGCGGAAGCGGGGGCTGGTCCGCGGCAAAATACTCCTGGCGCTGGCTGGGGCACCACTTGGACGGCTGGGTACCGGAGGCAGTGCAGATGGTGCGCTGCACGATCCCGCTCGGCATGCTGAATGGTGTCGGGTTTCCCCCGGTAAGATGTTTGATACCATACGTCATGAACTGCGCCCAAATGGGGCCGGCGCCGGTCACGCCGGTGGTATTAAGCATGGGCGTATAGTCCGCGTTCCCCACCCACACACCCACCGCCAGATCTGGAGTGAAGCCTAAAGTCCAGTTATCGCGCGAGTCGTTCGAAGTGCCGGTCTTGACCGCCACCTGGAAAGGCAGATTCAGGACCGAGTTCGTTCCATAGGTCGGGACACGCGCCTGATTATCGGACAGGATGGAAGACATCAGGAAAGTATGCTCGGGACGCAGCACCTGCTGGCCAGCTGGCGGCTGGTACTGGTAAACCACGTTCCCCTTGAAATCCACAATCTTCAAGATTGCCACAGGCGGTATCTTGATCCCGCCATTGGCAATGACGGCATATCCACCCGTCATCTCAAGCAGGCTTACTTCACCGCCGCCCAGCGTGAGCGACAGGCCGTAATCATCCCGTGTCAGGCTGGTAATCCCCAGGCGTTTGGCCATGGCGATCAAACCGGTATCTCCATACACGCCAATGAATTGGAGCGTCTTGACTGCCGGGATATTAAGCGAATTTGCTATTGCCGTCCGGACGGTGACCGGACCTCGATACTTGAGGTCGAAATCGGTCGGTACATATTTAGGGTTCGGATCGTTTGGCAGGCCGGAAGGGGGAAATTCTGAAGGCACATCCCAGATAAGCGTGGCAGGCGTCCAGCCTTTTTCGAAAGCGGCCAGGTAGGTGAAAGGTTTGATGGAGCTTCCCGGCTGCCGCGTCGGGCTGACCGCCATGTTGATTTGCCCGGCATTGGCCACGTTGTTGAAATCGGGCGAGCCCACCATCGCAAGTATTTCCCCCGTGGAAGGTTTGATGGCTACCAAAGCACCATCGGTGACGTGTTTATCGGCCAACGCGGCGACCTGGTTCGTGACGATTTGCTGGGCGGCATCCTGCATATCCGGATCAAGCGTCGTATAGACGGTAAAGCCCGAGCGATAGATCGTCTGTGGGTCGTAGCGGGATTCAAGCAGGCTGCGGATATACTCAACCCAATGCGGATATCGCATATCGACGGTTGGCGGATTGAAGGTCTGGTTTTGGATCTCCTGGATGGCATTTGCCGCTGTGTTGCCATCCACGCAGACTTTTTGGGAAGCATTGCTCACATAAATACATTGGCGCTCCGTACTTATCGTAAGCATCGCCGTGACCACGGTCTGGAAACGGGCCAAGGTGGCATCCCGATTGGAATAGATATCATACACCGAGGGCGCCTGCGGCAGGCCTGCCAGGAAAGCTGCCTGGCCAACGGTTAATTGGCTGGCGGTCGTATTGAAATAGGTTTCGGCCGCAGCCTCCACACCATATGCCAAGTTGCCGTAATAGATTTCGTTCAGATACAATTCCAGAATCTCGTCCTTGCTGTAACGGTGTTCAATTTCTGTCGCCAGGATGGCCTCGTGCACCTTGCGCAGGTAGGTCTGCTGGTTGCGTTCCTGGGGCGTCAGCAGCAAGGCACGTGCCAGTTGTTGGGTGATGGTCGAAGCGCCCGAAACGGTTTCTCCACTTCGAAAATTCTGCCAAAAAGCCCTGACGATGGCGAGTGGATCGAATCCGCCGTGCGAGTAGTAATCCTTGTCTTCGGTGGCAATGGTCGCAGCCAGCATGGTTGGGGAGATTTCGTTCAAAGGTACATATGTCCGCCGCCCGGCTTGCGGATCAAGGATCTCATACAAGAGGTCCCCGTTACGATCCAAGATGCGGGTGGTCTCGAATTGCAAAGCGCGCTGTTGCAAATCGCTCACACTGGGCAAGCTGGCAGCAATCGAGTAATACTCATAAATGCCAGCCGCCACCATTACCAGGCCCACTGCAACTATTATAAAAACAAGCACGATCAATCCCCGCAGCAAACAGCCACCTGCTTTCGGCCACTTGAAAGGTTGCCGGTTGGGTTTCGCATTTCCCGGAGGCGTGGCTGGCCTGACGGCGCGCCTGGTCGGGGCATGGGTGAAAGCAGAAGGGGTAACACGGGTTGCGCCCATGTCGATCTCATCCACCCGGCGCGGCAGGGGCATACCATTCTCATCGATTGCCGGATGATGCACAACCGGCGTGTTCTTTTCCGCGCCTGCCTGCTCTGCTGGCGGCTCAGCCTGGGTATCGGCTTCAGAGTCCACCAACCGGCGAAACTTTTCACGCGGATCTTCAGGATTGGGCATAATTCCTCATAAATTAGGATTCTAGCACAAAACCTTTGACCTTCGACCCAAACCCCCGTATACTGTATCCATGCGCAAATGGAATCTTGCCCCAGGCGACCCGCTGGCGCTTACTCTAGCAGCCGATTTCCGGCTGTGCAGCCCTGATTACATGAATGATATGATTTGGGAGCTTGAAACCGGAGGCGACCCGCCTGCCCTGGCTGTGTGCACCACGTACGGCTTGCGCGTCCGTCTCATGCGCATCTTTCCACGCTTTACCATGGGGACCCAAGCGATTACCGATCCAGCCCAATTCCTCCAGCCGCCGCGTTTGCGTCGCTTCTACCCCAACTTCCTCCTGCTCGATTTCTCCCCCTTCGCCGGCGTGGATGTCGTCACCGAATATTGGGTCCCCGATTCGCATAGCACTGCCGGGCGTATCACGGTTACCAACCATACCCCCGGGCAGTTAACCCTGCTCCTGGAACTTTGCGGGCAACTCGCCCCGCTGGAAGCGGGGCAGAACCTGGCCGCCCTGCCCATGCAATCGGTCAATGTTCTGGCCGGGCGCAGCTCGGATCTCGTTCCGGTCATCTTTCTTACCGGCGGCCCCCAGCCTGGGCCCGGCCCTTACCCTTCCCTGGCAATAGATCTGGTCCTGGATGCCGCTGGCTCGCGCTGTCTCACCTGGGCACAGGCTGCCCTCGCCAGCCCGTCCGACTCGCTCAACCTGGCGCGCCGCACCGCCGCCCGTCCCTGGGAGGCTGAAATGGCCCGGATCGAACAGATCAACGCAGCCCAGACCATCGACATTCAAACCGGCGACGCGGACTGGGACGCCGCCCTGGCCCTCAGCCAGAAGGCTGCTTTCAGCCTGTTCTTTGGCCCCAATCACCATCTTCCCTACCCCAGCTTCGTTCTCACCCGCCAGCCGGACCAGGGCTATTCAGCGCGCGGAGATGGCACGGATTATTCACCGCTCTGGAACGGACAGCCACCCCTGGAGGCCGCCTACCTGGCCAGCCTGCTGCCTGGCGCTCCGGAGCTGGCCGCAGGTTTGGTCCGAAACTTTTTAGCCGTGCAAGCCGCGGATGGCGCAGTGGATTGGAAACCCGGCCTGGCCGGTCAGCACGGACGCTGGTTGGCCGCGCCACTGCTGGCGAGCCTGGCCTGGCAGACATACCAGCACAGCCTGGACGCAGATTTCCTGCGTGCCGTCCAACCCGGGCTGCAGACCTTCACCCAATGCTGGTTCAACGCCGCCCACGACCGCGACCAGGATGGCTTCCCTGAATGGGACCATCCCCTCCAAACCGGCCTCGAAGATAACCCGGCCTTCACGGTCTGGCAGGTTGGAGGACAGGGTGCCAGCATATCTGCCACTGAAAGCCCGGCGCTCTCGGCCATGCTCACCCATGAAATCCTCTCCCTGGCGCAAATCGCTGGAACGCTGGACCAGCCCCGTGAACAGGAACGCCTGGAATTAAGAGCCGCGGACCTCCGGCTCCTGACGGAGGCATGCTGGGATGAACCTGCAGTCTTCTACCACAACCGCGACCGTGCCACCCATCGCAGCCCGGCTGGAATAACCCTAGGCAGGCAATCCGGAAATGGGAAATTTGCCCTGGACCAATCCTTCCCGGCGCCTGTTCGCCTGCTCGTGCGAATTAAATTAACAGGTGAGGCCAGTCGCCGCCCGGAAATCACCCTGCATGGCCAGGAGGAGGTCGTCCCCCGCTCGGAAAGCCTGGGGCGCTTGGATTTCCAATGGGGGCCCGGACTGGCGGTTGCCACCAGTGGGCAGGTGTATACCCGCCTGGAGCAAGTCGAAATTTCCGGCCTGCAATCACGCGACCAGGTTTCCATCCAGATCATGGATTTCTCCAGCGAAGACATCAGCCTGTTCCTGCCGCTTTGGGCCGGCACGCCTGCCCTGCCGCGCCTCCAGGCCCTCGCCAACCGGACACTGCTGGCCGCAAACCGCTTTTGGAAACCCTTTGGCCTGCCCACCTGCCCTTCCGGCAACTCCAAAACCCGCCCAACCTCAGCAGACCGGACGATTGATTCCACCTGCCAGGCCGTTCATCTTCCCTGGAATGCGCTCGTCGGCCAGGGCCTGCTGGCCTATGGGATGCAAGCGGAGGCGGCCCGCCTGACCACCCGGCTGATGGCTGCCGTCATCCAAAATTTAAAGAAACAGCATGCCTTCTTCCAAGCCTACCACGCCGAGACCGGCGAAGGCCTGGGGGAACGCAACCCGCTCCAGGGTCTCGCCCCACTCGGCATGTTCCTCGAGACATTAGGAGTCATCATCCAGTCCTCCACAAGCCTTACACTGACCGGAAAGAACCCATTTCCATGGCCAGTTACGGTAAAATATAGAGGCCTGACGGTAACGCGCCAGGCCGAACAGACCGAGGTAGTCTTCCCGGATGGCCAGACGCTCATCCTGGATGACCCGACCGAGGCAGTCGTCTCGGCTGTTTGAAATTGTCCGACCACCCGACATTTGTATGCGCTTGTAACTGCCCAACGGAGGCATTATGGAACATCCCCCCATTCGTTATCTGATGACCGCCATCGTCCAGGAACAGGACGTGGACGTGGCCGAGCGTGCCCTGGCCTTACTGCAAGTGCCGGTTATCCATCTGGCCAGCACAGGCGGTTTCCTAGGCCGGCGCAATGCCACGCTCTTCATTGGCCTGCCGGAAGGTATGGAGGATAAAGCACTGACCGCCCTACGAAAATCCTGCCGGCAGCGCGTGGAATACCTGGCCGTCCCGATGGAGGGCACGCCGTTGCCGCTCCCCACGCCGGTCCCGGTTACCATCGGCGGAGCCACCGTTTTTGCCATTCCCGTGGAACGCTACGAGGAGATCTAGCCATGAAACTGATCCTTGCCATAGTCCGCGATTCCGATTCCGACTCGGTCACGCAGGGTCTTACTTCCGGCGGCTTCCGTGTCACACGCGTCGCTTCCACCGGCGGCCTTTTACGGCGGGGCATGACCACCTTGCTGATTGGTCTGGAAGCCGAGCAGGTGGAGGCTGCCATCACAGTCTTGCGGCAGACCTGCACCCCTGCCTCCGAGGGCAGCCAGCGCGCCACCCTCTTCGTGGTCCCCGTAGACCGATTCGAACAGATCTGAGCTCTCGGCAAAAAACCAATCCCTTGTTCATAAAAGTCCTTAGAGTACATCTCTGGGCTTTCAATTTCGAAGTCATTCGATCCAATGGAACCATCTTCAGTGTTGCCTCCTGATTTGTTTAAGTGGATGTGGTGCTGTTGGAACACCCCCGTCTCTTTACTTAGGCGACTCCTGGAATTAGCAGATGAAACTATATACGATTGGCTTTACGCAGAAAAGCGCCCAGGAGTTCTTCGAACGACTGCGAGATAATGGCGTTCAGCAGTTAATCGATATTCGTATCCATCCGAATGGGCAACTTTCTGGCTTTGCCCGGCAGGAGGATCTTCCTTATTTCCTTCACGAATTGGCTGTGAGATGCCAATATCTGTATTTGCCGGTTTTGGCCCCAACCGAAGAAATGATGAAAGATTATCGTAAGGGTGTTAGCATTAAGAACCCTTTGAGTGCGTTCGGTAGTACACTCCCGTCTGGTCAGTCGAACGGGAACGCTGCCCTGAGCGTACGGCGTTGGGGCGCAACCGACCAATTCTATGGGATG
>Ga0116112_1001452_pt1 | contig 15723 bp, 10 predicted proteins | sample June2015DPH_8_15_FD_89721 | JGI IMG/M metagenome (GOLD analysis project Ga0116112, IMG submission 89721) | Peatland microbial communities from SPRUCE experiment site at the Marcell Experimental Forest, Minnesota, USA - June2015DPH_8_150 | ecosystem: Environmental > Terrestrial > Soil > Wetlands... | reverse complement strand
CCGCCCCGGTCGTAGGCCGCCAATAATTTCCGGCGCAAATCGTCATCGTAGGCTCTCGCCATCTATGCTTCGCCGCAGAGTCTCGCCTCATTCACTCTACACCATTTCAGAAAACGCTCTAGTTCGTCGGACTCTTTCGGGCCCCAGGTTCCGGCGGGATAGTTGGGGAAATTACGCGGCGGCAGCGCCTTCCACACGTCGAGCACGGGATTGACAATGCTCCAACCGGCCTCGACCATGTCGGCGCGCTGGAACAGCGTGGCGTCTCCGGTCATGCAGTCATGCAGCAGGCGTTCGTAGCCGGTTGAAGAACTGGACCCAAAATAGTCGGCGTACGCGAAATCCATATTTACTTCGCCCAGTTGCATGGCGGGCCCGGGAGTTTTGGCCGCGAAGCGCAGCGAGATGCCTTCTTCCGGCTGGATGTGCAGCACCAGTTGGTTGGGCATCATGTTCTCGACCTGGGTTTCGCGGAAGAGCATGAAGGGCGCGCGCCGGAACTGAATCACGACGTGCGTATTGCGGCCGGGTAGCCGCTTCCCGGTGCGCAGATAGAAGGGGACTCCCGCCCAGCGCCAGTTGTCGATCAACAGCCTCATGGCGACAAAGGTTTCGGTGCGCGAATCCGGGGGCACGCCATCCTCCGAGCGGTAGGCGGGCACGCGCTGGTTGTCCATTGTGCCTTCTCCATATTGCCCGCGGATGGTTTTGCTGAGCACGTCCTCGTTGCTGAAGGGCTGGATGGCATGGAGTATTTTGGCCTGCTCGTCGCGCACCGCGTTCGCTTCGAACGAGATTGGCGGCTCCATCGCGGTCAGGGTGATGAGCTGCATGATGTGGTTGGGCACCATGTCGCGCAGCGCGCCCGCCCCATCGTAGTAGCCGCCGCGTGTCTCGACGCCGACAGTTTCGACGACCGAAATCTGCACGTGGTCAATGTAGCGGCGATTCCAGATCGGCTCAAAAATTCCGTTCGCGAAGCGGAGCGCCAAAATATTCTGGACCGTCTCCTTTCCCAGGTAGTGATCGATGCGGTAGATCTGGCATTCCGAAGCAACTTTCAAAAGTTGCTGGTTCAAGGCTTTGGCGGAATCGAGATCGTGGCCAAAAGGCTTTTCGATAATCACCCGCCGCCAATGGCCGTTCCCTTCGGTCATCAAGCCGACTTTCGCAAGCCGCTCGACGATGTCGCCGAAGAAGTTGGGCGCGGTGGCGAGGTAGAAGAAATAGTTGCCGTGGCAGTCGTGTTCCTGGTCAACTTTGGCCAGCGTCTCGTTCAGCTTGTCGTAAGTAGCGGGATCGTCAAAATTTCCACTCACGTAACTTATGCGGCGGACAAACCATTCCCACAAATCGTTATCAATGGCGCCGGTGGCGAACTGTTTGAAATCTTCAGTGAGCTTTTTCCGCGCATCGTCATCGCTCATGGGGCTGCGGCCCACGCCGACCACGGCGAACTCGCGCGACAGCAATTGCTGGCTGGCGAGGTTGTAGAGAGCGGGAATCAACTTGCGGCGCGTCAAGTCGCCCGTAAAGCCGAAGATCACCATGACACACGGATCTGCCGTGCGCCCGACTCGCGGTTTGGTTGGTGCTGACAGGATTTCTGTTTGAGCCATCGTTTCCTCGTGATAGTGAGCTGCGGGCTACGAGCTTCTAGCAAACAGGTGTTGGGTAGCTCGAAGCTCGTAGCCGCCCAGTTTCTTACGTCGTCTTCGCCGGCGGTTTAAGTTCGACATGGCCACCGAACTTCTGTCGCATGGCAGAGAGCATCCTCTCCGCGAAGGTATGATCCTGCCGCGAGCGGAAGCGCGCGTACAGGGCCGCCGTCAGCACTTCGGCCGGAACCGCTTCTTCGAGCGCCGCTTGGATCGTCCAGCGGCCCTCGCCGGAATCCTGCACGAACCCGCTGTACTCGGAGAGCGTGGGATTCTCAACCAGCGCCATCGCCGTTAGATCAAGCAACCATGAACTCACCACGCTGCCGCGCCGCCAGACCTCGGCAATATCCGGCAGATTGAGATCGTAGCGGATATCTTCGGGAAGTTCTTTGCTGGTCGCGTTCTTGAAAATATCGAAGCCTTCCGCGTAGGCCTGCATCAATCCGTATTCGATGCCGTTGTGGACCATCTTTACGAAATGTCCGGAGCCGGAGGGGCCGCAGTGGATGTAGCCGTCTTCGGCAGTAGAAGCGGCCGTTCCCGCCATTTTTTCACGTCCCGGAGTGCGCGGAATGTCGCCGCGTCCCGGCGCGAGCGTCTTGAAGATCGGGTCTAGGCGCTGGACGGCTTCTTTCGGGCCGCCAATCATCATGCAGTAGCCGCGCTCCAGTCCCCAGACGCCGCCACTGGTGCCGACGTCGACGTAGTGCACGCCCTTGGCGGCACATATTTTCGAGCGGCGAACGTCGTCTTTGAAATAGGAATTGCCGCCGTCGATGATGGTGTCGCCCGCCTGCATGTTCGCGAGCAGAGCCTGCACCGTTTGTTCCGTGGGATCGCCCGCCGGTACCATGACCCACGCGGCGCGCGGCAGGTTCAGCTTGCCGACCAGATCGTCGAGCGAAGCGGATGCCACCGCGCCTTCGCCGGCGATGCCCTTGACGGCGTCGGCGCTGAGATCGGAGACCACCATGGTGTGACCGCCGCGCATCAGGCGCCGCGTCATATTGGCGCCCATGCGCCCCAGACCTACCATTCCCAGTTGCATTGCAAGCTCCTTTAGGGGATCCCTGATTCAGTTCGTTCCCTAATAACTTTGAAAGGGCATGGCTTCAGCCATGCCGTTAAAACTAGCCAAACATGCGGCTTTAGCCGCTGAGGGCCGCAGCGGCTAAAGCCGCCATTGATCTTGTAGCACTTACGGCGCGGCTAAAGCCGCGCCCCTTCAAAACAAGTTCAACTCACAAAATCTGTTTTACCAGTTCCGCGAGTTTGCCGAGTCCCGTTTTCACATCGCTGCCGAGGTGTACGCGCAGCGCCCGGCGCTTGCGATCGGCCAGAACCTGGAAATCGCCCCGAGCCTGCGCCGCCTTCACCACTCCGAAAGTGTATTTCTGTCCGGGAACCGGCAGGTCGTTGGCATCGTCGCACGTGATCTGCAGGAAGACGCCGCTGTTGGGGCCGCCTTTATAAGCTTGTCCCGTGGAGTGCAAAAATCGCGGCCCGAAGCCGAGGCACGTCACCACGCGTTTGCGATCGCGTACGGTCATGCGCAGGCTTTGCAGCAGAGATTCATTCTCCACATTCATTTCCACATAACCAAGCACGGCAAAGTAGTCGCCGGCGCCAAGACGCGCCAGATGCGCGCGCAGATAGTTCTTCAGCAGGCCGTCGGAGCCAGCCCCTGCGGCTCTTGCCAGATCGGCGGCATTCTTCTCGTCAGTGAAGAGCTTGAATCCTGCTTCTTCGAGTATCGGTTTTTCGGGAGGAAGCGACCCCGTGCTTTCGTACTCAGAGGTGAGTTGTTTGGTTACGATTTTGCTCGCTTCGACGTCGGGCTGATTGAACGGGTTGATCCCGAGGATCGAGCCCGCGACCGCAGTCGCGATTTCCCAGCGGAAGAATTCCTGTCCGAGGCTGTAGGTGTCGGACACGGTGATGCGCACTACAGGATTTCCGGCTTTCTCCAGCGCGGCGACCCCGGCGTCCTGGGCCGCGTCGGGCGCGCTCTCCAACCGAAGGCAGGCGAAGATGCGGTCGTTTCCATATATGGGTGGTGCTCCAAGTTCTTCGCGATCGACCGGGATGATGCCCTTGCCGAGTTTGCCGGTGGATTCCGCGATCAACTGCTCAAGCCACGCGCCCAGGTCGGCAATTCCGGGCGAGGTGATGAGAGTGATTTTGTCGCGGCCAAGTTTCGCGGCGGTTCCCATGATCAGGCCGAGCATCACTCCCGGATTCTGTTCTACGGGAGTAGACGGCTTGCAGGCTTCGACCATTTCTTTTGTGCGCTGGAGGAACTTGCCGGCGTCGAGGCCCATCGCGGCAGCGGGAACCATGCCGAAATTCGAGAGCGCGGAGTAGCGTCCGCCGATCGACGGCAGGCCGTAGAAAATGTGGCGGAATCGGTCGCGCTCGGCGACCTGCTGCATCTTCGATCCAGGATCGGTGATCGCGATAAAGCGGCTGCCCGCCTTGTCCGCACCGACGGTCTGCTGCACGCGCTCGAAGAAGTATTGCTTGTAGATGTTGGGCTCGAGTGTGCTGCCCGATTTGCTGGAAACGGTGAACAGCGTCTTGGCGAGGTCGATCTTTTTCTCGACGCTCCGGATCTGCGCCGGGTCGGTCGAGTCGAGTATGTGCAGGCGCGGGAAGCCCGGGGTTTGCGCGAAGGTCAGCGCCAGCACTTCCGGGCATAGGCTGGATCCGCCCATGCCGAGCAACAGAATATCGGAGAATCCGGCGCTTCTGATCTCGTCCGCGATCTCGTTCAGTTTGGTGGCGCCGGCGAGTTGTTCGTCCGTGATGCCGAGCCAGCCGAGCCACTTGGCCTCGTCTTCGCCGGTCCAGAGGGAGGCGTCCTGCTGCCAGAGCCGTCTTACTTTTCCAGACGCTCGCCAGTCATTAAGGTTTTTTTTTAACGCCGCATCGAGATCGGCCGGAAGCGATGCGGTCTGTGGATTGACTTCGGGATTGATCTGTGGCGTGCTCATCGCTTCGTACTCTTTTCGACCGCGGCCAACAGGGTGTCGAAGGCGTCGGCAAATAGTTTCACGCCGTCGGCGGTCAGCTTATCGGTCACGTCTTTCATGACGATGCCAACGCCGGCGAGATCGGCCATGGTTTTCCGCGCGCCGTCCAGGTCTTCGGTCAAACTCTGGCGCGGCTTGCCGTGATCGCGGAAGGCATCGAGAGTTGCCGGAGGAACGGTGTTGACGGTGTCCGGCCCAATCAATTCCTCGATGTAGAGCACGTCGCGATAATTCGGATTCTTCGTGCTGGTGCTTGCCCATAACACACGCTGCGTTTGCGCGCCCTTGGCGGCCAACGCTTTCCAGCGCGGAGTAGAGAAGATTCGCTGGTAGGCTTCGTAGGTCAGCTTGCCGTTCGCGATCGCGACTTTTCCCAGAATCCCCTGCAATTTCGCCTTGCGGGCCGCGTCCGTTTCTTTCTTCAGTTGGTCGCCAACCAACGAATCGACCAGCGAATCGATGCGGCTGATGAAGAAGCTGGCCACGCTGGCTAACTTACTCACGTCGCCGCCGCTCGCCGCGAACTTCTCGACTCCGTCGATGAACGCCGCGGCGACTTCCTCATACACTGCTTGCGCGAAAAGCAGCGTCACGTTGACGTTGATGCCCTCGCTGATGAGCTGGCGAAACGCCGGTATGCCTTCGGCTGTGCCCGGCACTTTAATCATCAAGTTTTGGCGGGCCACGCTTTTCCAAAGCCGCCGTGCCTCGTCGATGGTGCTGTTAGTGTCATGCGCCAGATAGGGGGATACTTCAAGGCTCACGTAGCCGTCGCGCTTCTTCGTGCTGTGGTACACGGGGCCGAGGAGGTCGGCCGCGTCCTGAATGTCGCGGATCGCCAGCAGTTCGTAGCGGCCCTTGGCGTTGAGGCCGGCCCGGCCAGCGAGCGAGGCCAGAAAATCCTGATACTGGCCGCCCGCAATGGCCTTCTCGAAAATCGAGGGATTCGAAGTCATACCGCGTACGCCGTCTTCCGCGATCAGGCGCTGCAGCGCACCGCCCTTCAGCAGGTCGCGGCGAATGTAGTCGAGCCAGATCGACTGGCCGAAAGTCTGAAGCTGGATGAGAGGATTTGCGGCTTTTGCGGTCTCAAGCGTGCCCACTGGATTCATAACCATCTCCTAAATTCTTCGTAGAGATGCGGCAAGCCCCGTCTCTACACATCGTTACTTCCCCAGCAGTTCGCGTGCTGCTTGGGCGACGGCATCGGAAGTGAAGCCGAACTTCTTTTGCAAATCCTTGAGCGGCGCAGACGCTCCGAAAGTCCTCATGCCGATGATGCGTCCCTTCGGCCCCGCATATTGCGCCCAGCCAAAGGTCGAAGCCTGCTCGACTGCGACCCGTGCGGTGATGTCGGGCGGAAGCACCTCATCGCGGTAACTCTGGTCCTGATGGTCGAACAAGTCCCACGAAGGCATGCTGACGACGCGCGCCCGGATGCCTTCCGCTTTCAGTTTCTCGTAGGCGTCGATGCAGAGATAGACCTCGCTGCCGGTGGCCATCAGGATGACCTGTGGCTTGCTACCTTCCGCGTCGGCCAGGGTGTAGGCGCCGCGAGCCACGCCTGCGGCTGACCGGTATTTCGTTCGATCGAAGGTCGGCACAGCCTGCCGCGTCAGGACGAGCGCCACCGGTTCCTTCTGCAGCTTCATGATGATTTTCCACGCCTCGACGACCTCGTTCGCGTCGGCGGGGCGCAGCGTCATGAGTCCGGGAACTGCGCGCAGCGTTATCAGTTGCTCGATTGGCTGGTGGGTCGGTCCGTCTTCGCCGACGCCGATGGAATCGTGGGAGAAGATCCAGATCGCGGGAATTTCCATGAGGGCCGAGAGGCGGATCGGCATCTTCATGTAGTCGCTGAAAATCAGGAACGTCGAACCGTAGGCGCGGATTTTCGACAGCGACATCCCGTTTACGATCGCGCCCATCGCATGCTCGCGAATGCCGAAGTGGAAATTTCGCGCGTTGTAATTCCCGGCTTCGAAATCGCCCGCGCTGTCGAAGGTGAGCCGCGTCTTGGTCGATGGATACAAGTCGGCCGAGCCGCCCATGAGCCAGGGATCGTTCTTGGCAATGGCGTTGAGAACCTTGGAGGACGATTCGCGGGTTGCAAGTCCCTTGGCATCGGGCGCAAATGTGGGGAGATCCTTGTCCCATCCGTCGGGAGGCTGCTGACGCTGCATGCGTCCGAGTTGAATCGCACAGTCGGGATACTGCTTGCTGTACTCGTGGAACATCGCGTTCCACTGCCCAGTCAATTGCCGTCCGCGCTTGCCCATGACGTCGCGGAAGTTTTCGCGCACTCCATCCGGGACGAGGAACTTAGCGTCTTCCGGCCAGCCGTAAGCGCGCTTCGTTAGTTTGACTTCTTCTTCGCCGAGCGGCTCGCCGTGCGCTTCTTTTGTGTCCTGCCGGTGGGGCGAGCCGAAACCGATATGGCTGTCGACGATGATTAATTTCGGACGATCCTTCACGCTGAGCGCGTGACTGTAAGCGCTGGCCAACGCAACCAGATCGTTCGCATCAAGGACGTGCTGGACATCCCAGCCATAGGCTGCGAACCGGGTGGCCACATTTTCGTCGAAGGCAAGAACGGTATTGCCCTCGATCGTGATGTGGTTGTTGTCGTAAATCCAGCACAGGTTCGAAAGCTTCAGATGCCCCCCGATCGACGCGGCTTCCGAGGAAATTCCTTCCATCATGTCGCCGTCGCCGCATACTGCCCACACGTTGTAGTTGAACAATTCGAATTCCGGACGGTTGAAATGCTCCGCCAGCCAGCGCTCGGCGATCGCCATGCCCACGCTGTTGGCGACGCCCTGACCAAGCGGGCCGGTAGTGCTCTCGACCCCGGAGGTCAAGCCGTATTCGGGATGCCCCGGCGTTTTGCTGCCCAGTTGCCGGAAATTCTTGATCTCGTCGAGCGACACGGCAGGCGTCGAAAGAATTTCGCCTTCGGGAGTTACTTCTTGCACGCCCGCTAGGTGCAGCAGCGAATACAACAGCATGGAGGCGTGTCCATTGGAGAGAACGAAGCGGTCGCGATTCGGCCAGAGCGGATCTGCCGGGTCATAGCGCAGAAATTGCTGCCACAGACAGTAGGCGACCGGAGCCAACCCCATCGGCGCCCCCGGGTGGCCCGAGTTCGCCTTCTGCACCGCGTCTATCGAAAGAGTGCGAATCGTATTGATACACAACTGATCGAGCTGTGCACCGGTGGCGACGGACTGGTTGCTGACTGCCATCAATTCTCACCTCGCAAATCGGCTTGCTTCATCCAGTCTCGAAATTAGATGAAATCCGCGCCACATAGATACAAGCGCGCCAACCGCCCCAAGTTTACATCGTGGTCGAGGAACAAGACGAGGCACGAGAGAACTAAGCTGCGATTTTACACCGAGGAGAATTTAGCTCGCTGGGGGCGTTTCTTGATGAGGAATTCGCTGGCGATATCTGCACGCAGAGCTAGATTCACGCGCGCGCTCACCGCAAAGCCAATCCTGCCTGGGATCCCACGGGTCAGCGGTGGGACTTCTTACTGCCCGTATTCCTTGGCGTTTACCGGCGTGGAAAGCAGGACCTTGCGGTCCGCTAGATGCGCCTTCAGCAGCTCGATCTCATCGGCGGCATCCGTGAGCGGCAGGGCCACCTGCCCTCCGTTAACGGCTGAGCGGCAGAGCGCCATCGTGATTTCAAAACCTGCATACGCGCTTTCGAAATTGCACGAGTGCACTTTGCGGTCGTCATCCAGCCAGTCGGCCACTTCCTGAATATACGGCGGCATATCCAAGTCGTAGTTCATGCAGCCGCCGCCCGAGGAAGCGCCCGCCTTGGTCACCGCTCGCCAGCCGCCGCCAGTCAGGACCTCAGCGAATCCCTCGGTGCCCTGTGCGCCGATGCGGCACTTGCGCCACCAATAATCGACCTCAGGAACATCCGGAGCGCCGGCGCCACACTCGACGATTCCGCGCACTCCGTTGGCAAACTGGATGAAGCCCCCGATGTAGTCGGGTGAAGGATGCAGGTCGGCCAGCTTCACGCGTCCTGCCGCCTGTCCCATCACCCACTGCGCCGGCGATTCGCCGTTGTACCAGCGCATGTAGTCGATAAGGTGCGAAATCATGTGCGTCATCCAGCCTGAGGCTGTGCCGTAAACGGTGTGGACGCGCCCGAGCACGCCGCTGGCAACGATTTCCTTCACCTTGCGGTAATGCTCGCCGTAGCGATGCTGATGGCTGACCACGGCCTTGGCGCCGCTCTCCGCCAGCAGCTTCCTGACCAGAAAGCCTTCGCGCGTGTTCAGCGCCACCGGCTTTTCAAAAGCAATCAGGCGCGCGCCGCTCCTGATGCCGGCGCGAATCATCTCGCTACGGAGGTTCGGAAGAGTGCAGAAGCAGAAGACATCGGGCTTCACAGCGGAAGCGACCTGGAGCGCGTCCGTGCCCTTGGCTGCGCCGAACTTGGCCGCGGCCGCGTCCAGACGGGCTGGGTCGATGTCGCAGACACCGGCCACTTCGAACCGGCCGTTCGCCTGAAAGGCTTGGGCATGGTGCATTCCGCGCTTACCCATGCCCACGACCAGCACCCGATATTTACCGCTCGTTCTTGTTGCGCTCATTGCGCGCTCCTGTTCCACTCCAGGACCTTGTCGACGGTGTAATCCACTTGCTCATCCGTCAGTTCGGGGAACATCGGCAGCGAAACGCAGCAAGCGGCATTGCGCTCCGAATTCGGCACTGGACCGGAGATGCGCGCCCCATGACCCCACGGATATCCTTCCTGCTGGTGGATCGCAATCGGATAGTGGCACTTGGCGTCGATCCCGACGTCGTTCAGGAACTGGAGCAGTGGATCGCGATGCTTCGCCTGCTTGGTCTCGATCACGTACAGGTGATACACGTGATAGTAGCCGGGAGTCTCGTAAGGCAACGTGATGTTCTTGGCGCCCGCCAGGCCCTTCGTGTAGCGCGCCGCCCACTTCCTGCGCTGCTCGCTCCATTCCGTGATGTGCTTCAGCTTGGCGCTGAGGATTCCCGCATGCAGATCGTCGAGCCGGCTGTTGTATCCCATGCTGTGGCAGGAGCGTTTCTCCGAGCCGTGGTTGCGCAGCTTGCGCGCGATGCGGTCGATCTCAGCGTTGTTGGTAACAATGGCGCCGCCGTCGCCGAACGTTCCCAGGTTCTTCTGAATGATGAAGCTGATGGTGACAGCGTTGCTGAGTTCTCCGATTCTGAAGCCGTCGCCGCGCCCGCAGATGGCCTGCGCGTTATCCTCGACCACCTTGAGATTATGCTTGTCGGCGATCTTGCGGATGGCCTTCATGTCGGCGCACTGGCCGTACAGGTGGACCGGCACCAGCAGTTTGGTGCGGGGCGTGATCGCCGCCTCGATCTTGGTGGGATCGATGCAGTTCGTGCGGGGATCGGAATCGACAAACACGACGCTTGCTCCCGTGAACCAGATGGCTTCCGCGGTGGCAAAGAAGGTGTTGGTCGTCGTGATGCACTCGTCGCCCGAACCGATTCCCAACGCCTTGAAGGTTAGCCACAGCGCGTCGGTTCCGTTGCCCACACCAATGGCATACTTGGTCCCGTGGAACTGGGCCAACTCCCCCTCGAACCTCTTCAGCATCGGACCCAGAACATACTGGCCGCTTTCCAGAACTTCCTTGATGTTGGCGTCGATCTCCGCCTTGATGTTGTGATACTGGCGGACATGACCGTAAAAGGGCACCGTCAATTTGGTCTCAAGCATATGATTTCCTTATCCTCCGCGCCGGATCGAACCACTCCCCCGGGCTCGTTGCCAGGGCAGAAGTGATATATAGCACATTTTCTCGAAACGGGCCAGGTATTAGTGAAACGATTCATTAAAACGTATTAATTGCAGGATCTGCTGGATTGCATTGTCAACCGCAACCGGCGCGAAACGCGGCCTCAGGTGAGAAAAAGTTTGTCCTGGCTGATCTTGTGTTGCAAGGTGGACGCCAGTTCGTCCACGTCTACAGCCGAAAGGTTCATCACCTCGGGATCAAGCATCGGAATGCGGTTCGTTCCGACCGCATCCCGCCGCACCTGGATCAGCAAGGCCTGCAGCGCCTGGGGATCGTATTTTTGCGGGGTCATGCGGATCAATTCCTGAAGCGCGGTTCCGATCGACATGCGTTCGCGGTAGGGACGCTCGCTGGTCATGGCGTCGAAGGTCTCGGCCAGGGCCACGATGCGCACCGCTTGCGGCAATTCGTCGCCATGCAAGCCGTCCGGGTATCCCGACCCGTCCTGGCGTTCATGGTGCCAGCGCACGATTTCCGGAATCTGCGGCCAGGGAAACTGCACGTGGCTGACGATCTGATGCCCAACGACAGTGTGGTCCCGCATCTCGCGGGACTCTTCCTCATCGAGCTTCGAAGCCTTTCCGACTAGCCGCTTATCGACGGCAACCATGCCGATGTCGTGCAGATAGGCCGCCGACCGGAGTGACGCAACATCGTTCGGGCCCATCCCCAGCGCTTCGCCGATTGCCTGTGAGTAGCGGCCCACCCGCAACGAGTGTCCGTGAATGTTGACGTGCTTGACGTCGATGGCGGTGGCGAAAGCCTCGAGCGCGTTGTCGTAGAACCCGTGCAGCGAGGCCAGCAGCCGCAGGTTTTCGGAAACGCGCTGTGCCAGCGTCTGGCCTAAAGTGTGGTTCTGAATGGCCAGCGCCACATAGTGGCTGATCATTTCAAAGGCGTCGAGCGTATCTTCTTCGTACACGGCATCGCCTTCCCGGCGTCCGAGGGCGATCACTCCGGCGAGCTTTCCCCGGACTTTCAGCGGGCAAATGCACTTGAACAGTTCGGGCGCGACATTGCCGTTCGAACTCAGAAAGACATCGTAGGTGGAACTGTTGAGCACGACCGGGCCGGCGGCTGCGGTCAGGGTGTGCACATGGCGGGGGAGCAGGGGAATCAGCGAGGGTTCCGGCAGCAGCGCGAATCCCTGGGCATCGACCGAGGTCAGCAAGGAAGGCCGTTCGCTGAACGAAAAGAGCACAGCCTCGCGCGTGCCGGCCGCCTCCATCACAGCGGTCAGCATGGCGCGAGCGGTTTGGCCGAAATCGCGGTCCGCCGTAAGTTCGGGCCCCAAATCCGCCAGCGCTTCGACGGTTCGTAAGAGCTTTTTGAGATTGGTTCCCTGCAATGCCTCGTGCGGAGGTACATGCGAGAAACCAGAGCGGTACCAGCGTAGCATCGCCCCGCGGTTCCGTTGTTAGTTAGTTTGGTGCAACCGAGCAGCGGGTGATCGGATCATCGGGCCATCGGGTCATCTTTCCCCGCGCGCACATCCGATCACCCGATCGCCAGATCACCCGATCAGAACTGCGCCGGCTACACGCCGACCGGGAAGGGCTTGGTGTGGGTCCCCGAACCCACCGAGAGTCCGGCGAACCGCCCCTGCATCAGTGACATCAGCCCCGTGACCCAGTAACCGACCAAGAACAGCAGCAAGAAGGGAACAGTGATGTAATTCTCGTTGTCGATGGCGTAAAAGGTCGCCAGCGCGAAATACGTTCCGATCAGGAGTTCAATCCACGGAACCCATCCCAAGCGCTTGCGGTATTTTTTCGCGCCGACTTTGTCCTTCTTCGATTCGACGCGGTACTTGGGAGTACGCGCGAAGGCGGTCTGCTTGCCGACCAGCGCTTCGAGCACGGCAATCGTATTCGTGACCGTCAGCCCGATTCCCAGGGACATCAACAGCGGCAGGTAGAGCAGCGATCGCAGCCAGCTTTTCGGGAACAGCTCCTTCTGCGAAACCAGATAAAAGCTGGAAATCGAGAACGTCGAAGCCAGGAACAGGGGCAGGTCGATGTAGAGCATCTGGAACCATCCCTGGTAGAAGCGAATGATCATCGCGGGCATCAGCAACACCGAGAACACGATCATCAGGGGATAGCTGATGTTGGCCGTCAGGTGATACACGGCTTCAATTTTCTGGTGTCGCGATGCGTCGCTCTTAAACACCATCGGAAGTATTTTCTTCGAGACCTGAATCAACCCTTTGGCCCAGCGCGCCTGCTGCGTCTTGAATGCGGTCATCTCCACCGGCAGCTCGGCCGGGCATTCGACGTCCTGCAGATAAAGAAATTTCCATCCCTTGAGCTGTGCGCGATAGGAAAGATCGGTGTCTTCGGTGAGCGTGTCATGCTCCCACCCGCCGGCTTCGTCAATGGCGCAGCGCCGCCACATGCCGGCCGTGCCGTTGAAGTTGAAGAAAACGCCGCTGCGCGACCGTCCCGAATGTTCGATCACGAAATGGCCGTCGAGCAAAATGGCTTCGACCTGGGTTAGCAATGAATAGTTGCGGTTGATGTGCGTCCAGCGCGTCTGCACCATGCCGACCTTGGGATCGGTGAAGTGATGGATGCATTTCATCAGAAAGTCAGGTGGGGGAACAAAATCAGCGTCAAAGATGGCAACGAATTCGCCCTTCGCCGTTTTCAATCCCGCTTCCAAAGCGCCCGCCTTGAAGCCCTCGCGATTGTCGCGGTGCAGGTACGTGACCGGATGTTTCAACGCGGCGTAGCGCTCGACCAGAAGGCGGGCGACCTCTACGGTTTCATCGGTCGAGTCGTCCAGCAACTGGATGTCGAGCTTTTCTTTCGGATATTCGAGCCGGCACACGGCGTCGAGCAGCCGTTCCACCACGTATTGCTCGTTAAAGATCGGCAACTGCACCGTGACGCGCGGCAGTTCGTCGAAATGGAAATGAGCCGCTGGTTCCGTCGTTTTGTTCTTCTTGTGCTTGTAGTAAAGATAGACCAGCCAGTAGCGGTGCGCGCCATACGCCGCCAGGATGATCAGCACGATGAAATAAGGAATCAGCAGCGCCAGATCAAAGGCATTGATCTGGTAAAGGCCCACGAAAGTCTTGTCGAGAAAATGATGGCGAAGGTAAGACACCAAGCCCTTGGGGGCGAGGATCAAGACCAGGGACGAAGTGAGTCTTAAATCCATGAACTCAACAGCACCATGAATCAAAAAGAAAGAAGGCAGCCCCAGCATTGTACCCGATAGTTGTTGGTTGGCGGTCGTTGGTCGTTGGCCAACCCGCGAACGACTAATGACCAGTTACCGCCACTCCTCACCAGCTGGGCTAAGCTTCAGTTCGACTGTCTGATGAGAACCTTCCTCCACTTTCACTGCCGTGCCATTCGCTTCCTGCGACTTCAGGAAGTCGGCGTCGCGGTAGACGCCCTCTTCCAGATCCTGCCAGGCATATAGCGTGTAGCTGCCCGGAGCCACGCCGCGAATGGTAAAGCGTCCATGCTGATCGCTCGATCCGATCCCGAAGCGATCGGGAAGCTTGCGGTATTTTTCTTCCGGCACGGCGACAACCGTGGCGTTGGCCACCGGATGATCGTTGTCCACATCTTTTTCCTTTTCAACGACCGCTCCCTCGACCGTGCCTCCCTTGGAGCTTACCAACAGATCAAGTGTTGCCGGCCCGCTTGCGGTGAATCCGGTTTCGATGTTTCGTTCGCCGAGCTTCACCGATTTCAGGAAAAAGTTGCTCTGCCCGTCGCCTCCGTACACTTGCACGATGTAGGCGCCGGGGTTCACGTTTTTCCACTCAAAATTGCCGAGGCGGTCGACCGGGGCGTTCGTCCCAAAAAAGTCCTGGGACATGAAGAAGCCTGGGTCTTCCGGCAACTCAGCCTGGCGCAGATTTACCGTGTATTGAGTGAGGTCAGCCGACGCCGGGCCGTCGATGCGGAGATGACCGGAGAGCCGAAAAGAAGGCAGGGGAGCCAGCTTTACGCCTTCGACGTCGGCGGCCACGACGTTGACATCCTGCCGCGCAGTGAGCGACTGCAATTCCGTGCCAGCCGATGCCCTTAGCACATACGATCCCGGAGCGACCCCACGCACCTCGAACTGGCCGTCTGGCCCGACTTCACTCGCGTGGATAGAATCGCCCGCTCTCGAGACCAACTCCACGACCGGCTTCTGCGCGGCCGGGACGCCCGTAACGATTCCGCGGACCCGATAAGTTCTCGCCGGCACGAGCGTGAAGTTGACCGGCATTTCATCGTCCGCTCTAAGCGTCACAGCCGAGGCCTGCATGGCATCGTAAGTGCCTGGATAGTAGGTGGTGACATAGCGGTTATCGGGCGGGCTGTCGCCCTGCGGCGATTTCTCGTGCTGCGGTTCGTAATCGCGGATGTCCGGAGGCGGCATGGCCACAATCCAATACTGACCGGGAAACAAGCCGGAGAGGCGGTATTCGCCAAGATCGTTCGTCGCCTCGCTCCCAGTGGTTTCCCGCGTTGACTTCCCGGGTTTTTTCTTTTGCGCGATCACTCTGACCCCGGACATCGGATCGCCATCTTCGTCCGTGATGCGGCCACTGATGATGGCCGTGGGCAACATTCGCAACAGCAGGTCGTCCACCGTCTGCCCGGCCTGAACCGTGAAGACGTTGACGTCAGACTTGATCCCGCGCGCATTCACCTCGACAAACCCGGTTTTCTCGAGGTACAACCGGTAGCGCCCCGGCAGGACGTTCTCGATGTGGAAATGGCCGCCGGCGTCGGTCGAGGCGGTGTAGTTTCCGCCAGCCTTCTGGTCTTCCGCGATGAACTGCACCAGCACTTTCTTGAGCGGCTGGCTGCCCGGCTCCTTGACCACCGTGCCTGCAATGGGGGACGCGTTCGCCGCGGGCGCGGACTCCTGCGCGCTCGCCAGCAGCCAGGCGCTGAGGAGGAAAACGGCGAGGGCGAGTGAGCGCGTCACATCAGTTCAGAAAATATTGCCGGTACAACGTATCCCGCTGCGCCGGACGGAAGCCCGCATCGCGTATGATGCGCCGCAATTCTTCTTCGGTTGTGCAGTTCGCCACGCCCGCGGCGCGCACGACGTTTTCCTCCAGCATCACCGAGCCCGCGTCGTTGCCGCCGAAGCGCAAGCCCATCTGGCAGACTTTCAATCCCTGCGTCACCCAACTGGACTGCACGTTCAGAAAATTCGAAAGATAGAGCCGCGAAAT
>Ga0116112_1001450_pt1 | contig 15741 bp, 10 predicted proteins | sample June2015DPH_8_15_FD_89721 | JGI IMG/M metagenome (GOLD analysis project Ga0116112, IMG submission 89721) | Peatland microbial communities from SPRUCE experiment site at the Marcell Experimental Forest, Minnesota, USA - June2015DPH_8_150 | ecosystem: Environmental > Terrestrial > Soil > Wetlands... | reverse complement strand
CGGCATAATTGCTGACGAAATCAGTTGCTAACAAAACAGGCCGGTCTTGAAGACCGGCCTGATTGCTTTTAAGTTGGAACGATGCGCTCGGAATTCAACGCAAAGGCTTGGCGCAGCAAAGCCGCAACCAATGGAGCGCGGCGCACGATGATTCCGAGGAATTGCAGTGCAGAGACGTAAAGCATTTCCAGCTCGGGACACTGGGCGGATTGGATTGGTTGAACGCTCGCCCTCACCCTGATTCTCTCCCCCGCGGAGAGGGAACAGCGATTGGACGATTCGAGCTTCACGGAAGGCAGCCCGGCAGCCGCCGTGTTTCTTTTGGATCTGCTCAGGGACCACGAGCCTCCTGCACTCCGGCATTGGTTTGGAGTTCCGTCCCGCCATCGCGGGACGGAACTCCGAACAGGAGGATCACGGGAAGACGGTGCGATAAAACCTCTGCGTGGATCCGGCCGAGTCAATAAACTGGAAGGTGCCGGGGGCGTTGGACGCAGTCGTGCCCAGCGTCTGCCAATTGGTTGATTGCAGGTCTGGGACAAACTGAATGTGATACGTCCGGCTGAGGACGTCCTGGCCACTGATAGCGTAAGAGCCGTTGTCCAGCGCGGTGATGGTCAGGCGCGGCGAGCCGCCGTTGTCCACGAGCACATTTACCGCAGTGGAATTGGTGACCAACCCGCTGCTGGAAAACGCGGAGGCGGTCAGCGAGTACGTGCCCACTGCCACGTTGCTCCAAACCAGGGTGTACGGCGGCGCAGCGGCTTGGCCGATCTTCACGCCGCCGGCGTAGAATGCGACGTTGGTGATGCTGTTCGCGGGATCGAAGGCATTTGCGTTGAACTGGATATTGGCTGGCGCCAATAAGATGGCGTTGTTGGTGGGCTGAAACAGGAAAATGGCCGGCGCGCCGAAGGTAGGGTCGAGACTTTGGAAAATGCCCTGGCTGGGATTGTAGTAACTGCCGCTGGCCGAGACTTCCAGTTTCACGGCGCGCACCATATAGACATTCGAACTGACCAGCGTGTCGGTGTAGTTGGTTGCGGTGAGCAGGGCGCTGGTGAGCCGGGTGAAGGGGCCGGCGACCGTCGGAGCGCGATAGACGTGGTAGCCGGCCACCGCATCGGAGGAAGCGTTCCAGCTCAGAGTCACGCCGCCGGAAATGTTGGTGCTGACTGTAAGTGACGAGAGCGGCGCGACCGGATGCATCCGCAATGTGGGGTCGCCCATCAACGCGATATGCACCCATTGCAGGGCGACATCGGCCGAGTAGGTGATGAAGTTGTTTTGACTCACCTGCGCGCTGAAGCCGATGGTCTCGCCCAGCGCCATGTGATGAAACTCCCAGTAGGGCCGGCCCGCCCAGGCGCAGGTGAGAGTATAAGTGGGCGTGGCCAGCGGTGCCCGCAGGAAGTTGTTCTGCGAATCCCAGTCGCCGAAATAGCTGCCGAACAGCATTGTGAACACAACTTGCGGATCGCTGGCCGCGAATTCCGCAGTGGTTCCCACGCCTGACGCGCTCGTGTACTGACCACCGCCACAGCCATAACCCCACAGGTAACTTTGAGTGGCCAGCGTGGTCAGCCAGTCCCCGGAAAAGGTGTTGGTCGCGCCGAAGAAGGGCGCGAAATTGCGCCAACCGCACACGGCAAAGGCCTCGCCGTTGAACGTGCCAAAATTGTCATCAATCAACCCGCGGCGTTCCGCCATAACAAACCTGTGGCGGAAATAGTGGTCTTTGTTCAGATACTGGCGCAGCAATTCACCCTCGCTTTTGGAAAATGCCGGGAGGTTCGCCAGATCCACGCGCCCCACCTGCAACTCCACGCTGGAGGGCAAAGCGCTCTGGTCGAATTTCCCATCGCCGGGCACGTTCCAGTTCCGTGTATCGCTCGGAATGGGGGAGTTGGTGGAGGTATTCACCGCCGAGTCTGTCCAGTTGCCGTTCATATCGCCGTAATAAACATCCGCCGGCCAGGCACCCCGGTGATCTGGATGACCATCGGGCGCCAGGTTCCCGGAGTACGGCACAGGCACGTGGCCGAAGAGAAACACGGCTTTCACGTTGGACGGGTCGGCGTTGTAGTCGGCCTTGATGAGCGCCTTGAGGTTGGCTAGTTCGCTGGCGCGGGCGGCCCAGACGCTGGAGCTCGTATTTGCGGGATCCACGGCCATGCGCGGCACGTCGTGACGCAACACGGTCCAGCCATCGCCGGCAAGGTCCTGCTCCAAACGACTGAGCTCCATCGCCAGGCTCGCCGTGAAGGTGTTGTCCGTGACGAGTATTACTTTGCCGTGGGATTCGACCAACGGCGCCTGGATGCCGGCGTAGATATAGCCAGCGCCGGTGTAGTTCGTGGTGCCGGTCCAGCCAACTTTGCTCACCCGGTATTCGAACGCATTGCCCGAGGCCACACTCGTGTCCGTGTAATTGGTGGCATTCGTGGCGAGGGTGGTGGCGGCGCCCCATGAGGTGGCATTGAGCGTCTTGCGATAGAGGGTGTAGTTGGTGGCCCGAGAATCCGCCGGCCACGAAAGCGTGATTTGCGCCGGATTGGTCTGCACGGTTGCGCTCAGTAGCACGGCATAATCGGACACAGACTGGGCCGGCGCGGACGGATTGACCCCCAGCAAAACGGCGACCGTCAAAGCTGAATAAATGGGTACGCTGGACATCCTGATATCACAGATAGCGGCCGCATGCCAACGCGCTCACACCTCACGCTCCCGCCTTTGCCCGATCAAAGAGCTTTTTCTCCTCGGGCAGCAGGCGCGCCTTGGAAGCCGACTCGAGGTAGGTCTTCGCCTTGGCACCGTTGCCCGTCGCCTTCAGAATGAGGCCGTAGTAACCCGCGATTGAAGGGTTCTGAAGCTCCTGCGGCTTGAGCCGTTCGATAACCTTGAGCGCCTCGGCGTCTTTCTTCTGCATGTGGAGGGAAAACGCGTACGTGGAAACGTAGGCCGCGTTGGTGGAGGCCTTCTCGTACACTTCACGTGCCAACTCGTGCGGTTTCAGTTCCTGTGCGTCCAGGAGAAGCGCCGTCATGGCGAGGTTGTTCTTCATCGCGAGGTCTGACGGCGACCGCTTCAGTTCCTGGCTGTAAAGCATCATCAAAGACCGCGTCCGGCCATCGGCAAACAACGCCTGGTTGAGCGCCCCAAAGGCCCATTTCTCACCGGGATACTGATTGACGATGGTCCAGAGGAGGTCCTCCCCTTCGCTCTGCCAGTTCCATGCAGCCGCCAGGCGCAGGAGCATGATCAGGCTTCCCTTCTGGCCGTTGGCGGCTTTCAACGCCTGTTCCCACTCCGCTTTCGCCGCGCCGCTCATGTCCTGCCCGCGCAGGGCGCGAGTCTGGAACGCGTGCCGGATGAACTCCAGCTCGGCCCAGTTCTGTTGTTTAAGAGAGTTCTGGAGTCCGCGCCAGTCACCCAGCATGGTTTGGCACTCGGCGGCCAACAGCGCCACCGGCTGATTGGTCTGCGAGTTCAGGGGCAGGCTCCGCAGCCAGGCCAGCGTTTCTGCGGGGCCAATCCTGGTCATTTGCCACATGCTCAGTTCATAAATCTTTGCCGTGTTCGTCCCGGCCTCGCGCTGAAAGGCGGCCAGCGCCGGCTTGAATTCGGCATTTTGGCCTCCCTTCAGCACATCCAGCCGCAAGAGCCGGTCGCTGAAAGCCGAATTGGTCTGCTGCACCAAATCCCTGGACAAAGCCAAAGCCGTATTCGTCTGCCTGGAGCGCATGGAGTCCACTACGAGTTCGCGGAGGGCCTGGCAGCGCAGAAGTGAATTGGTGGGGTCGGAAGACAGCCGCTTGAGCGTGGCGCGCGCCTCGGCCATGGCTGACGTATTGGTGCCGTGGAGGCGCACGACAGCCAGGTTCAATTGCGGGGCCGGGTTGGTCGGCTCAAGCCGGGCGGCTTCCAGGAAGTGGACCTCGGCCTGGGCAAACTGATTGGCGGCGGCGGCCACGGCACCGGCAATATTGTGGTAGGCGGCGGTTTTCTTGCCCGCCGCATCCACACCCTCGAGGGCGTTGGTCGCCAACGCATAGTCGCGGAACATCATGGCGCTCTGGGCCAGGGCCAGCCGGTCATCCAACGAGCGCGGATTGAGTTCGACCACGCGGCTGCGCCAAAGCAGAGCGCCGGGCGAGCGGCCGGCCTCGCTCAATTCGGCCATGAGGCGGCACGCTTCCACGTTCCGAGGATTGGACCGAAGTACGCGTTGCAGGCACAGCAACGCTTTTCTCGCGTCGGGCTTGGTGAGGTAATGCTGCGCTTGTTTGATCAGGCGGGCTTGCCGGATGGACTTGTACTCCCGATACCCGGCGTAACCGCCCAGGGCAAAGATGCCCAGGACCAACACGACCAGCAGAACTTTCCGCATATTTCTGGTTTTCATAAAATCAAATCTCGTCACAGGTGTTGACGGTACCAAACCAAGGCTTCCGACAGCCCCTGCTGAACGGTATGGGATGGCTTGTAACCGAGGAAGCGTTCCGCTTTCGATATGTCCGCCTCGGAGTGCCGGACATCGCCGGGACGGAAATCACAATATACGGGACTGCCATCCTTCAAATGGGGATAATCTGGCAGGAGTTTGCCGCGCAGCAAACCAAAAAGTTGATTCAGGCTGGTCCGCGCACACACCGCGACGTTGTAGATTTCATTGATCGCCTCAGGCTTTTGAACGGTTGCGGCCAGGAGGTTGGCCTGCACGACATTGGCCACGTAGCAGAAATCACGAGTGGTTTCGCCGTCGCCATTGATGTAAATCGGCTCGTTTCTCATCATGGCGGCGATCCACTTTGGAATGACGGCGGCATAAGGCCCGTTGGGATCCTGCCGCGGCCCGAAGACATTAAAGTAACGCAACCCCACGCCTTCAAGTCCATAACACCCGGCGAACACCTCCGCGTAAAGTTCGTTGGTACGCTTGGTGGCGGCATAGGGGGAAAGGCACCGACCGATTTTGTCCTCGACTTTGGGCAGCGCCGGATGATCGCCGTAAACGGAGCTGCTCGACGCATACACCAGGCGCTTCACTCCGCTGTCCCGGGCCGCCACCAACACGTTCAAGAAGCCAGTGACGTTGCTCGCATGAGCGTCAGCGGGGTTCGCGATCGACCGCGGCACGGAGCCCAGGGCCGCCTGGTGCAGCACGTAACTCACTCCCTGGCTTGCGCGCTTGCACGTGTCCGGGTCCCGTATGTCACCATCAATTTGCCGGAAATTCTTCCACTGGTCGGGACCAACCAATTCCCGCACCTGCTCCAGATTGTGGCGGGAACCCGTCGCGTAGTTGTCCAATCCAATCACCCGCTGGTTCATCCGCAAAAGCGCCTCCAGCAAGTTGGAGCCAATGAATCCGGCCACACCGGTGACCAGCCAAACCTTCGGCTCGGCCAACAACCGCTCTGTCAAGTCTTGATACTCGCTCAAGCAGAAACTCCTTTCATTGAGCTGCTCCGACGCAGCTCCCGGTTTAAAACCCAGCGGTCATCCTGCCGATGCCAAGCCAGACGAGGTGGTCATGCCGTCGCCACGCAGCCAGCCGGCCGGATCACGATTTCCTTGTGGGTTCGGCGGACAACGGGACTATTCCCTTGGACGACGTCAAATAGGGTTCATAATCCAGCACCGCCTCTTTCACCATCAGTTTGAGTTCGTCCGCCTCGAACTGATGAAGGCTGGTGCGCAGCCTTTGCAGCGTCTTGCAGATCTGGGCCAAATCCGCGGGCTGTGAAAGGAAACGGCGGATTTTGGGATGGGTGGTAGGAGCAAAATTTTCTCCTTTGTGAGTGACTTCCTCAAACAGTTTCTCGCCGGGCCGGACGCCGATGAATTCGATCTGGATGTCCTCATCCGGTTTAAGCCCGCTCAGTTCGATCATCTGTCGCGCCAGATCCACGATCTTGACCGGACTGCCCATGTCCAGAACGAAAATCTCCCCGCCGGTCCCTTGCATCGCACTCTGCAGCACCAGCATGGAAGCTTCGGGTATGGTCATGAAATATCGTGTCATCTCCGGATGGGTCACTTTCACCGGGCCGCCCTCGGCAATTTGCCGGTGGAAAATCGGGATCACGCTGCCGGAGGAGCCAAGGACGTTGCCAAAGCGAACGGCCATGAACTTCGTTTGGTTGGGATGCGCCGCATAGAGTGCCTGCACATACATCTCCGCCAGGCGTTTGGTGGCGCCCATGACACTGGTCGGATTGATGGCCTTGTCCGTGGAAATCAGGATGAAACGAGCCACGCCGGACTCCAGGGCCAAGTCGGCGAGTTGGGCCGTGCCCAGGCTGTTGTTCTGAATCGCCTCACCCGGCTGATGCTCCATCATCGGCACGTGCTTGTGGGCCGCGGCATGAAAAACCACTTCCGGACGGAACCTCGAAAAAATCTCCTCCATCCGTGCCCGATCCAGGATGTCACCGACCAGGGGGATGATCCTCTGTCCATGCTCCAGCCCGATCAACTCCTGCTCGATTTGGAACACGTTCGGTTCCGATCGGTCCAACAGGAGCAGATGTTTGGGGTGATAGGTGGCGATCTGCCGGCACAACTCGCTGCCGATGCTGCCGCCGGCGCCGGTCACCAGCACCACACGTTCCTGCAGGGCCAGTCGAATGTTCTCTGTCTCCAGTTCGACCTTCTCCCGTCCCAGCAAGTCCTGGATTTCCACATTCCGCAACTGGCTCACGCGAACCTGTCCCAGTGCCAGTTGATCCAGCGAAGGAATTGTTTTGCACGGCAAGCGCGCCTGCCGCAAGAGGCGAACGATTTCTCCGATGCGCCTGGCCGGCGCCGTGGGCATCGCGATGATCACTTCCTGAATGTCCAGTTTTCCAATCGCATCCGGCAGATGTTCCGGTGGGCCAAGGACCGGGATGTCATGCACGCGCGAGTTCCATTTTCGCCGGTCATCATCAAAGAACGCGACGGGGGCCAAACCATAGCCGGGTTTGAGGGACAACTCGTGTGCCAGCACCGCGCCGGCATCACCCGCCCCGATAATGCCCACGCGCCGCCGTTGCTGGCCTCTCCCTTTGCTTGCGACGGTGCCCGACTCTCGAAAAGTGCGCAGTGCCAGACGGACACCCGTTAATCCCACCAGGCAGAACACGAAGTCCATCGCAATCACCCCCCGCGGCGGCGCGAACCCCGCTCCCCACGCGATCCAGACAATCACCGTAATGATCGAACTGATGAACAGGGCATGAAACATGCGGGCCAGATCGGGTGTGCTGAAATAGCCGAGCAGCGGCGTCAATTGGTGGAACAGTCCCAGGAGAATCAACTGCAAGGGAACCAGCCAGAGCAGGACGAAATATCTCTCCTGGTAGGAAGCGGTATCCACCATGAAATCGAAGCGCAAATCGTAGGCCAGCCAAAGGCTGACGGTGAGCTCGGTTGCATAAAACAAGAGCAGCACCAGAAAGCGCTTCGGCGGCGACAGGTCTAAGCGGAACTTCTTCATAAAGCACAGGACTTGGGCGGGCTGGTCAGATCTCCAAAGGTCTCAGCACCGGCCAGCCGGAAGCGAAGGTGACTTTTACCGGCAAACTTTTCAGCATTTCGCGGATTTCCTGAAGCCGCTCCGGGTCCGCTTCCGGCAGGGCCACAATCACCTCGTCAATTTTCAACTGCCATTCTGCGTTGAGCAGGCATTCCGGCATCCCGATGACCGGGATGTCGTACGGCCGTTTGTGCCAGGTGCGCGGATTGTCGTCGAAGAAAGCGACCACGCGCCGGGGGGCTGTTTTGCTGCTGGTGAAAACAAGCGCCAGATTGGTTGCCAGTTCGCCAGTGCCAATGATCGCCACACGCCACACCGCGTCCTGGCTCGCGGGTTTTGATTTCGAGGAGTGTTCGCGCAGAAACCGAAAGGCCAGGCGGACCCCGCACAACGCAAAGAACGAGAGGAAGAAATCCATCAGCAGGAGGCTTCGGGTTGGCGCCAGGCGGCCTTGCGAAAAGTTGCACAACCCGAATTGAAGCAGCAAAGCAATCCCCAGAGTGATGGCGGTCCGCCGCAGCTCGGGAAGGCTGAAGTAACTGATCAAGCCGCGTAACTGCCCCCGCCAAAACAACAGAATCAATTGTGGGAACATGATCCAGGGCAGATAGCGGCGAAACTCTTCATAATCCTGGCGGGTCGCACCGAAGTCGGAGCGCAACTCGTAGGCGAACCAGAAGCTGGCCGCCAGCGCGATGGCGTAGATTATCAATACGCCGAGCCAGTACGGGCACAGCGTCTGCACGATAATCCAGATGTCCCGGAGCACGCTGGCGCGTTGCGCATATTGCAGGTTCAATTCAATCTTCTTCGGCAGGCAATATCGCAGATAAAATCCTTCCACATCCCCGGTGCCGTGCAGGAGCGCTTCTTCATTCCGGAACAGCATCGTGGCCATGTCCGTGATGCCCGGCTTGAACTTCAGAATCTCGCGCTGCTCCGGGGTATAGCGCTCCACATACCGCGGCATCTCGGGACGCGGCCCCACGAAGCTCATGTTGCCAACCAACACGTTCCAGAGCTGGGGCAGTTCGTCCAACTTGGTCTTGCGCAGAAAACGGCCTGTCCACGTGATCCGCGGATCCTCCTCTTTGGTCACCGGCACGCCCAGCTTGTCGGCGTTGACGACCATGGACCGGAATTTCCAGATGCGAAACGGCTTCCCGAACTGGCCAATCCGGGTTTGCCCGTAGAAGATGGGGCCTCCGCCCGTGAACTTGATCATCAGGCCAATCAGCAACCCCACCGGCCACAGCGCCAATAGTCCAACCCCGGAGCAAAGAATGTCGAAGGCCCGTTTGAGTCTCTGGTGAGACACGGATGGTTCGCTGGTATCCATTTATTGAGAGAGAGACTGAATTCGTTCGTGTCGAAAACCCCTCTCAGGTTTCTGAACCGCGCCTGTCTGCAAATCGCTCAATGGCCGTGGCCCCAGTATATATTACCCGTCAACCCAGTCCATCCTGTTATACCAATTCCCGGTGGGAATCGGCACATTGGTAGGGCGCGTCACTCCCCCCGACACGTCGTGCCGGGGTCCGTGCGCGCCGCAATCGTTGTGCGGACGAGCGGCGGGCAAGAGGACTACCCGCCCTACCGAGGTTTGTTCCGGATGTCATTGAGAAATGGTATTACCACTTCTCCCCGGTCCGTACCGGTCATGGGTTTTGACCATGCCCACTGGCGACCACACGCCGGTTCAGGGCGACGATGTCCTTTATCGAGCTGCACACGTAGGCCACGTCGTCCCCGGTCATGTCCGGATAAATCGGCAGCGTGATGATTTCCGGATACAACGAGCAGGCCACCGGCAGATCCTCCGGCGCACAGCCATACGTTTCCCGGTAATAGGGATGCATGTGCAACGGCAGCCAATGCACGGAGGTGCCCACCCCGCGTTGCGTCAGTTCTGTAATGAACCGGGCACGGTCAATCTTCAGCCGGTCCAGTTTCAGCCGGATGACGTAGAGATGCCACGAATGGATGCGGTTCGGTTGGATCTGAGGGAGAATGATTTCTTCGACCTCCTTCAGCGATTCACCGTAAAGGCCGGCCAACTCGGTCCGCCGCCGGTGGAACCGGTCGGCCTTGCGCAACTGATGAATTCCAATGGCAGCGGCGATGTCGGCCATGTTGTACTTGAAGCCTGGCGCGATGATTTCGTAGTACCACGAACCCTCGGCTGTGTAACGCTTCCACGCATCTCGTGAAATGCCGTGCAGCGACATGATCCGCATCCGGTCCGCGTATTCATCGTTCTCCGTGCAGGCCATGCCGCCCTCGCCTGTGGTAATCGTCTTGTTCGCGTAGAAGGAATAACAACTGATGTCGGCGCTGGTGCCGACGGGCAGCCACGCGCCAGCGGGACGACTGACCACTGACCACTGACTACTGACCTCTGGTCCCGTCGCCGCGTCGGCCTGTTGTCCTGTGTTCCCGTGATCTTGTAGTCCCGTAGTCTCGTGGTCCCTATAGAACGCCGGACAACAATGCGCGGCATCCTCGATGATTTTCAGCTTGTGTCGTTTGGCCAGCGCCCGCGCGCCGGCCACGTCCCCGATCTGTCCACCGTAATGAACCGGCATGATTGCGGCGACCGGCTGGCCCGCGGCAAGGGCGGACTGAATCTTTCGATCCGCATCCGCGACGTCGAGATTGAAATCTTCAACCCGGCAGTCAATGAGAATCGGGCGCGCGCCGAAGTAGCGGACCACCTCGGCCGTGGCTGCGAAGGTCATCGTCGGCACGATGACACCTTGGCCGGCCTTAAGGCCGATGGCTTCCAACGCAAGGTGCAATGCCGCCGTGCAGGAATTGACCGCGACCGCGTGCTTGTGTTTGAGGTAGTCAGCGAACTCGCGCTCGAACTGTTTCGTCTTCGGTCCGGTGGTGATCCAGCCGCTCTTGAGCGTAGCGACGACCTCATCAATTTCCTCAGCGCCGATACTGGGTTTGTAGAAGGGGATTTTCAACATAGAGCAGGGAGGTCAAAAGTCAAAAGCTGAAATTCGAAAAGCAGAAAGCTGAAATCATTACTGCGGATGACGGAGGACAGACGACAGATGACGGACTAATGTGATGGCAAAAGACGAACATTCAATATTCAACTTTCAACTTTGAACAAGTTAGAGAGTTTAGAATCTCATGACTTCGGCGGCTGCGAGGTTTTGGGCGTGCTCATGGGTGTTGCTGGAGCCGCCTTCGTTTCCGAAGATCCGCGGGTCAGTTTGGTGAATGAAACTGATGCGCCACGGCGCAAAATGACGAAGTCCAGGATGCCGCGCAAAAACCCAAACCCGTAGCCGAAATGGTAGCAGCCGAAAACCAATGGAAGCACCGGCAGCAGCTTCCACTCAGTCCTTGCGGCTGTGAACACCGAGGCAACAAACACGGCCAAGAGGTAAGCGCCAAGGGCGGCCAGGAAGGAAAAGCTGAAAATGGAAATCGGGATACTCAAAGCTGAAAGTTGAGAGTTGGGTTCGAATGCTGAAAGAAGAAAGCAGAAAGCAGAAAGCAGAAATAACAGCATTAACCCCAGGACGAAGGCAGCGGGCACCAGATGCCTGACGGAAGCCGGCAGTTTATGCTTTTGAATCACCCGCACCTTCCAATAGCCGTATTGCATGTATTGCTTGAACAGCGCCGCCAACGTTCCACGCGGCCGATACCAACTCTTGATTTTGGGCGATTGATAAATCTTCCCTCCGCCGCGCGTAATCCGCAGGTTATGCTCGTCATCCTGGTTGCGGACCAACTCCTCATCAAACAGGCCGAACTTCTCATAAGTGCTCCGCGGCCAGCAACCGTAGGTGACCGTGTCAACATAACCTTCATAATCGGTGTCGTGAAATCGCGCTCCCCCAACCGAGAAGGGCGAATGGTATGCGGCCGCAACCGCTCTTTGGAGATAACGATCCGCTTTAGTCCGTGCCGGACCTCCGACATTATCAGCATTAGTCTTCTTCAGTGCCTCGACGCATTGCTTCAAATAATCCGGCGCATATTCGGTATGTGCGTCCATGCGGGCCATAATGTCGCCACGCGCAGCTCTGGCGGCGATATTTAAGCCGGAGGAAACAATCGCTTGGGGGTTGTCAATAACGTGGATTCTCCGCTCCTGGGCTGCCAGCCGCTTCAATATTTCGCGCGTGCCATCCGAGGACATGCCATCAGCGACGATCACCTCAAACCCCCCTTCGGGCTCTTCCTGTCTCAAAATGGAACGCACGCAGTCCTCAATGTGGGCGGCCTCGTTTCGGCAAGGCAGGATCACTGAAACCGCGGGAACCCGATCAACAACAGAAACCGCTGTTAAAACCGATTCAGGCCGCTCTGGCGCTTGGATGGACGGCATTGTTACAAGAGATGTCAATCACTGACCCCAGGCCAGATTTCGTTTGCTGCGGCTGGCCAATGTGGTATCCTTTTAGCTTAAATCTTCTTATGCGTGCAAGAACGATACGTGTGTTGGCGCTGATAGCCACGTTCACCAAATCGCTCGGAGCACTGCCGACTAACGGGGCGTTCTCCACTGCCATCGCCCGCAGCAACCTCTTTTTTTACGTCACAAACAGGTTTGGAAAACTGGATTCGATGCCATGAACAGATTCCTCTCTATCCTGATTCTATTCTTTCCGTTTTATTTGACGGGACAGTCCTTCGACCCGGCTGACATTCCCGGTCTGGAACTCCGTTACGACATCAATGTCCTGGCGACCAATGACGAAACGGTAATCACAACCCTTATAGACAGCAGCGGAAACGGTTACAATGCAATCGCAGATGGAAGTGGACTTTTCTGGACTAACAATCTGTATGAGCTTAACAACATGGGTTATTTGATGTTCAGAAACGCCACATACTATGTCGCTGCAAATCCAACGTTATCTCAGCCTAACACTGTTTTCATGGTTGCGCGGGTGCAACTTCCTCCCGGAGGAAACGAATACTGTCTCATGGGTGGTGGAAATCAGATTGCACAATACTCGCCTGCATCTATAGGGATGAACGCCGGGAATGATTGTGCCTCTTGTCCCATCACTGGAACAAACTGGGTGATTTATGAGTTTCAATTTAATGGCGCAAGTCCCTTGCTAGGAACAAATGGAACCGTCGCTTGGTCTGGTTGTAACGTTGGTTCAGCTTCGCAGGGCGAAACGATTGTGGGAGCAGGCAATGGTGATTGGAATCCTGGAATGTTCGACCTTGCTTATCTTCTCTTTTACAATGCGGCATTGACTGCGGTGCAGAGTTCAAATGTGGTAGTCTGGCTGAACAACAAACTTCATGTGTTTGGTTACGGCCCGCTCCCGCCAGCCGGTCCTCCGTGGTACGCCTCGCCAACCGGCAAGAACAACGGTGACGCCGACGGTTCCATCACCAATCCCTGGAATATTGTCACTGCCTTTCACATGACCAACGCGATTCAACCCGGAGACACGCTTTACTTGCGGGGTGGGACGTACACAAATCATGCCGTCCATGCAAACTTGTTGCTTGTCGGAACATCAAATAGCCCGATTACAATACGACCATACGGAAGTGAAAAGGTCATCATTACTGTCGCTGGTGGTGCCACAAATCAAGGTGGAGACAATGTTGATTTTAATGGTTCATACTGCACTTTGCGAGATGTTGAAATAACTAACTCGGAGACGAACAGATGGGCGATTAACTCCACTGTAGGCACTTACGCTGTTGCCGTTGGAATTTATGGCGACCACAACAAGATGATTAACTGCATTATCCACGACAACGGAGAGGGTGTTTGGATTGGAGCAGCGGCGACCAACACGGAGGTTTACGGCTGCTGGATTTTCAACAACGGGTCGCAAAATCTATCCACAACAAACTTGGATGGCAGCGCCCGAAGCCCGGACAGCCAGGGACAGGGTCATGGTTTCTATGCTCGTTCGCCCATTCCAACCACTTTACTGGCTGAGAATCTTGTATTCAATGGATTCGGTCTGGGGATTCAGTGTTACTCGACAAGTTCAGCCATTCCGATAAACGGATTCAGGTTGGAGGGGAACGTTGTATTTGGCAACGGCAGGCTGCAAGCAGGAGGGGATGGGGAACCTAACGTTTATGTGGCTGGGGGCGGCTTGGTTGACAACCTGCTGGTCTATACTAATTTCTTCTTTGCTCTAGGATATAGTGTGTCAGATAATGCCCGATTTGGCTCTGGGGCTGGTGTTGGGGATACTCGCGTAGGAGAAGGAAGCGCGGCCATCGTGGGGAATCATTTCATGGGCGCTTCTTACAACTATGTGAATACATTTACCAATCTGGTGTTCACAAACAATTACATTGTCGGGACAGAATCGAATAATGGATACAGCATAATGTGGCTCAATTTTTACAATCCAGGCGCGACCAACCTTCCGAGCGACTCGGCATACTCCTGGAACTACAATTTCTACAACGACCACAATTTAGGATACCCTTGGCCATTTAAGTTAAGTACGAATACTGCAACGAAGTTCAGTTTTGTGGATTGGACTAATTTCAGCGGATTCGACATAAACAGTTCATACTCGACTGCCGCTCAAACGAATGTCGAAGTCTATGTCAGGCCGAACAAATACGATACCAATCGCGCCAACATCATCGTCATCAACTGGCCGACGAATAATACGGTAAGCGTCAATCTGTCAGGTTTTTTGAGGGTTGGCCAGCGATATCAAATTCTAAACGGACAAGACCCGTTGTCCGGCCCAATTCTCACTGGCACGTATAGCAATGCCGTCGCATTGCCAATGACTAACCTCTCGGCGGCCGCGCCAATCGGAGCCAAGGCGCCGCCCGCTGTCAGCCCCTTCTTCAATGTTTTCATACTCCAGCGACAACCAAGCGCGCCCACGAATCTTAGAATAGTCCGGTGATGGATAACATTCGTCGCCAGCTCATTCCGCAATAGTGTCAAGGAAACCTTCGCCATGGCAATGAGTCACCGTCCGGTTTGGTGAGACAGCCGGGAGATGACCGCGCGGAACTTGCCTCGATCGGTGCGGGGAATATCACGGACTTGCTCGATTTGCACGCTCACCGGGCCGAGTCTTTCGGCGAAACGGGACTGAATGAGATTCTTTTCCTTTGACCCAAAATCGGTGGTTGCCACGACCTTGACAACAAACCGGTCTGAGGCCTCTTGAATAACCTGACCCTCAAGAACACTTGGCAAACCGATAAAGATGCCATGAAACCGCACCAGCTCGCGTCCGTTCGGACCGATGATCACATCTTCCAGTCGTCCCACGATTTCCTGCAGGACTGGTAGATGTCGTCTTCCGCATTGGCAGCTTTCGCAGGACCAAACCCCCAAGTCGCCTATTTCGTAGCGTACCAAGGGTTGCGCCTCATTGAGCAGCCCCGTGCAGAGAATGCGACCTGCGACCCCGGGGGGGACGGGCTCCCCTTTCTCGTCCACTATCTCCATGATCCCAAAGTCAGGGCTGGCGTGCAGGCTGCCACATTCGCATTCTGTGGCCAGCATACAGTTTTCCACGGCGCCGTATTCTTCGTAAACGCGCGCCCGGCAAGCGCTCCGAATGACTTGTTTCATTTCTTGCGTGACCTTCTCGCTGCTGAGGACCAAGGCGTCGGGTTCGTAATCCAAAGCCAGGCCTTGTTCGCACATCATTCGCGCCAGGAGGTAATGCGAGTAGGCGTAGCCGGTCAGCACCCGGGGCCGGTAGCGGTTAAAGGCGCGCACGTAGTCTTGAACACAGCCGGGCGCGATATGGAAAGCGGAGAAGTAGAGTTGCCGCTCAGCCAGGTTGTAACGGTGGTAGGGTGGGGTGGCAACGCCCTTGGGCACAACCAGCCGGCCACCGATCATTGAGCGGGACCTGCGGACGCTTGTCCCGGCCCAGCCAAAAGAGCGGACTTCTCTTGCCGCAGTGAAACGCCGGTGAGCTTCCGAAGTGCAGATATGCGTCACTGGAGTGCCAGTGCTTCCGCTGGTGTAATAACGGTGAAGCTTGTGGCGCGCGGCAACGTCCCGCGCCACGAACTCCTCCGGAGCGGCTCGCAAGTTTTGCTTGAGGGTAATCGGGAGTCTTGGCAGCCGTGCCGTTGTCATGTGCGCCAGTTCGCTGCCGTCAATGCCAGCCTCGTTCCACACGCGGTTATAGTAGGGAACCTGGTCGTACGCATGGAGAAGCACTGTGCGCAGTTGTTCATCAACATATGCCTGCATCGGCTGTGGCGACCACCGG
>Ga0116112_1001440_pt1 | contig 15811 bp, 13 predicted proteins | sample June2015DPH_8_15_FD_89721 | JGI IMG/M metagenome (GOLD analysis project Ga0116112, IMG submission 89721) | Peatland microbial communities from SPRUCE experiment site at the Marcell Experimental Forest, Minnesota, USA - June2015DPH_8_150 | ecosystem: Environmental > Terrestrial > Soil > Wetlands... | reverse complement strand
AGCTGGGACTGGGCGAGGCGCGGCCAGAGCCAGGTCCGCTCGGCGATGCCCAGCCTGGCCACCCATCGTTCCGAGTCGGCTTCCCCCGCCATCCCCGGGCAGATAAAAAGGGCCTGCGGAATCCTTTCCAGCACGCGCGGGATGGCCTGAAAGAAACTGTCATTGCGCAAGCTGCCCGGGCGCGAGCCGCGCGGGTTCACCACCGGGACCGCCTCTTCAGGAATGGCTTCCGGCAGTGACTGAGGCCCGGCCAGACTTGCACGGATCTCATCCAAGTGGATACCTCCGCCGCCCGGCACGAGCAGCGTCGGTCCGGTAAAGCCCCAGGCCTGCCCGAGGCGGAGGTCGCGCTCGGCATCCGCGAGCAGCCCCTGCGCCCGGCCGAGCGTACGCCTTGTCCAGGCTTTCATGAACGGGGAACCCTGCGCGTGCAGGGTCAAGTCATTGCCCCAGACGGAGACAAGCACAGGCACACTGCCAGGGGTTGCCTCTGCCAGCATCCCTTCGAAGGGGATGCGCAGGGCATGAACGAGGTCAGGGGCGATCGCCTCCACCAGGGAGGTGAAGCGCGGCTGGTAGTAGGGCAGGCTGAGGGGTCCGAGCCAGTAGCGGAGCAGGCGGAGCAGGCCGCGCAGGCGCGGCCTCAGCCTGAAGGCAGAGGCTGTCTTCGCCGGGTCGGCCACCCCTCCCGCACCCATCCCGCCAAAGGCCACGGGCAGGACGTGGAACGAGGAGAGCCCTTGCAGAGGCTCGCAAGGGAAGGTCGTGACCAGATGGACCTCGTCCCCCCTCTCGATCCAGTGGCGCAGCCAGTTGCCTGTGATGGGTGAACGCCCATCTGCTACGAAAAGGATGCGCATCGCTGCGACTATACCACAAAGTTGCAATCGAAATGCATTGCACGAAACCTGTCCGTTTGATTATCCTAAGTGCACCGTAAAACCCCGGCCTTCCGGCCCGGGGATATAAGGTGCACAAAACTGAACAAATGTGCTATAATCATCATAGTACCTTAACAAGGATCCGGTTCGGTGGAAAAACCTGTCCACCGGTAAAACTTGAACAGTCGATATTCCGTAGGGTGGGAACCACCCGAACATACACGCCTATGGAGAGCATACAAAACCTGATTTCAGGCAACGCTCGTTGAAGTAGGAAGCCCCCCGCTTGAGCGGTGGGGTAGTTCACAGTGGGAGCACTTGGAGATGGTATGACCTGCAGCCGCATTCTGGTGGTCGAAGACAATCCGGATAATTATGAGCTGGTGCGTTTCCTGCTCGAAAACAACGGCCACCAAGTTCTGGCGGCCCGCACCGGCCGCCAGGGGCTCGAGATGGCCGCCCAGGAACTGCCCGATCTGATCCTGATGGACCTCACCCTGCCGGTGATGGACGGCTGGACCGCCGCCCGCCAGTTGAAGGCCGATCCCAAGACCGCTCACATCCCGCTCCTGGCACTCACTGCCCATACCCTGCCGGGCGACCGCCAGCGCGCCCTGGAATCGGGTTTCAACGGATACATCTCGAAGCCCATCAACATTGCCAGGTTCTCCGAATCGATCGCTTACGCCCTCCAGGGAAAAAAGTAATCAATCGAAAGCTTCCTCGGGCGGAACAGGGCAAGATCCCCCCGCCGGTAGAACGGTTCTCTCCCCAATGGTACTTAAATCCAGCAGATGCATCCGCCCGCAGAGGTTAATGGCCAGCCCTTTGCCCTTGAATGAGGCACGTCCACCGAGACCAAGGCCGCGAACACCCGGATGGCGTCCTGCGGTTTTTCTGGTATAGTTGTAGGGCTGTAAATACCACGAAACAAGCGAGGAAATCATGAAGCAAATTTGTGTCGTCGGCGTCGGGTATGTCGGTTTGGTCACCGCAGCCTGTTTCGCCGACCTGGGAAACCGCGTCACCGCGCTGGATGTCAACGAGAAGCGCATTGAGGGGCTGAAGAAGGGTGTCATGCCCATCTACGAACCAGGCCTGGAAGAACTCGTCCACAGGAATGTGAAAGCCAAACGCCTGACCTTTACCACCTCCTATGCGGACGCACTGAAAAAGAGCGAGTTTGCCTTCATCGCGGTCGCCACACCCTCCGCGGACAACGGTGAGGCGGATTTGAAATATGTCGCTGCCGCAGCCAGGACCATCGCAGAGACCATGGAAGGCCCTCTGGTGATCATCAATAAATCCACCGTTCCGGTCGGAACCGGGGACTGGGTCGCTGACATCATCAAGAAATATCAGCCGAAACCAATCCACTTTTCGGTGGTCTCCTGCCCAGAGTTCCTGCGCGAGGGTTCCGCCATTGCGGATTTCATGCAGCCCCACCGCACGGTGCTGGGATCGTTCGATCGCGAGGCTGCCGAGAAGGTCGCCCAGCTGCACCTGCCGCTGCGCGCCCCGATCCTCATCACCGATCTGCGGACGGCAGAGATGATCAAGTATGCTTCGAATGCCTTCCTGGCGACCAAGATCTCCTTCATCAACGAGATCGCCGAGATCTGTGAAGCGCTCGGTGCGGACGTGAAGGAGGTTGCAGTGGGCATGGGGTACGACCGGCGCATCGGACCGGCCATGTTGGATGCGGGGCTGGGCTGGGGCGGTTCCTGCTTTCCCAAGGATGTCAAGGCGCTGGTGTATATGGCCGAGGCAGAGAAGGTGCGGCCGCGCCTGATGAATGCGGCGACGGAGGTCAACCTGGACCAGCGCCGGATCGCCGTAAAGCATGTCGAAAAAATGCTCGGCGGCCTGCAAGGCAAAGTCATCGGGCTGCTGGGCCTGGCTTTCAAACCGAATACCGACGATATGCGCGAGGCCGCCTCGATCGAGATCGCCCAGCAGCTGGCCTCCAAGGGCGCATCGGTTCGAGCCTACGATCCGGTCGCCATGGAGAACGCCCGAGGGCTGCTTCCAGGAGTTGAACTGACCAGCGATCCATATGCCCTGGCCAAAGGGTGCGACGCGCTAATCGTCATCACCGAGTGGAACGAGTTCAAGAATCTGGACCTGGAGCGGCTCCGAAACGCCATGAAGACCCCGGTGCTCCTGGACGGCCGCAACGTCTACGACCCGGCGGAAATGCGCAGCCTCGGATTCACCTACCGCGGCATCGGCCGCGGCTATGTGTGAAACAAGATGGCGGAAGAGAAACGCCCTCCGATCTGCGATTACGAAGGTTCGACCTATCAGACTTCCTTCTGGGAGCGCGGCGGCCGCGAGTATGAGGATCGCTGTGAGGCCATTGCCTTAAAACGCCTGCTGCCGAAGGGCGGCCGGTTATTGTTGGAACTGGGCGCCGGTGCCGGCCGCAACACGGCCCGCTACGCGGGTTTCGAGCGTGTGGTCTTGCTGGATTATTCGCGCACCCAGTTAAAACAGGCCCAGGAACGCTTGGGCTCGAACGAACGTTATCTCTACGTGGCGGCTGACATCTACCGCCTGCCCTTCGTGTCCGGCTTGTTCGACGCCGCGACGATCATCCGCACCCTGCACCATATGGCGGATGCCCCGGCAGCCCTGCACCAGGTGCGGAGTGTCCTGCAAACCGACGCCGTATTCATCCTGGAATTCGCCAACAAGCAAAACCTGAAGGCCATCCTGCGTTATGCCCTGCGCCGCCAGGCCTGGAGTCCCTTTACGCGCGAGCCGGTCGAATTCGTGCCCTTGAACTTCGATTTTCACCCCCGGGCGGTGCGCGGCTGGTTGAAAGAAGCCGGTTTCAGTGTCGAGCGGACCCTGACCGTTTCGCACTTCCGCCTGGATGCGCTCAAGCGGTTGGTCCCCACCGGTCTGCTGATCGGCCTGGATGCAATGCTCCAGCCAACCGGGGCCTTCGTGCAAGTATCACCGAGCGTGTTCATGCGCGCCCGGGCCACCGGGGAGACCGCCGCGTCCCGGCCGGGGGAATTCTTCAAATGTCCCGTCTGCGGCGAGGCCGTGCTGGAGCGCGGCGCGGACCATCTCCGCTGTTCTCATTGCCAACGCAGGTGGGCTTTTCTGGATGGAATTTACGATTTTAAGGAATCAATCTAAATTCTGCCACGAGGTACATTCCTCGCCCGATGGAGCCTCGATAGATCACGACATTCATCCAGACCCGCGCAGTCCAGGCTCAAATTCCGTACCTTCTTCCCCGGACGCTTTTTGCTGGCAATTGGAAAAGCAGGTTTTCCGCCTATTTCCACTCCCGCCATTCCCCCGGTTTTAACCGTCCCAATTTCCACGTCCCGACCGAAACGCGTACCAATCGCAGGGTCGGCAACCCGACCGCGGCGGTCATGCGCCGCACTTGGCGTTTGCGCCCTTCGACGATGATCAGCTCCAGCCAGCTGGTCGGGATTTCCTTGCGAAAGCGGATCGGCGGGTTGCGCGGCCAGAGCTCGGGCTCGTCCATGCGCCGCACCTGCGCCGGCAGGGTCAATCCGTCTTTTAACGTCACGCCCTCGGCCAGCTTCGCCAGGGCTTCGCCTCCGGGAATGCCTTCAACCTGGACCCAGTAGGTCTTGGGCAGTTTGTTGTGGGGATCCGTGACCGAATACTGGAGCGGGCCAGAATCGGTCAGGATCACCAGACCTTCCGAGTCGTAATCCAGCCGCCCGGCGGCGTAGACCTTCTCGATGGGAATATAATCCGCCAGGGTCGGCCGGCCTTCGGGATCGGTGAACTGGCTTAGGACCAGGTAGGGTTTGTTGAACAGGATCAGGCGGGCCATGGAAGTGCACGCTCCTCGCAGCTCGAACAGGGCATTCAAATTGGGTTAAAACGGGACCACGCGCCCGGCCTGCGGGTCGCTGTTGCCCTCCCGCTAACCGAAGGCTATCCCTACCGCTTTGATTTCGATCGTTACGGTGGATTCGGGTGCGCCAAGGTTAGTCATCCGACCTCTCCATCACCCAGAAATGCGACAGCCCGAAGACACTCAGGGGGGTTTTTTCCAAATACTGCAGTATGGTTCGCAGGGCCCTTCCAGGTGCCCCGAAGCGGACGATCAGGTTGTCGTAGGCGCCAAAAAGGATGGTGCGCGATACCGTACGCAGAGGCAGACCTGCGAACAGCCTCTCCAGATCACGGCGGCTGTAGATGCGCACGTGGGGCGCCAGCTGATCCCGCCAGCGGCGCGGCAGGTAATTGACCAGCGGGGTGTTGCCGAAGTGGTATTTACCGCGCCAGTAGATCCCATGGGTTTCGAACGGATACCCACGGTTGGGGACGAAGAGCACCAGCCGCCCGCCCGGTTTCAGGGTGCGCACCATCTCCTCAACAGCCCGGCGATCATCCTGGACGTGTTCGAGCACTTCGTGACTGAGCATCAGGTCAAAGCAACCATCCGGGTAAGGCAGTCCTTCGCCGGCGGCGCACACCAGCAGGTCGGACCAGCGTTGTGCCTGCTGAGCGCGGTTGAAGTCAAATTCCAGTCCGAAAACCCTGCCGCCAAAGGCCTGCAGGTGCTGCAAATACATGCCCACCCCGCAGCCGTTCTCCAGGATCGTCCCCCGGATGCGGTCCCCGGCAAAGGACTGGATCATTTGCATGCGGCGTTCCTGCCCAGCCCGCCAGACATAGGATGGCTCGCCCCGCAGGGCGGCTTTCTCGAGGTCGCGCCCCATCATGCCGCAATTATAACCTTGCAGGCTGGCTGGTTCTGTGCTAGAATCTTATCCGCATCAAGGTTCAATATCGCAAGCACCGAAAAGTGGGCAACCCCCACTTTTCTGCATGTTATAGGAAACAGACTTTCTGGGGAGCAGGTTGCGCATGAAGAACGAATTTGCCCTAGCATTCAACGAAGTTCTGGAAGAGAAGCAGTTGCCCAAGGAGATCATCCTCTCGGCAATCGAGTCGGCCATGGTCTCCGCCTATCGGCGCGCCGTCAACGCCTCCAACGCCCAGCACGTCGAATCCAAAATAGACCCCGAGACCGGCAAAGTGACCATCTATGCCGAGAAAGAAGTGGTCGAGGATGTTCAGGACGAGCGTACCGAGGTTCTCCTGGAAAACGCCCACGCAGTGAACCCGGAGGCCGTTTTAGGCGACATGGTGGTGGTTGAATCCACCCCCAAGGACTTCGGCCGTGTCGCCGCGCAGACCGCCCGCCAGGTTATCCAGCAGCGCATCCGTGAAGCGGAACGCCAGATGCAGTCCGACTATTACGAAAAACAGGTCGGCGAGATCGTCAGCGGCGTCGTGCAGGCCGTCAGCACGACCCAGGGGGTGACCATTGGCCTGGATATGAAAGCCGAGGGCATCATGCCCCCGAACCAGAAGATTCCCGGCGAGAAGTTCAAAGTGCACGAGCGCGTGCGCTCCATCATCCTGGAAGTAAAGGACAGTCCGCGCGGACCGCAGATCGTGCTCTCACGCGCCCACCGCAACTTCCTGCGCCGCCTGCTGGAGAACGAAGTTCCCGAGATCTATCACGGCATCGTGGAGATCCGGGCCATCGCCCGGGAACCCGGGCAGCGCGCCAAGGTGGCCGTATCGGCGACCCAGCCGAATGTGGACCCGGTCGGGGCCTGCGTCGGGATCAAAGGGGTGCGCATCCAGGCCATCGTCAAGGAACTGCATGATGAGAAGATCGACATCATCGAATGGAATCCAGACTCGGTGATGTACATCTCCAAAGCCATCAGCCCGGCGAAGGTGACCGGTGTGTACCTGAACGATTCCGATCACACCGCCACGGTCGTCGTCCAGGAGGACCAATTAAGCCTGGCAATCGGCCGCGATGGGCAGAACGCCCGCCTGGCTGCCAAGCTCACCAGCTGGCGGATCGATATCAAATCCCTGTCCGAAGCCGCCTCCGACTCGATCGCCAAGCTGCAGAGCGACCCCACGCTTGCCAACCTGGCCGAGGTCGAAAAGGAGCACATCCCGGCCATCGAAGCCATTCTGACCAAGAAGGACGAAGGCCGCCCCCTGACACCGGAAGAGTATCTGACCCTGATCCAGTTTGTGGATCGCGTCGAGCGACGTTCGGTGGAGCAGAAGCGGGCCGAGGCAGCTGCCAAGGAAGAACGCCTCGCCGCTGCCCGCGCCGAGATCCCACCCGCAGCCTTCAATCTTTCGATCGAGGCCCTGGGCCTCACTGACCACATCTTCACCATCCTGACCGAAGCCGAGCATCACACGGTCGGCGACCTGATGATGGCCATGAAACTGGATCCGGACAGCGTCCTGGGCCTTTCCGGCATCGGCCCCAAGGCCATGCAGGCCATCCAGACCGCTCTGGAGAACGTTACCTATCCTGATGAGCCGGAGGTGGTGGTCGAACCCACCCCGGCCGCACCGGTCGAGGCAGAAGTCATCCCCGGCGAGGTGGCCGCCGCTCCAGCACCGGAAGCCGTCCATGAAGGCCCGCCGGTTGAAGGCGAAGAGGTAAAGGTCGTGGCCGGCGAAGCCGAGGGTGCTGCGGCGGAAAAACCGCTTGAAGAGATCTTCGCCCTCAAGCCGGAGATGCTCCAGCCGGTGGCGGCGGCCCCCGAAGAAGAGGAAGACGAGTCGGATAAGAAGAAGGACAAGAAAAAGAAAAAGAAGGCGGTCGAGATCGTGTTCGACGAAGACCTTGACAAGACCATCGCCAAGAAGAAACACAAGCGCGGCGGTGAGGACGTCCTGGACGAGTGGGAATGACCGTGAGGGAGCACCCAGCCCCCCACACCACCGAGAGGGACGGTTAGCCTGCCGGTCAAAGCAGGCCGAAAGAAACCAAGGTGTCTGGCAAACCCGCGAAACCATTGAAGCATGTTCCTCAGCGCACCTGTGTGGGCTGCCGAACCGTGCTCCCCAAGCGAGCGCTGATCCGCCTGGTGCGCCGGCCGGAAGGGGTGCAAATTGACCCCACCGGCAAACTGGCAGGGCGAGGCGCTTACCTGCATGCCTCCCGCTCCTGTTGGAAGAAAGGCCTGAAAGGATCGCTCGCCAGCGCCATGAAAATCGACCTGACCCCGGATGACATTCAACGCCTGCAGCGCTTCATGCTGACCTTGGATGAAGGGTCCTCCGGAGGGAACGAAAACGGATAAGTTCCCGATGAGCTAACGATCCACCCAGCGCTCACGCGGCAGGCCTCAAGTCCAGACCAGTACCGCTCTGTTCGCAGAGCGGACCATGTTGAATAGGTATATGACGAAGGAGGTGCCGGATGAGCGATAACGGGCACAAAATAATAGAAATACCCTCCTCGATCACCGTGCGCGACCTGGCGCAGCTGACCGAATCCAGTCCGATCCAGATCATTAAAAACCTGATGAAGAACGGGGTGATGGCCAATATCAACCAGATGGTCGATTATGATACGGCCGCGATCATTGCGGCCGAGATGGGTTTCGACACCAGCCTAGAAAGTGAACAGGTCCTGGAGAAAAAAGAGGTCGGCGAAGTTCCCCTGTGGCGCCAGGCTATTGCAGACGAAGATGAGAAGACGCTGACGCCGCGACCGCCGGTGGTGACGATCCTCGGCCACGTGGACCACGGGAAGACCTCCTTACTGGACGCCATCCGGCATGCCGATGTCGCAGGGGGAGAAGCTGGCGGCATCACGCAGCACATCGGCGCCTACCAGGTCGAACACAATGGACGGACGATCACCTTCCTGGACACTCCCGGGCATGCAGCCTTCACGGCCATGCGCGCTCGCGGAGCCCAGGGGGCGGATATCGTCGTCCTGGTCGTGGCGGCGGACGACGGCGTCATGCCTCAGACCAAGGAGGCCATCGCCCACGCCAAGGCTGCCCGAGTGCCGATCATCGTGGCCCTGAACAAGATCGATAAAGCCAATGCCAACCCGGAGAATGTCAAGAAGCAGCTGGGCGACAATGACCTTGTCCCGGACGAGTGGGGCGGAAATACTATTGTTGTCCCCGTATCCGCCAAGCAGAAGCAGGGCATCGAAGATCTCCTGGAGGCCATTCTCCTGGTCGCCGACAACACGGATATCCGCGCCAATTCAAAAGGCAAGGTCATCGGCACGGTCATCGAAGCCGAGCTCGACAAATCCAAAGGTCCGGTTGCCACACTGCTGGTCCAGAACGGCACCCTGGAGTCCGGAGATATCGTCGTGGCCGGCAACGCCTACGGTCGCTTGCGCGCCCTTTTCGACTTCCGGGGGCGCAAGGCCCAAAAAGCCGGGCCTTCCGTCCCGGTCTCGGTCATGGGGTTGAACGAACTTCCTCTGGCCGGTGACCCCTTCCAGGTGGTCGGTTCTGAAAAAGAAGCGCGGCAGATCATCCTCGAACGCCAGGAGGCCGCGAAGAAACAGACCGCGGTGAGCAAGAAGATGACCCTGGAAGAACTGTTCGCCAAGGTCAAATCCGGCGAGGCCAAAGAGCTCAACCTCATCTTGAAGGCAGACGTACAGGGTTCCCTCGAACCGATCGTCAACGAGATCAAGAACCTGAGCACAGAAGAGATCACTGTCAACATCCTGTATGCCGAGACCGGTAATATCAGTGAGAACGACGTGATGCTGGCCTCTGCTTCGCAGGCGATCATTGTCGGCTTCAGCGTCCAAGCGGACGTGTCCGCTCGCCGCCTGGCCGACGCCGAAGGTGTTTCCATCCGCCTCTACGACATTATCTACCGCTTGACCGAGGACGTGGAAAAAGCGCTCAAAGGGATGCTCACCCCTGAATTCACCGAGAAGGTCATTGGAAAAGCAACGGTACTGGCCGTTTTCAACCTTTCCAAAGGTGGCAAGATCGCCGGCTGCAGGGTAACGGAAGGTGAAATCCGCCGCAACGGGAAGATCCGCATTTTCCGGGGCAAGGATATCATCTTCGAGGGTGAGATCAGTTCCCTCAAGCATGAGAAAGAGGACGTGCGCGAGATGCGTCAGGGGTTCGAATGCGGCATTGGGTTGAGAAATTTCAACGACATTCAGGTCGCTGATTTTATTGAATGCTACGTGAAAGAAAAGACCGTGGTTGAATAGATCGAACAGGAGCGCAGGGGGCCCTTGCCGGTAGGGGTAATGGCACTCCGCCAGGATATACTTTATGCCATCCAAAGTTCGCCTCCAACGTATCGCGGATCGCATCCGCCAAGATCTCTCGGAGATACTCATCCGGGAGATCAGCGACCCGCGCCTGCATCAGATCTTCATCACGGATGCCAAGGTGGATCGGGAACTTGCCTATGCCGATATTTATGTATCGGCGGTAGAGGGCAGCTCCCGCAGCGCGGAAATCCTCGAAGGCCTGGAACACGCCAGCGGCTTCCTGCGGCGCAGCCTGGCTGCACAGATCGAACTGCGCAGCTTTCCGCGCCTGCGCTTCCACTGGGACCCTACCCCCGAAAATGCAGATCACATTGAACGGATGCTGGCTGACTTGCGAAAGTATGAGCGACCGACATCTTCCCATTCATGAATGGCCACACGGCGCGCGGCCAGTACGGATCACCTTTCATCTCTTCCAGGATAGAGAGGCCGCCGGGCCACTCCTGAACCTTAACGGTATGTCGCAAAACGCCCGGAAAGAAGTGCACAGGGCACCTTGGGACACATTTCGCATGAGGGTAGCGACCATCCAGGCGCCTGCAGAGGCGGATGAACCGCCGGCTGAAGTTCAGGAAAAAGCACCCGCGGTCAAGCCCAAGTATCATCACCCATTACCCGGTATCTGGACTCGCAGGGGGCGAGCAATATCGATGGAGGATATCTAAAAATGGAAAGTCAAGATATTAAAAATGCGATCTCCGGCATTCTGGTCGTGGATAAGCCTGTCGGGATGACCTCACACGACGTCGTCGATGTCATCCGCCACGGAACAGGTATACGCCGCGCGGGACACACCGGCACGCTCGACCCGCGGGCCTCCGGTGTGCTGGTCATCCTGATCGGGCCGGCCGTACGGCTGAGCGAGTTCGTTTCAGCTTCCGACAAACGTTATCAGGCCATCCTGCGCCTGGGGAGTACGACCGACACGTACGACGCCGACGGGCGCGTTACGCACCAGGCCACCGCGCCGGTGGAGGTGACCGAGGCTCAATTCGAAGAGGTGCTGCAGCGTTTTATCGGTGAAATCGAGCAGACCCCTCCTCCTTATTCGGCGGTCAAGGTCCACGGCCGCAAGGCGTATGAGATGGCCCGCGAGGGCGAAGAGGTGGACCTGGCGCCGCGCAAGATCCAGGTGCATCATCTCGAGGTGCTCGAATGGGCACCCCCTGAAGTCGTCATCGATGTGCATTGTTCATCCGGCACTTACGTCCGCTCCCTGGCGAACGATGTGGGCAATGCGCTGGGCTGCGGCGCTTACCTGGTCGGGCTGCGCCGGACCAAATCCGGGCGTTTCAGCCTGCGTGACGCTGTTCCTCTGCGCAAACTGGAGGAGGCCTTCACCGCCGGGAATTGGTACCAGTTCCTGATCCCCGCAGCTGAAGCCCTGGCGGATTGGCCCGCCGTGGAGCTGAATCCGGACCAGGTTGAGGATGTCAAGCACGGCCACCGCGTCAAGGCCGCGCCGGACACCAAGCCTGGACTGGTGCGCGGGGTCAGCATGGCCGGGGAGCTGATCGCCATCATGGGCCTGGACGAAGCCACCCTGGAATGGCAGCCGAAGAAGGTTTTCTTTTCCTAGTCCCTCGCCGTGCAGGCACCTTGCCTGCCCTTTCATCCCTCCAGCATGCCTCACTACCGCTCCCTCGATAAACTCAGCCTGGAAGGCGCTTGGCTGACAGTAGGCGTCTTCGACGGTGTCCATCGCGGCCATCAGGAACTGCTCCGGCAGCTGGTGGAGGGGGCGCATGCGGCACACAGCCCTGCGGTCGTCTTGACCTTCGACCCTCATCCGGCGGTCCTGCTGGGCGGGAAGGCGGAGTTCAAAAGCCTGACCACTCCAGAGGAGCGCTTCGAACTGCTCGAAACCCTGGGGGTGGATACCGTCATCACCCAGACCTTCGACCGGGCCCTGGCCGACCAGACCGCTGAAGAGTTCATGCAGCGCGCCGTGCGCGCCCTGGGCCTGCAGCGCCTGGTGGTCGGTTACGACACAGCCCTGGGCCGCGGCCGGCAGGGAGACGCCAAGCGCCTCACCGAGATCGGCCAGGAGCTGGGCTTCACGGTCCAGGTGATTCCGGCTCTCACCGAAAGCGGGGAGGTCATCTCTTCCACCCACATCCGCAGGCTGATCGCCGCCGGTGAGGTGGCCGAGGCTGCCGCCCGGTTGGGCAGGGAATACAGCCTGAAAGGGCCGGTCATCCACGGTGACGGACGGGGCCGGCATATCAACATCCCCACCGCCAATATTCAGCCCCCGGACGCGAAAGCCATCCCGGCCAACGGCGTCTATGCCTGCTGGGCCTGGACCCATGAAGAAGTGCACCCGGCGGTCACCAACATCGGCATTCGCCCGACCTTTACCCCGCAGGAGTTCAAATCGCACGTCGAGGCACACTTGCTGGGTTTCGACCGGGAGCTTTACGACCAGGAAGTGAAGCTGGAATTCGTGGAGAGGTTGCGTCCCGAACAGAAGTTTCCCTCGATCGAAGCCCTGATCGCCCAGATCCATGCCGATATCGACAGGGCCAATGAAATATTGGTCTGAGCGAAGGATCTGCTGCGGTCGTGCCCCTAACCGGGGAGCTTTCCGAGTTGCCTGGAATTTAGCGGGTGAAAAACCACATGTCCTAGAAAAAAAGGGATTCTATCTTTGTCTTGCGTGGACCACATCTCTAGTATGGGGACTCACCGCCGGAACGTCGGTCGAGATCGCGCCGAGGCTGGGGCGGAGCGGACTCCATCGGCGATTCAGACGTAGAGCAGCCTGCACGCCTCTCTCAGTACACCCCCGATGACCTCGATCATCACGGGAGATTTATCGATGATCTCCTGGGCGGCAATCCGAATACGCGCTTTCCCCATTTCAGCTGTTTCTTTGATGGATATCCCATAGACCAGCGTGCTGAGATTGGCCCAGACTGCCAGGGAAGAGCACATCGGACAAGGCTCGCAAGTTGAAAACAAGATCGCGCCGCTCAAATTGGTGTCCTCGAGAGCCTGAACTGCCTGCCGGATGGCATTGACCTCCGCATGCAAGCTGGGATCCTGTTCCGTGAGGGCGGTATCGTGGGCCTTTCCGATCACGCGGTGACCGAGAACAACTACTGCGCCGTACCCCTTGTTGCCGTCTCGCCTGGAAAGCCTGGCTTCTTCAATGGCAAGTTTCATCATCTCTTCAAAGTTGACCCGGACAATCCTCTCCTCGCAAAAATTGGTGTGAGGTCTAATCTTTGCATAGTTGCGCAGGAACCGCAACTGCGGATCGAGCTGCGATACAAATGCCTGGGTTGACTTCTCATAGACGTCCCGGCAGATCTGGCGTGTATCGAGGTGCAGCCGCGTCGCAGCTTCAAGCGTGGGACACGGGTTGAGGGAATGCCACACGATCTCAGTGCTTGTCTCAGAAAGGACCGGTAGCTCGGCTTCCGAAAGCCCCATATATTCGAAGAACAAACATTCAAAGGCTTGACGTGGGGTTGGAGGCTCAGGATGGTCAGCCGGGGTGCGATGTCGGGCGAGCCAGGCGATCCGCTTTTGGGCGACTTCTCGTTCCAACTGGTGAGGAGAATTTAATTTCAACCGTTCGACCGTTCTTGCAACCTTCGATTCGAAATTCTCTTCCATGGTATTCCTCGCGGTGAACATGAAATGGACAGGTTCGTACGGATGCCGCCCGCCTCTAAAGTATAGATGAAAAGGTTTCCAAGTTCCATAGGCTTGAAAAAGGATTTAAAGGAACACCTGGCCCCCGGCGGGGATCGAGGCCGGCAGACCCCTGACAGCCCTTCGTCCTGCTTTCTGCGACACCTGCGCATGTGGATATCACCCCGCTTCACAGGACGACCGAGGACGCCAGCCGTTCCGATCCAACCCACCGGTTGACTATGGGGCCTTTTTCGTCTATAGTACAGAAGACCTGCAGATCAAAGGGAAGACAGAATGAACCAGAATCAGCCGGATCCGTCCGACCAGCAGCGGCTCAATTCGACGATGGCCATCCTCAAACTCCAACGGCAGGTAAGAATCGGGGCCAGTAATTTCTACTGGATCGCCGGCCTGTCGCTGGTCTACACCCTGATCTCTCTCTTCGGGGCAAGCGGCACCTTCCCGATCGGCCTGGCAATCCCGCAGATCGTCAACGGTCTGGTGCCCGTCGCGGCGAAAGGTCTTTCCAGCGCGGCATGGATGATCCAGGCCATCGACCTGCTGATCAACCTGGCAGTTGTCGGGTTGTTCGCTCTATTGGGATTCCTGGCGGGCAAGCGGCGGCGCTGGGCTTATGGTTCAGGGATGGCGCTGTATGGCGTGGATGCCCTCCTGACAGTCCTTTTCTCAGCTTATGCTGCGTTTGCCTTCCATCTTTTCTTCTTATGGCTCTTGTTCAGCGGCCTGCTGGCGGACCGAAAACTGGGAAAGCTGAGCCCGCCGAGCGGTCCCGACAATTCCTTTCCCAAGAATATTGGAACTCCTTGATGCCCACCCGCCAGATCTATCTGCTCTCGCCTCAAGAACTCAGCCCAGAGACCATCGCGGTCGCTTTCGCCAAGACCTCGCGGTCGCCGGAATCCTTCCGCGAGATCAGCTCGGAATTAAGCGATGAGAAATCTGCCCGCTTCCATGAGAAATGGGTGGTCGGCTACGGGCACGCTTCGGTGGCCGAACATGCCGTCCTGCATATCGCTTTTGAGAATGTCTCCCGCCTGGCGGTGGAAAGCATCGAGTCCAACCGGCTGGGGTCCTATACTGAAAAGTCCACCCGCTATCAGAAGTGGGGGAAGGACAGCTTTTTCGTCCCACCCGAACTGGACGGCGATGCCCGGCGGGAGGCTTATCTGCGGACCTGCCACCTGCTCTTTGAAACCTATGCGCAGTCCCTCGATCCAGTGCGGAAGCTGGTCGAGAAGCAAAATCCCCGCCGCCCGGACGAATCCGAAGATTCCTATGATCGCCGCATCCGGTCCGGCTACGTGGATTCATGCCGCTTCCTGCTCCCGACCGCCGCCCTGGCCAATCTGGGAATGACCGCCAACGCCCGCGTCCTGGAGAACACCATCCGCAAGCTGCTCTCCCATCCACTGGCGGAGGTGCGCCAGATCGGTACGGAGGTCAAGCAGGCGACTCTGAAGGTGGTGCCGACGCTGGTCAAATATGCGGAGGCCGTGCCCTACCTAACCGAAACGACCGACGGCTTTGCCCAGGTTGTTCTACCGGAGACCGCAAGCGAGGCGAGCACGGACTGGTGCCAGCTGGTCGATTACGACCCGCAGGGTGAAGCCAAGGTCCTGGCCTCTGCCCTGCTGCGCTTCAGTGAAATGCCCTATGAGGAAGCGCTGGAGGCCGTAAGATCCGCCTCCCCTGCAGAGCGCGATCGATTGGCGGCTGTCTTGCTCGGGAACCTTGAGCTGCACGACACCCCCCTGCGTGAGCTTGAACATACCGCTTATACATTCGATCTCATCCTCGACCAGGGTGCCTATGCCGAGTTCAAGCGCCACCGCATGATGACACAGACCCCGCAGGCCCTGACCGCCCGCCTGGGGTATACCGTCCCGCGCCGGGTGGTCGAAGCAGGCTGCGAGGCAGTTTACCGCTCCGCCATGCAGGCCGCGGCTGAAATGTACGAAGATCTGGCAGCCTGGAACCCGCATGTCGCCGCCTACATCGTCCCCAACGGCTTCAACCGCCGGGTGCTCTTCTCGTTGAATTTAAGGGAGGTATACGCCTTCTGCCAGCTGCGGTCCGCCAGCGCCGCCCATTTCTCCATGCGGCGGGTGGCGCTGCGTGTGGCGGAGGAGGTCCAACGCGTCCACCCCCTGCT
>Ga0116112_1001403_pt1 | contig 16107 bp, 15 predicted proteins | sample June2015DPH_8_15_FD_89721 | JGI IMG/M metagenome (GOLD analysis project Ga0116112, IMG submission 89721) | Peatland microbial communities from SPRUCE experiment site at the Marcell Experimental Forest, Minnesota, USA - June2015DPH_8_150 | ecosystem: Environmental > Terrestrial > Soil > Wetlands... | reverse complement strand
TTCGTCCAAGGTCATGACGCCGTCCAAAAAAACAGTTTTACGGCCACGAAACAAGGTATTTCGGCCACACGCCCGCGGCATCTTTGGGAGTGCGCCTGTGGCCGTAAATCGATAACGTTTCGCGAAATGGAACCGCGAACCTCGCCCCCAAATCAGCCAGCATCCCTCTCCGGTGGAAAAAAAGCGGCTTGGGTTCACTGGTCGCTCACCGTTTTAATGGCGGTGTCTTTTGCGCTCGTGTTCGTCACGCTTTGGCCCTCCGCCGGCGCGCCGGATAACCCGGGCTGGCCGGACGCACTGCTGCTTTCGCTGGCCACGGCAGGCACGCTCGTCGCGCTGTCGCGGCAGTTGCCGTGGCAAAACGTTTTGTGGGCGGCGTTGATCATGGCGCTGATTGGCGGCACGGCGCACGCGCTCGGTGAAATCACCGGCATTCCCTTCGGCCCGTTTGTGTTCGAACCGGAAGCGGGTCCAAGACTTTTCAAAACCCTGCCGTGGGCGGTGCCGCTGCTCTGGATCGTTGTTATTTTGAACTCGCGCGGCGTGGCGCGGCTGATTTTGCGTCCGTGGCGGAAGACCAAACCGTACGGCTTCCGGGTCATTGGCTTCACGGCGGCGCTGGTGACGCTGTTCGACCTTGCGCTCGACCCGTTCGCCTCGCGCATGAGACATTACTGGCTTTGGACGCCGACCAAATTCCCGGTTACCTGGCAGGGCGCACCGCTCGCGAATTTTCCCGGTTGGGCGGCTGTGTCGCTGCTCATTCTCGCGTTCGTCACGCCCATATTGATCAACAAACGACCGAGAGGAAAAAGCTCACCGGACTATCATCCGCTCGGCATCTGGCTGGGCGCGCTTTTGCTTTTTGCCAGCGCCTCGGCTTTGAAAGGGCTTTGGCCGGTAACGGTGGCAGACGCCGGCATGGGTGTGGTCACGGCGGTCTTTGCGATTCGCGGCGCGCGCTGGTGAAGGGCGTATCTTCCAATTCCTTCCGTTTGGTGATCTCCAGCCGTGCCACGCGCGGGCCGTCCATTTCTTCGACGCGCAATTCGCAGTTGCCCACCGTCAGCGTGTCGCCGGCTTTGGGAAAACCGCCGAGCCTTCGCGTGATCCAGCCGCTCGCGGTTGCAGCGCTTTCCTTGTGCTCGATTTCACCGACGAGCTTCTCCAATTCATGCAACGGCAGCGCCCCGGACGCCTCCCAGACATTTTCGCGCACGCGCGTCAACTCCGGTTTTTCCTCATCGAACTCGTCCTGAATCTGCCCGACGACTTCTTCGAGCACGTTTTCGAGCGTCACGATCCCCAGCGTGCCGCCGTATTCGTCCACGACCATGGCGAAGTGCAGCTTCCGTTCGAGAAAAAGTTGCAGCAACTTCTCCAGCCGCCCGGTTTCCGGAACATAAACCAACTTGTGTGCCATCGGCAGCAAGTCCGCCGCCACTCGCGCCTTGTCGCGCAGCGCATAAAGGTCCTTGATGTGAATCACACCGCGGGTCCGGTCCAAATCGCCGCCTTCACACAGCGGAAAGCGCGAGTAGCGCGTCTTCTCCGCAATGGCGAGACATTCCGCCAGGCTGGCTTCGGTGTCGAACGCGGTGATTTCATGGCGCGGGCGCATGACTTCACGCGCGATGCGACGGCGCAAATCGAGTGCGTTCAATACAATGTTGCGTCCAAACATCATCCCGCTTTGCGGGACCGACGCGAGCACGAGGCGCAACTCTTCCTCCGATTGCCTGCCACCGATTCCCGCGTCAGGTTCAATGCCCATTTGACGCAACAGCCCGCGCGCGGCGAGATTCAGCAGCCGGTTGAAGGGATAAAACGCGAGGTAAAACCAGTGCAATGGGCGGGCCGTCCAAAGCGCGATCGGCAGCGGTTTTTGAATCGTCAGCCATTTGGGCGCCAGTTCGCCCACCACAATGCTCAGAAAAGTCAGCACGCTGAAACCGACGACGAAGGAAATGGAATGTTGCCAGACGGGCGTTTGGACGCCGAGCAGAATGAGCAGCGGTTCCAGCAACGTGGTGAACACCGGCTGGCCAATCCAGCCCAATCCGAGGCTGGCCATGGTAATGCCCAGTTGCGTCGCGCTGAGATAGGCGTTCAGGTTGCGGACGATGTGCCGCGCCATTTTCGCGCGCCGCTGGCCCTTGGCCACCACCGCGTCCAATTGGGTTTCGCGGACACGGACGAGCGCGAATTCGGCGGCAACGAAAAACCCGTTCATCAAAACGAGCGCGAGCACGGCCAGGATTTTCAACGCGGTCGAAATGGCGGCGTTCCAATTCATAGTTTCACCTCACCGAACATCACTTTCAAAATGTCTTCCAGGCTCACGATGCCGATTTCACCCCGGTCACGCCCGAGCACGATTGCCAGCCGATGGCCGGCGCGTTGCATCAGACGCAAAGCGACTTCCAGCCGCAGGCTCTCGTCCACAAAGAGCGCCGGGGCCATGTGCGCCGATGCGGTTTGTTCCAAATCGAGAGCTTCGCGGAACAGTAACACATCCAGCGCCAGCAAACCGGCGATGCGGCGCCGGCCGTCCCGCGTTTCCCAGACCGGCAGGCGCGAAAGTTTCTTCGCGCGCGCCAGCGCCAGCACGTCGCGAATCGGCGTTTGCGCTTCGACCGTCACCGCCTGCGCCAGCGGCGTGGCAATCTGGCGGACAGTTAAATTCTGGAGGTCGAGCACGCGGTTGACCATCGCGCGCTCGTCGCTGGTGAGCGCCTGCGCGGATTCCTGCATGACGGCGCGCATTTCCTCGCGGTTGCCGAAAAGCTTTCCGGTGAACGCGCTCCCGCCCGCCCAGAACAACAGGGCCGTGGCGACCGCCTTGACCAGCCAGACGAGCGGGCGCAGCACAAAATGGACGGGCCGGAACACATTGGCGGCGGCGAGGCACAGTTGATTGGGATGCGCTCGAAACAGCATTTTCGGCAGCAGGTCGAACAGCGCGTAAAATAAAAACACCACCGCCGCAAAAACGATGGCAATCAAAACGTGATGCCACACCAGCCACGCGTGCAATTCCACGATGACCCAGCCGAGGATGAGAAAATTGGCCAGCGTGTTGCCAACCAGGATCGTCCAGAGAAAATTCTCGGGATTTTCGAGAAAACCATGAAGCAACTTCGCCGAAGGCCGTCCCGCGCGTGCCAGCCGCCGGATGCGCAACCGGCTCAACGCGAACACACCCGCTTCCATGCCCGACAGCAGAAACGAGAGCGCCAGACATCCCGCCAGGCCGATCCAGTTGAGCACCTCGGTGTTCATTTCATTTCACCTGTTGCACGAGTAATTCGCGCACGCGCCGTTCGTCGGCCGCCTGCGCCGTGAGCGTCAAGCCTTGAAATGTTGCTGATTGGCCGGTTTCCGGCACGACGCCCAGCAGATGCGCCAGCAACCCGCCCATCGTTTCGACTTCGGGCACGTTGCCGAGTGCCGGGAATTCGCGGCGGAAATCGTCCAGCCGCATTGTGCCGTTCACGCGCCAGCGGCCCGGCGCGAGTTTTTCCATGACGAAACCCTCCGGCTTGACCTCCGCGCGAATCTTGCCGACCAGCTCGCCCAGAATGTCCTCCATCGTCACCAGCCCCGCCGTGCCGCCAAATTCATCCAGCACGATGGCCAGGCCGCGCTGTTGCTTTTGGAGACTTTTGAAAAGCTGGAGCAGGTTCATCGTCTCCGGCACAAACGACGGAAACTCAATCACGTCGGCCAGATCCATCTCGGGATTCAGCAACAGGACGCGGGCGTTCAAAATGCCAACGATGGTATCCGGCGTTTCGTCGTAAATCGGCAGGCGTCGGTGCTTGATTTCGCGCGCGGCGGCGAGCATCTCCCCGATGGTCGCCTCATCCGAGACGCACGCCATGGCCGCGCGCGGACGCATCACCTCGCGCGCCGCGCGTTGATCGAGACTGATGATTTGCAGGATGATTTCCTTTTCCGCCTCGGCAAGGGTGCCCTGCTGGTAGGCCATTTCGAGCAGTTCCTGGTATTCCGCGTCGGTCAACGCCGCCGGTGGCACGAGGAACGTGGGCGCAGCCAGTTTCAGAATGCTCTCATTCAACGTCTGTGCCACACGGCACAACGGCGTGGTGATGTTGACGAACCACAACAGCGGCCAACTCACCCGCAGCGCCCATCGCTCCGGTTGTCGCACCGCCAGCATCTTGGGAAAGACCTCGCAACCGATGAGCACCAGCGCCAGCAGCACGGCCACGGTCAAAAGCAAAGGCCAGTCGCCGCTGAACACTTTGCGCAACGCCACGGCAAGCAGCGCGGCGCTGGCAAACGTGTTGCCGAGCACCAGCGCCGCCAGCAAATCCTGCGGCTGTTCGAGGAGTTGGGTGACGGCTTTGCCGGCGCGCGGATGGCGTTCGGCCAGTTGCCGCGCCTGCCATTTGCTCAGGGACAGCAGCGCCGTTTCCGCCAGCGCGAAAAAGAAACTCGCGCCCGCGAAAATCAAAATCGCCACCAACGCCAGCCCCATGCGCGGATTATGCGGGGAAAAGCCTGCCAATTAAAGGAGAAACGGGCAATAGGGATTTCACGAATCCAACGCCATAAACTTCATCGTCCTCGCTCTCGTCCTCGTCCTCGAATTGCCCCATGTCTCGATTACGAGAATGAGGACGAGGCTGACGAGAACAACCTGAGTCAAGGCCGTTGCCGCACCGGGCAACCGGCGGTTCATCCTTCCAAAATCGCCGTCACCGCCGCGTAATTTTCCGTGTGGCTCAGGCTGACGAGCAACCGTTTCGCCTTGCGCGACGCGAACAACTTTTCTCCTTTGCCGTGCAGGACCACGAAGGGTTCGCCGGATTGTTTGCGGCGGATTTCCATGTCGTGCCAGCCGAGTCGCGCGCCGACACCGGTGCCGAACGCCTTGGAAATCGCCTCCTTCGCCGCGAACCGCGCTGCGAGAAACGGCGCCGGGTTTTTGTGCGACAGGCAATACGCGATTTCGTCCGCGAGCAGCAGGCGGTTCAGAAACCGTTCGCTGAACCTTTCGTATGACGCCTTCACCCGCGCCACTTCGATGATATCAATGCCGATGCCCAGGATCATTTGTGATTTACGATTTATGATTTACGATTGGTGCGCAAGCAAACTCGAACCAATGCTGGACTGTAAGTAAATGCAACGACTGCTCGATATCCTGGAACCGGTGCCACTTGGCTGGCGGGTGGGAATTCTTATTATGTTAGCCGTTGTTTTGGTTATTGCTCCATTGGACCTGTTACTCAAACGGGTTGCTCTGAGGATTGCGAGTGCAAAATTCGGGCCGGAGATCCCAGTGTTGTCGAAGAACGGTCGCATCCTGTTTAACGCTTTCTTGCTTTCAATACTGGCTATCGGTGGGGTTGTCATTCTGCTCATAACCATCGGAAATGAAAAAACGACACTTGGAGCGCGGCTGGGTGTTTCGGCGTTCGCGTTTGTTTCTGCAGTCCTGGCGATCGCTGAGTTTGCCGAGTGGCGAAAAGTACGAACGCGAAAAGACTCACATATTCTTGATAGTTCAAGAAAGAATTGATGGCAAAGCAGCCAGCGCCATAGGCGCGACATCTTTGTAGCATATCAACCGGATTCGTCAGAGCTCCGCCAGGAGCGGCATCTTCTGATAATAATCATCGAATGAATATGCCGCCCCGCTGGGGCTTGAGGAAAATTTGATTTCATTCCTACTACAAAGATTTCGCGCCTACGGCGCTTGATCACCCGCGATACTTTTTCATCAGCCGCAGCATCTCCTTGACGGCCTTGTCCAACCCGACACTCACCGCGCGGCTGACGATGCTGTGGCCAATGTTCAATTCCACCAGGTGCGGCACTTGATGCAACGTCGGCAGGTTCACATAGTTCAATCCGTGCCCCGCATTCACCTTCAAGCCGAGTGCGTGCGCCTGCTTGGCGCCGGAAATAAGCCGGTCGAGTTCCGGAAGATTGGTAGGGCGAGACTCCGTCGAGCCCGAATTTTTCATCCGGTCAGGGCTCGAGAGACTCTCGCCCCACCGTTTGTGATATTCCTCCGCGAACGCGCCGGTGTGCAATTCGATGAACTGGCTGCCGACGCGCGCGCTGGCTGCAATCTGCTTTTCGTCCGGCGCGATGAACAAACTCACCTCGATGCCCGCGTCGTTCATCTTTTTGCGCGTATCGGCAATGGCCTTTTCATTTGCCACCACATCCAGGCCGCCTTCGGTGGTCACTTCCAGCCGCCGTTCCGGCACGATGCAGACAATGTCCGGTTTCAGTTTCAGCGCGATGGCGATGATTTCCGGCACGTTGGCCAGTTCGAGATTGAGCCGCGTTTTGACGGTTTCGCGCAATTTCCAGATGTCGCGGTCCTGCATGTGGCGGCGGTCTTCGCGCAGGTGCGCTGTGATGCCGTGCGCGCCGGCGGCCTCACAAATTTGTGCTGCCGCCACCGGGTCCGGCTCGCCAAAACCGCGTCCGCGATACCGCGCTTCGCGGAGGGTCGCGACGTGGTCGATGTTGACGCCGAGCTTGAGCATGGTCAGTGCGGCATCACCGGCGGCGCGGGGGCGGGCCTGGCCGGGGCAACCGGGGCGCCGGGTGCGCGCGGCAAAAGCCGCCTCGGCGGCGGCGGACGCACGGGCGAACGCAAATCGCAGCCGGGGAAATTGGCCGCTTCCAGCCAGTTCGCCAGCGCCGTGAGCTCAACCGCCGTCAGCCCGCCCGGCGCAGTGCGCGTGAAGGCCAATTCATTCGGCCCGGTTTGCGTGACTTCGGTAACGGAGTTGCCCAGTGTTGGTCCGATCTGATTGAGCCATTTGGCGGCGGCGGAATTTGCGTCGAGTTGCTTGTGCTGTGTAACCATAAGAATAAACTGGGATAGCTGCGGTAATGATTTCAAGCGTTCGGCGGTGATTTCCCAGTGGTAATAAACCAGGTTTGGGGTGTTCAGTTGCTTGAGCAACTCCGATGGCAACGGTTGCGAGCGTGCCACGTTCGGGAAAAATCCTCCGAGCAAAAAGTCGCCTGCCGGCCCATGCAGCGCCCGGACAAACGGCGCCGCGAACGGCATGCCTTGCCAGGCAATCTCGTTATTGGTCAACAGGGTTGTCAGCGGAAAGAGGAAACCATTTTGTGAACTGCCATTGAACACCGGGGACAACTTCGCGTGGAGTTGCGCGAGCGCGGCGTTTGCCTCCGGCACCGGTGTGACCGCATAAGTTTGAAAGGCAATTTGCGGGAGCGCCCAAATGAAAAACTGGTCCGGGGGAGGCTGAATCTCATACCGCTGCGCCCAGCTTTGCCGTTTCAGCCACGGCCCGATGCCGCGCACCGCCGTGAAGCTTACAAATGGCTGGTGAATGACGTTCGTTGGCATCCGCCATTTTTCGAGCGGCGACAACGGCTGCGTCAGGGTGAACTTGCCGGCAAACCGTAAATTGCCGTTGCGGCCAATGACTTGCATCCCAAGTTTCGGAAAGTCAAAATCTTTCAGCGGCGCGAACCACCGCGCCAGACACGGCCAGTCCAAATCCGCGGTCAGCCAATAATTTTTTCCGACCGGCGTGGGACGTTTTTCGGTTTGTATGCGCCGGATGACGCCATCGCTCAACGGCAATTCGTTCTGGCCCCAGCTCAAGACGACCCAGTCGCCGGCGCGGGTGAAACGAACCAGATTCGGCGGCTGATCCTTCTTCAACAGCCAGCCGTTTGTAGTTTTCGCGGGGGACAGGCGCGTCCAGGATTGGACGACGGCGGCCAGGTTTTCCTGCCAGAGTTGCGCCCGGGCAGCGTTCAGGCGGATCGCCAGGGCGGTTTCCGGCGCGGCGTTGGTGGTGTCGCGAATTTCCAAAAACCATTCCGCTTTCAGCAAATCATCGAGCAAAGGACGCAGTTGCTCCGTTTCATCACCCGCCCCGGCGGCGATGCGCGCCTTGAACCAGGCGCCGGGAAAGTGCGATAGCTTCTCCAACGTCCGTTCGCGGAGCGCCTGCGCTGCGGCGGAACAAAAGAGGTTGGTAAACGCGGCGGAATTGGTATCGGCGGAAATTTGCTCCGTGCCGACAAAATGAATTCGCGCAATCAAATCCGGTGGCGGCGCCGGCCTGGCCGCCACCGCCACCGCCATCACCGTCCAAAACGAAAGGGTCAATAACTTGTTCATCGGGGCCTTTCTGTGCCAAATACCACGCCGTTTGGCAAACTCAATTATGATTCTGATTGCCGTGCGCGCCGAATCCGGTTTTCATCCGGCGTGCTCCACCTGCGCGCATTGTGCAAATCCTGGCTGCCCGTGCTGGCCTGGATGACGCTGATTTTCTCGGCGTCCAGCGACAAGCGTTCCTACGAACATTCGTCCCTTTTCGTCGAGCCGTTGTTACGCTGGCTCTTCCCGCACATGCCGGAGGCACAAATTCACGCAATTCATCTTCTGCTCCGCAAATGCGCGCACCTCGTCGAATACGCCGTGCTCGCGCTGTTGCTCTGGCGCGCCGTGCGCCAGCCGGTGAAAAATGATTCGCGCCCGTGGTTGTGGCCGGAGGCCGGCCTCACGCTCGCCATCGTTTTTCTGTACGCGGCCAGCGACGAATTTCATCAGCTTTTTGTACCCACGCGCACCCCGCATGTGACTGACGTGTTCATTGATACCGCCGGCGGCGCGGCGGGGCTGCTCGCGTTTTGGCTGATTGGCCGCTGGCGAAAACGTTGGTAACCTCACGCCATGAAACGTCCGCTCGTCGCTGTCGTTTCGTGCTACGTCGTCGGTTTGCTGTTCGCCGGAATTTTTCGACCGCCGCTGGCCGCGCTTTTTGTCGTCTCATTTCTCGTCCTCGTCCTCGGGAAATTTCGCCCGTGGCTGATTTGGCCGTTGCTCGCGCTCGTTGGGTGGACGAACCTCGCCAGCCGCACCGCCGTCCTTTCGCCGAATGACCTCCGCGCCCTGCTTGGCGATGACGCCGCCATCGTGACCGTGCGCGGAAAACTGATCGAAACACCGTCCATCAAAATCGTTGAGCGCGATGAGCAACCAACCGAGCGTAGTGTCGCCCAGGTCCAAGTGACCGGGTTGCGGCGGGATGATGATTGGCAGCCGGCCGATGGCGAAATTGTTGCCACCGCACCCGGCACACTCCCCGCTAATTTTTTCGCCGGCCAACCCGTAGAAATCAGCGGCGTCATCGCGCGGCCGCCGTTACCTCTGGCTGAAGGACTTTTCAATTACCGCGACTATCTCCAGACACGCGGAATTTATTACCAGCTCAAAACCGGTTCCACCAACGATTGGCAATTGGGCGCTTCACCATCGAAGAACCCGCCGTTGACCGACCGGTTTTTGGATTGGTCGAAGCGCACGCTGGCGCTGGGCTTGCCGGTTGAGGACGAGCCGTTGCGCCTGCTCTGGGCGATGACGCTGGGTTGGCGCACCGCGTTCACCGGCGACATCAGCGAGCCGTTCCTGCGCGCCGGCACGATGCATCTGTTCGCGATTGACGGCCTGCGCATCGCGCTGATTTCGGGGATGCTGGTCGCCCTTCTCCGCGTACTACAGGTCTCCCGCGCCTGGTGCGGCATAGTCGCCATTCCGGTCATCTGGTTTTACACCGCCGCCACCGGCTGGGAACCGTCCGCCATCCGCGCCTCGGTGATGATGACCATCGTCATTGGCGGCTGGGCGTTGAAGCGGCCGAGCGACCTGATTAATTCCCTCGCCGCCGCGGCGTTCATCATTTTGCTGTGGGAACCGCGCCAGCTTTTCGAAGCGAGCTTCCAACTATCATTTTTCGTCGTGCTCATCATCGCCCTGATGTTGCCGCCATTGAATAAAATCTCCGACCGGCTCCTGCGGCACGACCCCCTGTTGCCCGACGACCTGCTGCCGCGCTGGCGGCGTGTGCTCATCGCAACGCTGCGAATGTTATCGCGGTATTTTGCGCTTTCCCTCGCGGCCTGGGCCGGCTCGATTCCCCTGTCCGCGCTCTATTTTCATCTGTTCAGCCCGGTTTCACCGCTGGCGAACATCGTCGCCGTGCCGCTGGGCACGCTCGCGCTGATGAGCAATCTCGGCAGCCTCGTCTGCGGCAACTGGCTGCCGTGGGCGACCGAATTGTTCAACCACGCCGCATGGTTTTTCATGGTAGCGATGACCAACATGAGCGAATGGTCAACCAAAATTCCCGGCGCATTTTTCTACGTGCCCGCGCCGTCGTGGCTCACCATTGGCGTTTACTACACGGCGCTTGTCGGTGCCTTGAGCGGCTGGCTGTTTGCACCGGCACGAAGAATCTGGAGCACAGCCATTTTGATTTTGATGGTCGCGGTTTATTTTTGGCGTTGGGAGCAGTCGCGTGGCGAAATCGAATTGACCGTGCTGCCGCTCAACGGTGGTCACGCCGTGTTCGTGGACACCGCCGGCCGGAAAAACGACTGGCTGGTGAATTGCGGGAACGACAATGCCGCGGAGTTCACTCTCAAACCGTTTCTGCGCGCCCAGGGCGTGAACAAAATCTGGAGGCTCGTTTTAACGGGCAGCGATGTGCGGAACATCGGCGGTGCGGCATCGCTTGACGAGCATTTCGGCGTCGGCGAACTGTTCACCGGCCCGACTCCATTTCGCTCGGGCGCTTATCGCAAAATCGTCGCAGAGTTTGAAAAACCATCGGCCCGGTGGGGCGAGAGTCTCTCGAGCCCTGATTTAAAAATTATTCCGGGCTCGACGGAGTCTCGCCCCACCAAAAAACCAGACACGCCTTCGCGTCACAAAATTTTGAATTGCGGCGACAAAATCGGCTGCTGGCATGTTTTACATCCGGGTGCCGAAGAAAGTTTTGCGCGCTCGGACGACGCGGCGCTCGTGTTGCTCGGAAATTTTTGCGATACGCGCGTTTTGCTGTTGTCCGATTTGGGACGCAACGGGCAAAGCGCGTTGCTCGCGCGCACCAATGACCTGCGCGCCGACGTGGTCATCGCCGGCCTGCCGGACGAAGACGAACCGCTTTGCAATGCGCTGCTCGACGCAGTCCAGCCAAAAGTCATTGTCATCGCCGATTCGGAATTTCCGGCGACGCGGCGTGCCGGCCGTGAATTGAAACAGAGATTATCCGGACCAAATGTGCCGGTGATTTACACGCGCACAGCAGGCGCTGTCACGATGGTCGCACGCCCTGGCGACTGGAAAATCCGGACGATGGACGGACAGATTATTCGCTTGCGCTGACACTCCACAGTGATTCAATAGCAGCAATGGAAACCCACAGAGAAAAATTCGTTGGGAGCAAATTCAGACCGTTTACGTCTAACTCTCTATGCGTAGTTTAATTTTATTTTTCTCGGTGCTTTTGGCTGGAACATTCACGGTTCCGGCGGAGCAAATTCTTCCTGACGATTTTCACAGCATTCCGGTTCTAATCAAGATTCCTCTGCATGATAATATTTCTGAATATGGAACAGGGGTTTTTTTCGTTGAATCGAATAAGCTTTTTCTTATTACGGCAGCGCACGTAATTTTTAACTTTAATAGCACTAACAATTTGGAACTGAACAATTCTACAGCAAAACTATCCGCCTTCAACAAGGGGAAGGACTCGACCGACAAAAATCTGATAGATTTGAACCTCAAAATGTTGCTGGATGAAGGGTTTGTGAAGCGCCATTCTACGCATGACGTGGCCGTTATTCAGTTAGGGATTGAAACTCCAGCCAATACAAACGGCATTAAATATGTCATTTGGGGAAAAGGCGTAGCTTCTTACATGAACCCCGCGGCAAAACTTGTTGAGTGTTCTGCAACCGATGTCAGATACTTCAAAGATATTCCAGATGGTAACGAAACGTATATTTTTGGCTATCCAGTGGAACTGCTAAATAGTCAAGTGACATTGGAACTTAACCAAGTTGATTTTGACTCTCCGTTGGTTCGGAAGGGTATCATTTCCCAGCGAAACCAACAAACCGGAAGACTGATTATAGATTCCGGTGTTTACGGAGGTAATAGTGGTGGTCCTGTCGTAATAGTCGAACACCCAACTTTGGACGTAACCGTCTATAAGATAGGAGGTTTGATTACACAGTTTGTTCCGGTTTCGACAAAAATGTTCCCTCAGGCGGGTGTGACAAACAGCGTTTTCGTAAACTCAGGATATGGTGTCGCTGAACCAATTGATTATGCAATAGAGTTAATGCGGGAATAGGGACACGCGCTAGGTTGTCCGCGGACGCTGCGGTGCGGCGTCCCTACTTTTTTCGGGTGACAGTTACCGCAACGTATCGCGCATCTGCGAGCGGAAATTTTTTCACTTCGACGGTGACGCTTTGCGGCTTGAACTCGGACAAAACCGTGTTTGCAACGTCGGCAGCGAGTTTTTCAATGAGTTTCCAACTCCGGCCTTCGCCGAACTTCAATAACCGCCGGCTGACGGCGAAATAATCAATTGTGTCGCGGATGTCGTCGCTTTTGGCCGCCGCCGAAAAATCGCAGTCCATTTCCACCGTCAGCAGCAGACGCTGGGGCCTGGCGCGTTCCGCGTCCGCCACGCCGACGCGGTAAAACACTTCGAGGTCAACGATGGAGATTTTGGACACGGCGGAAATTTACGATTTACGATTTACGATTGCCGATTTGACAGGACGCCGAGGGGAATGCGATCTGCCTCTGTTGCTGCGGGTCACAGACCCGCGCGCCGGAGCGCGCCTCTGCGAGGCGCAGCCGACTGCTTCCAGCAGAATCCGTGTTGGCGTGTTGAGCGGCATTCGGGCGGCGGCGGCGGGCGGGATCCAGCGGAATTCACGGCCTTCTTCGTTCAATTTCACACTCGGATTTTTCGCGGCGCAATGACAGGTGTAATTCAGCAGCACAAAATGGGCGTCACGGTAAAATTCCTTCGAGTGAATGCAGTCCTGCACGAGCACGAACCGGATGTCCTTCACCGCGAGATTGGTTTCCTCCTGGATTTCGCGGCGGAGCGCGGCCGCGGCAGTTTCGCCCCATTTGATTTTGCCGCCGGGGATGCCCCAAAGGCCAGACCACTTGTGCGTGCGAACCATCAGCACCTCGCCCGCCGCGTTGAAAATCAGCGCGCCAACGGTGGCTTCCGGCGGATGGGTTTCCTCAAAATTTTCCGCCGCCGGTTTCAAGTGCAAATCATTTTGTTCGAGCACACGGCGCAATTCGCCGAGGTGCTCCACCACCAGGTCCGGCTTTGCCGCGCGCAATTGCTCCAGCGTGTTGTAACCGGTGAGCACGGCGCAAGAGTGAATGCCGCCGTGCCGGGCAGTCTCAATGTCGTGCTGCATGTCGCCGACGAACAGCGTTTCGCTCGGACGGAGATGGTTTTCGGCGAGGATTTCGTGGATCTTTTTCCGCTTGTCCCAAACGCCGGTGTAAGGTTTGTCGAGAAAGGCGTCAAAGCCGCTAATTCGGCATTGCGCGGTGAAATACTCGTTGCGAACGGTGCTCAACAAAAACGTGCGGAGTTTTTTGGCGCGGCAAAACTCGAGGAACTCGCGCGCGTAAGGCAGTTCACAAACTGAATCCTGCGCCTGCTGGAAGCTGGCGTGAAACCAGGCTTCGAGTTGCGGCATCGGCACGTGCGGCGTGTGGCGGTCATAGAAATTCGTGAACGGCAACGAAAACTCGGCACGGAATTCGTCGAGCGTCATCTCGGGCTTGCCGGCCTGGGCGAGGACAAAATTCGACGCCTTCAAAACGGCAGGCAGATCGTCCACCAACGTCCCCGACCAGTCGAAGATGATGTTGCGAATCACGCGGAAATTTTAACCACGAAACACACGAAACACACGAAAACTTTTTCCGATTACGAGAACGAGGACGACGACGAGGACGAGTCAATACTTGAAACTTGAAACCTGGCACTTGAAACTTTGCCCGTGCTCATCGCGTTCCACAAACCGTATGGCGTCATTTCGCAATTCACCGGCGATGGTTCATCCAACCGCACGCTGGGCGGATTTGGTTTTCCGAAAAACGTTTATCCGATTGGCCGGCTGGACGCTGATTCCGAAGGCCTGCTGCTTTTGAGTGATGAACCGGGATGGAGCGAACGCCTGCTGAATCCGCGCCATGCGCACGAACGCGAGTATTGGGTGCAAGTCGAAAAAATCCCGACGCCGGCGGTGCTGAAAGAACTGGAACGCGGCGTAGCCATTCAAGGCCGCAAAACCCTGCCCTGCCGCGCGTGGATTCTGGAGCCGCAGCCGGAGGTAGGGGCATCTCGCCGAGATGCCCGCGACGGACGGCTCGGCGAGCCGTCCCCACCACAAATTCCCCCGCGCGTCCCGCCGATTCGTTTCCGCAAGACCGTGCCCACGTGCTGGATTGGATTGGAACTGGTTGAAGGCAAAAACCGGCAGGTGCGGCGGATGACAGCGGCCATCGGGCATCCGACCTTGCGGCTGATTCGGGTGCGCATCGGGCAATTGACGCTCGGCGATTTGCCGGCCGGCCAATGGCGGATTTTAACGGTCGAGGAACGTGTGCTGGTATGACTGGGAGGGACGCCGTGTCGGCGTCCCAAATTTCAGGGACGGCAATATGCCGTCCCTCCCGGTTTGACGGCACAAAATTACCGCGGTAACCTGTTTGTATGATTGATGTTGCTGAAATCCAGCCGCGCGACGCGATGGCGAAAGGCAGATTCGAGCCATTGGCGAAGGAAATTTTCGCGCTCAAAAAGCAGCTCAACGCCGTCATCCTCGCCCATAATTATCAGGTGCCGGAAATCCAGGACGTGGCGGATTACGTCGGCGATTCGCTTGGCCTCTCGCAACAGGCGGCCAAAACCAGCGCGGATGTGATTGTCTTCTGCGGCGTGCATTTCATGGCCGAGACGGCGAAAATTCTGAACCCGAACAAAATCGTCGTGCTGCCGGACAAGGACGCCGGCTGTTCGCTGGAAGAAAGCTGCCCCGCCGACAAGCTCGCTGAGTTGCAGGCGACGAACCCGAATTTCTGGACCATCGCCTACATCAATTGCAGCGCCGCGGTAAAGGCGCTGACGGACGTCATTTGCACGAGCGGCAACGCGGTGAAAATTGTCGAGGCTGCGCCCAAGGACAAGGACGTCCTGTTCGTGCCGGACGAAAACCTCGGCGCATGGGTGATGGAACAGACCGGCCGCCCGATGACCTTGTGGAAGGGCAATTGTTACGCGCACGTGGAGTTCCGGCGTGATCAGGTTCTAAAGCTGCGCGAAAAGTTCCCTGATGCAAAAGTGGTAGTACATCCGGAAAGCCTGCGCGAAGTGCGGGACCTGGCGGACGCGGTTTGTTCGACGGAGAAAATGATTTCCTACTGCAAGACGAATCCGGCCAAACGGTTCGTCATTGTGACGGAGTCGGGCATCATCCACCGGATGCAGAAGGAATGTCCGGGCAAGGAATTTTTCTGCGCGCCGGTGTTTGACGTGATGCGGATGCCGTCGGACCACTGCCGTTGCAGCGAGTGCAAATACATGAAGTTGAACACGCTCGAAAAGGTGCGCGACTGCATGAAACGCCTGGCGCCGCGGATCGAGTTACCGGCGGAAATTTTGAAACGCGCCCGCCTGCCAATTGAACGAATGCTGGAAATCTCGGCGCGGTAGGGCGTCCCGCGCCTGCGGGATGTGTACAGATGAACAGCTGTTGATGCGCGGACGATACACTCACCAGTCAACCCGCAGGGTTGACGGAGATTAGCCGGGGATAACATCCCCGGTTGTGATAAACAAAAAATAATCCGCCCCGGCAGGGGCGGCGGAGATTCACCACAAATAGCGTTCGTCATATTCCACACCACCGCGCCGCAATAATTCGACATATTCCTCCTGAAACGTCTTTTCCCGATGGTGTTCTTCCTGCCGTGCTATGTAACGTTTCACGATTTCCAACAGCGAGGCGCTCACGGTGAAAGCGCCGTAACCATCCTGCCACGCGAATTCCCGGTCGCCGATGGTTTCGTGCACCCAGGTGGAGGAGGCGCGTTTCGTGTCGCGCAGGACATCGGCCAGGCAGTGCGTCGCTCGCAATCCGACCAGCAAATGCACGTGGTCTGCCACACCACCGACGGCTTCTGGAACCGCGCCGAGTGTGCGCGCCGCGCCACCGAGAAAGGCATGA
>Ga0116112_1001397_pt1 | contig 16159 bp, 6 predicted proteins | sample June2015DPH_8_15_FD_89721 | JGI IMG/M metagenome (GOLD analysis project Ga0116112, IMG submission 89721) | Peatland microbial communities from SPRUCE experiment site at the Marcell Experimental Forest, Minnesota, USA - June2015DPH_8_150 | ecosystem: Environmental > Terrestrial > Soil > Wetlands >... | reverse complement strand
GCCATTCGTCTGGTCGAGAATCGCCAGCAACACTTTCCCATCCCACACAAACCGATTCGTGTATTGCGGCACATAAGAACTTCCGTTCCAGCTTGAAACGATTCTTTGATTCCATCTTCCATCAGGCAGATAGCTCCACTCTTCTTTCATGCGCCCAGCCGAAGGAACATTCGTCAGGTTTTGAGTGGCAATCAAACGATTCTCTGCGTCCCAAGTATTTGTCCACAGTCCATCACTGGTTAAGTTGCCATCCGCGTCATACACGAACGCTTGAGGAGACTTTGCCAAAAGAACATTACCTGTCACACTCGTTTGCCCCGTTGCCGCTACGATGATGTTTGTCCAAAGTGCCAACGAACTATTATCTACGCCCAGTTCCTTCCTGAAATATTCCACCTTCCGATATGCCGTCTGGCCATTCACCGTTACCGTGTTCGTGGCAAAGCTCACGCCTTTGATGTCCACATAACCCGGCACATCCCGGCTGGTGATTTGATTGAGTGTGTTGTTCGTATAGTTCGCCGTGCGCAAATAGCCGCCGTTCTGGTCTCCGCCGGCTTGGGTCTGTATGCGATTGCCGATATTGTCAAACGTGTAATCAAACTGCTGGCCAGCGACGGGTGTCCCGTCAGACCAATACTTATTGCCGCCGGTCACTTGGCCCAGCGAGTCGTATTGATAAATCCAGTAGGAACCGTCGGCCAGGGTGTCCTTGGTGCGCTGATTGGCGGGGTTGTAGTTGTAGGTGTGAGAGTCCAAAGTCCTCAGTCCACTGTCCAAAGTCGAAATTTGCGTGAGGCGATTCAGATTATCGTATGACTTGGTTGTGGTCATGCGAGTTGTGCCGCTCTGCTTAAAGGCAATCTGGCCTACCAACGGCGAGTTGGCAAGATAGGAATAAGTCGCCGAGTCCAAAGTCCCAAGTCCAATGTCCAAAGTCGAAACGGTCTGGAGACGGGAGGCGGTGTCGTAGTCATACGAAGCAGAAGCAAGGAGCACGGATGAAGGACTAAGTAAAGCCAGATTCGTGCGGCGCAAATACGCGTCGTAATTGTTGGTCACGGTAAGGCCATTCAAGGTGCCGCCGGAATACGATTCGCTTAAAAGCTGATTCGCTGAATTATATGTCAGGGACTCGGTGGAACTCGCCCCTCCGACTTGGATGAGACGGCCCAAACGGTCGTAGGTGTTGGTGACGTTCGATGTTGCGCCGCCGGAATAAACAATTGTGGCCAAACCGCCAGCATTGTCATAAGCATAGGTGGTTGTGATTCCTCTCGCCCAAGTCCGCGATGCCAGTCGATTTGCCGATGTATTTACATAACCCAATTTACTGCTGTCCGGAAATGTTTTGTTCGTCAGGAAACCGCGATAACCGTCATAATTCCACGTCGTCACGCGCGCACCGCTGCCGCTGCTGAAATTGCTCCAGTTTGTCATGGTCTTTAATCGTCCGGCGTAATCGTATCCGTAACCGACCGGATAGGTGCGCGAACCGTATTGCAAACCAAGCTCACCTGTGGGCAGATAAACGCTGTTGACGGTCATGTTATCGGGCTGCGTTACGCTGACAGCTTGTAGCATGTTGTTGTAAGTGGTGGTTGTGGTCTGGGACAATGGCGCGGTTACGCTCGTCACCAGATCGGCGTTATTAAAACCGTAAGTGGTCGTGCCATTACGAGCATCGGTGACGGTGTTTTGTCGGCCTTGCGGGTCGTAACCGTAGGTGGCACCGCCAATCGGGTTGCCGTTGGAGTCATAGCGTGTGGTGGAAATGGGCCGGCCATAGGAGTAGGCGCTGATGGTGTAGGAGCCGTCCGGGGCGGTGGTGATGGTTGAGCGGCTGTTGCCCGAATAACTGGTCTGGTTGGTGGTCGTCACCGGCGTGCCGGCGTCGCGATAAACGGTCTGCCAGTTGGTTAAGCCGTCGGTTGAGACACGGATTTCACTGATTAACGCGGATTGATCCACGCCGTTTTGGTTCCAGACATAGGTGCGTGTGCGGCGGACATTGGCGTTGTTATTGGTGGTCACGTCGTTGGTGGTGCAGGTGATGCGGTCGTTGTTCCAATCGATGCTGGTTGCATTTTTCGTCATGGACGCCACCGTATAGGCCAAGTTGGCCTTTCCATCATATTGGTAGAGAGTCGTGTCGCCATCGGGGTCAACTGTATTGAGATTTTTATTTCTTCCATTCGTCGTTGAAAAATCCATTGCTGTAAATGGCTGTAACGTGCCCTTTCGAATCACTAACAACAGCCATACCGGTAAAAGCTATTAACGAATTAATGTCGAGGTAGCGAGTATCTCCATAAATTCGTGCGGTTTCTCCGTTCTTTGTGGTGAAAATCCGAAGCGGCTTTCCATAAAGCTTCTCAATGTCTTCTGTGTTCATGCCGAGATTAGCACGGCAACCATCATAACGCTTGGATAATTCCTCATTAATTTCATAGCCCTTCTCAAGCTGCGGCAGCCCCCGCCATAAATAACCCGAAAGTAAAAAAGCGGGCAGTATGTTGAGCGGCTCCATTCCCGCCCCGCTATACGGTTTTAAATCATTGACTATTTCATCACGAGTCAACGCCGAAGCATCAATTATTTTCGTGATACTCCCGTTAATCGCCGGATCATCAATATCCCATGATTTAGCCCGTGTTGCAGTAGTTCCTCGATATGGATAAGTTTCTATTAATTCTGGAAATGAGAATGGCTTGATTATCTTAAACAGCATTTTATCTCGGAATAGAAGCCAAAAACTAGGACCGTCAGCATTTCGCACAAAGCAGCTAATTAACGTATAGTTCCCACCTGTTTCCGCGACTGTGAATGAGTGACTAGCCGCAATTCCAAATGTATTTCTTACCATATCAAGAGACGTCCCATTTGTAATTGCTAAAAAGGTCTTTTCAGGAACAGTTAACCTCTTGACCATTGAATTGATATGCCTGTACCGTGAGGTACAGCCATATAAAACAAACATCATCAATAAAACAATGCTTGTTAGAATACTTATGTGTTTAATTTTCATTTGAGCCTTTCTAATTACAACAAGCGCACTTCGCAGCCGAAAGATCAGGAAAATCGTCAGTTCGAGAGTTGCCTATGTTGATGAACCGATGTTGTTTGCGGCAGTAATACTTTGGACCTGTACTAGGTTGGTTAACCATACACGCCAACACGCTTAAATTGCATATCTCGCATGGAGTAAATGTGACAGGGATACCGTGCGCTAGCTGGTCTAGTTTATAAAGTGTTGACGCCCAAGAGGAAGCAGAACAATTATTTTGATCAAAGCATTGATCATGCTGGGCGCAGCACCTCAAACCACCATCACTAGTGATTGGATTAGGTATCGGGCCAATACCGTCACACGCTGGGCAATCCAAACCCAGAGGATCATATTGGCTCACCGGATTATTGAGCACGAAAACATAGATGAGACCAGTTTGAATTATACTGGCATTTTCTAGGCCAGCAATGTTTGGAGAACTGTGGATAAATTTCCGAACTGCATCCAAAGCAGCCAGCATAAACTCGCTCAATTTTTCGGGAGGCGGTCTTGGTCTGTTCGCTACAACTTCAAATCCAAGCTCACCAAACGGATCTTGATTCAAAAATCTTCCAACGGCTGGTTCGTAATAGCGATAACCATAGTAGTAAAGGCTCGTTTCCCAGTCATAAAATTTTGTAGCCCCCAAAAATGGGTTAATTTTAGATAACGGACCAGTTGCACGGATTACCTGCAGGAACGGATCGTATTCATATTGCGCAACAATCATCCCGTTGGCCGCATTGACCAACGCCATGACATTTCCGTTGCCGTCATAGGCATAGAAATACGTTCCCGCATTCGTCCCCGCATATATCGTCATCGAAATGAGACCACCCACCCCACCGGCTCCTTGCAAGCTGCCACTCAAATCCGTCCCCCAAGTAAAGCTTTGCAGTAGATTATTGTTCCCGTCGAGAACAGCGATGAGATTCCATCCGTCATACACGAATTTGTTGGTGGATTGAGGAACGTAATTTGAACCATTCCACGATGAAACTATCTTCTGTATCCGCCGGAACTTGGCATCATACTGGTAATCAATCTTTTGCTTGGCTGCACTGGCAACGTTTGTCTGGCTGGTTATTGATATTAACCTATTCTCCGCGTCCCAAGTATAACTCCATAATCCATCATTCGTTAAATTGCCATCCGAATCATAAAGAGGAGTTTGATTGTATGGAGGGAACAGAATGTTGCCAGTGGCGCTGTTACCGCCAGCATTGATACTTACGCTTTGCCAGGTCGGCCCTAAAGTGTTTGTAATGGTTATTTCACTTTCAAAATACTCCACTTTGCGAAGTGCCGTGTTGCTGTTGACGGTAACAGTGTTTGTGGCAATGGCTACGCCCAAGATGGACTTATAACCCGGGGTTACGATGTTTGTATATTGATTGAGGGAATTGGCATTGTAGGGAATCGTCCGTAGGTTTCCGCCACTGGCATCGCCACCAAATTTTGCAGTAGTCCTGTTGCCAATATTGTCAAACGTGTAATCAAACTGCTGTCCGGCAATCATTTTGGCACGCTTCTTAAGTATGGTTTGTCAACTATAAGCGAAAAATTAATTTCATTTTGACGAAATCACTCCTATAAGAGTCCCCAAAATCATTAAAATGATTACCGCCCATCTTACCGATAAAACTTTTGGAAACAAACAAAACGGTGGAAACCAGTTCCAGAGTTTTGAGTTTTGTCCGCCGAGACACATCCATATCAACAGAAGGCAACATTCGAGAATGGCTATCGGACCCAGTATTATATCATACTGCTCCAACCAACGCTTACGTGCTACCTGATCCTCGATAAATGCGGCTACAATGCTCCACAACATTATGAGCGACAGACCTAAAACAATGAAAAACTCCAAGGCTCGTAACGCCTTCCTATTGGGTGTGAGTGGTTCGTCGCTCATTTTCAATTTATCACCCACCAATATCCAGCGGTCCAAAGGAAACCGGCACTAAAACCCGGCACAAGATGGCTTGTCCTAAAAGAAGCCCTCGGTGTTACGAAATCAATAACCTCAAACACCCGATATAATCCGAAACCGTATTCCGTCACATTGCCGATTCCATTGTGCGCTGACCACGGGATACATCCTGTGGTAAAGGTGTCGCTTCCCCCATAGGTATACGACAACGCGCCGCCTCCACCCAATCCATAGCCTAAATAGCGGTAGTTTTCGCTTTCGGGATATATACAGCACTTGGGATCGGCTGTTAATGTCGCCCATACGTCGAGAATCACAACGGCACTACCCCCGCCGGTCACCATAGTAACGTTTATAGTCCATTTATCGCACGTTCCCGCCGGACACAGACCGAGTACATCGAATTTATCCTCTGGGTCATTTTGGATAAAAACGGATTCGTTACCGGATGGCGAACGGACACTCATTGCATATCTGTCCTTCGGGCTTAACAACTTCACATAGCTGCGAAGAAAACTTAACTCCTCGATGGGGTCCCTATTTGGCCACGTCCCTGTGGAGGGTTTGTAATACCTGTGGCCATAATAATAAAGTCCCGATTCCCAATCGTAATACTTTGTCGAACCAAGCATGACATTGGTAAACGCCATCGGCCCAGTTGCGCGAACAACACCGAGGAATGAATCATAATCATACTGTGCCGTCGCTGTACCATCGGCGGCATTAATTAACGCCATTACATTCCCGTTTCCATCATACGCCACAAAACAATTCGTCGTTGTGAAGCCGTAACGACTGACTTCCAGCAACCCGCCCACGCCGCCCACTCCTTGGGGCGATCCAGAAAGATCATTACCCCAAATATAGCTGCGGACGAGCGAATTGTTCGGAGCAACCTCGGCAGTCAAGTTCCATCCGTCGTACACAAACTTGTTGGTGGACTGTGGAACATAAGCCGAGCCGTTCCACGTCGAGACAATTTTTTGAATTCTCCGGCCTTTGGCATCATAAGCAAAATCCAATTTTACTTTTGAACCGGCTGGAGCATTGGTAAGACTCGTGAGGTTAATCAGCCGGTTTTCAGCATCCCACGTGTATGTGAACCGTCCGTCATTGGTCAGATTTCCGTCCGCATCGTAGCTGAACTGCTCCGGCGTCTGCGCAACAAATACATTCCCCGTCACACTTGTCTGTCCCGTTGCCGCCACGATGAGATTTGTCCACAAGGCTGATGAACTGTTGTTGACGCCCAGTTCATCCCGGAAATACTCCACCTTCCGATACGCCGTCTGGCCGTTGACCGTCACCGTGTTCGTGGCAAAGCTCACGCCCTTGATGTCCACATAACCCGGCACGTCCCGGGTGGTGATTTGATTGAGGGTGTTGTTTGTGTAGTTCGCCGTGCGCAAATAGCCGCCGTTCTGGTCCCCGCCAGCCTGGATCTGTGTGCGATTGCCGATATTGTCAAACGTGTAATCAAAGTGCTGGCCAGCGACGGGTGTTTCATCGCTCCAATACTTGTTGGCGCTGATGACCTGTCCGAGCGAGTCGTATTGATACAGCCAGTAACTGCCGTCGGCCAGCGTGGCGCGCGTCCGTTGGTTGGCGTTGTTGTAATTGTAGGTGTGAGAGTCCAAAGTCCTCAGTCCACTGTCCAAAGTCGAAATCCGTGTAAGACGGTTTAGGTAATCGTATGACTTGGTTGTTGTCATTCGGGTTGTGCCGTTCTGGTTAAAGGTAATTCGGTTTACTTATTGTTCCCCGAAGTCGCTTTTTCTAATTGTGTCGCCAGCCTTCACATCTCTTCTAAGCTTCATGCCTTCCAGCGTCTTTAGACCCGATACTTCGTCTACTGGCACTTCATCGGCCAAGTACACCCGTTTCATTCGGCCAAACCCTTTTTGAAATTTACTGCCCGAATTCAGGTCCTTCGCATATGCAAATACAACCCAATAATTTCGGCATGACCAATTTGTGACTACCTCCGACGGAACCTCACGAGGAGGTAAACGGACATTGTTAGTCCAATTATCAATGGCACAGGCATGCACCATATTACTCTCTACAAGTGGAGGCGAATATATGCCAATGACAACTCCATGCTTGTCAATCGCAAGTAAGCTCGGCCAACGCTGGAGCAGGTTATATGGTTCTGGTAACGGAGCGTGCCTGAGTTTATTATTATTAACAACGGGGAAGTCAGTTAAGTCTTTAATTGCAGTTGGAGGATTGATATCGGGCGTAAAAAACATCGGGCCGTAGGTAAAGCCGATCACGGCAACATTGGTGCTGTATTGTTGTCTCAAATTATGCAGGACGGTCAATTGCTGTATTAAAGTCTTTTCGTTTCGTGGGCCGTCAACGAAATCGCCAGTATCAAACGCAACTAACAGCAATCGTTTCCCTTTATAATCCTGCAATCGCAATTCCGGACCATCATCACTCCTATCTCTCAACGGACAAGAAAATTCGGGCGCTGGCACACCAATCCATTGAGAATAATAATCGCGTGTTTGTCGTTCAACATTCTGGCGTGTCTGTCCAACTGCGTCAGCTCGAAACAACAAGCTTGTCAATAATACAAGTAACGTATATCGCATAAATAATTTATAATGTTAAGGTGATCACGGCTCTTAAAAGCTAATTATCGTAATTTTGCAGCAGAACCGTCCTTTTCCGTCTTCAGCATTTCTTCTTGAACACATAGCGCACTGTATCTCAGCGTTCGCCCTTTCATTGGAAAGATTGGCATTGGCGCGCGCACAATCACACAGCAGATCGTCACACCTGTCAGTATCGACTTTACCGGCCAGCTTTTTGTGGTTATCAAGATCCCAATTTGCAAAGCAGGCATCATGTTTTCGACAGCAATTATCCAGACCATCCTTTACAGCGGGCGATGGATCGTTTTCCCAATCGTAATCTGTTGAGGCTATGTTTTGACCCCCTGTCCAATCAGATCCACACCAATTGCCCCAGATTTGTTTCAAACCTCTTGGATCAATCTGGTCTATGGGCGAGTTTTTCGCGAATAAGTAGCTTGGAAGATTTCCATGTTCAACCAAATGTTTTTGAGCACGCCAACCTTTTCCTTTAGTTTGCTCCCGCAAAAATGCTTCGTCTCCAAGTGGGTCTTTGCCCAAGAACCGCCCGAATGATGGAGAATATGGACGCATTTCATAGAGAATCAGATCAGTTGTGTCATTCATTCGCTTCGTCGAAAATCTGAACGGATTCTCTTTAGCCATTAAGCCGGTGGCTCGAATCGGTTTTCCAAACGTTTCATATTCGTAATTCGCCGATACCGTTCCATCACTCGCCTTTACTAACGCGGCTACGTTTCCATTTCCATCATACGCATAGAAATGCTCTCCATTGACTGCGCTGTTCATCATCAACAACCCACCAACACCTCCAGCACCGTCCATGCTCCCGCTCAAGTCGAGTCCCCAAGTATAAGAACGAACCAACGCATTGTTTGTCGCGTTCAACTCCGCAATATGTCGCCAACCATCGCTTACAAACTTCAAATCTTCTGTCACCAAATAGCTGCCAGAACTGCCATCATACGTCGTCTGGCGAATCCTTCTTCCTTTGCCGTCATATTCCCATGTTACTTTCCGTTCAGAGGCGGTCGGTGTGTTGGTCAAACTTTCAGCCTTTGTCAGCCGATTTTCAGCATCCCATGTCAGCATCCATCGCCCATCATTCGTCAGGTTCCCGTCGGCATCGTAGCCAAATGTTTCTGGTGTCTTTGTGATGAAGATGTTGCCGGTATTGGTATTGTTACCACTCGCCACTGTGACGCCGAGCCACGCCGGCGCGGAAGAATTATTCGTGCCCATTGCGCTCTGGAAGTATTCAACTTTTCTATAAGCGATTTGCCCATTTACAGTGACCGCATTTGTTGCGATGGCTACGCCGATAACATCGTTCATCCCCGGATAATCACGGCTGGTAATTTGATTCAATGTGTTCACGGAATATGATGCAGGCCGGAGGCCTGCGCCACCTTGGTCGCCACCAGCTTTTGTCTGCGTCCGATTGCCAATGTTGTCAAAGTTGTATTCAAACTGCTGCCCCGCCACGGGGGTCCCGTCTGACCAGTATTTCTTGCCGGAAGTGACTTGGCCAAGTGAGTCGTAATTGTAAATCCAGTATGAACCGTCAGCTAACGTGGTTCGTGTCCTTTGGTTGGCGTTGTTGTAATTGTAGGTGTGAGAGTCCAAAGTCCGAAGTCCAACGTCCAAAGTCGAAATTTGCGTGAGGCGATTCAGATTATCGTATGACTTGGTTGTGGTCATGCGAGTTGTGCCGCTTTGCTGGAATGTAATCTGCCCCACCAGCGGAGAATTGGCAAGATAGGAATAAGTCGCCGAGTCCAAAGTCCCAAGTCCAATGTCCAAAGTCGAAACGGTCTGGAGACGGGAGGCGGTGTCGTAAGCATAGGAAGCAGAAGCAAGGAGCACGGATGAAGGATTAAGCAGGGAAAGGTTGGTGCGGCGCAAATAGGAGTCGTAATTGTTGGTCACCGTGACTCCGTTGACGGTTTCGCTCAAAAGCTGATTCGCTGAATTATATGTCAGGGACTCGGTGGAACTCGCCCCTCCGACTTGAATGAGACGACCCAAACGGTCGTAGGTGTTGGTGACGTTTGATGTTGTGCCACCGGAATAAACAATTGTCGCCAGACCGCCTGCGTTATCGTAACCGTACGTCGTCGTTATACCACGTGCCCAGGTGCGTGAGGCCAATCGTCCAGCCGAGGTGTAGGTGTAGCCCGGCCCGGCTGCGCCGCCGTCATAGGCCTTGCTCGTGAGCCAGCCTCGCTGGCCATTGTAATTCCAAGTCGTCAGGCGAGCGCCGGTGTTTGGATAACTCGACCAGTTGGTCATGGTTTGCAGCCGCCCGGCGTAATCGTAACCATAGCCCACCGGATAGGTGCGTGAGCCGTATTGCAATCCCAGTTCGCCGGTGAGCAGATAAACACTATTGACGGTCGTCCCATCAGGCTGGATGACACTATATGGCCGCATCATGTTATCATAAAGCGTAGTTGTAGTCTGGGACAATGGCGCAGCTACGCTCGTCACCAGATCGGCGTTATTAAAACCGTAAGTAGTCGTGCCATTACGAGCATCGGTGACGGTGTTTTGTCGGCCCTGCGGGTCGTAGCCGTAGGATGAAGAAGCAAGGAGTACGGAGGAAGAATCAAATCTTTGCACTTGGGTCAGCCGGCCATAGGAGTAGGCGCTGATGGTGTAGGAGCCGTCCGGGGCGGTGGTGATGGTCGAACGGCTGTTGCCCGAATAGCTGGTCTGACTGGTGGCCGTCACCGGCGTGCCGGCGTCGCGATAAACGGTCTGCCAGTTGGTTAAGTCGTCGGTGGAGACACGAATTTCACTAATTAACACAGATTGATCCACGCCGTTTTGATCCCAGACGTATGTGCGGCTGCGTCGAACATTCACACCGTTGACGGTTGTCACGTCGTTAGTGGTCCAAGTGATGCGGTCAGTGCCGCCAAAATCAATTGTGCCATTGCGATCCATGTCAATGGCGGTATAGGCGAGCTCGCCTTTGGTGCTGTAGGCATAAAGGGTTGAAACGTTGTCAGGATCAATCGTATTGGTGAGCTGGCCTTTTGAGTTGTAGAAGGACTGGCTGTAGTGATTATCAGCATAAAGTGTTTTGACGGTGCGGCCCGCCATATCGGTATAGGTCTTTGTCCATTCGGAAGTGAGGTTGCCATTGACATCGAGATTGGTTTCCACGGTGTAGGTCCAATAAGCGCCGGAATTATATTCCACGCCGTAGCTGTAGGCTTTTCCGTGCACGGCAATGCCAGTAACACTCTTGAGCGAGCCGTCGGCATAATAAGTGTCAATGCGCGTGCCGCCATTGGGATAAACGCTGGTGCGGATAGTTCCGCCCGTTGGGGCATTCGTCCGGCTGTAAGTGGTGACGCCGTCTAGGGCGTTGGTCTGTGCAATGAGTTCACCGGCCAGGTCATAGGATGACTGCCCAAGAATTACCGATGAGTCATCGGAGCCCACCCTGACAGATGCGAGGACATGACCGGCGGCGTCGAGGGCATTGGTGAAGGTGATGGGGTTGTTGCCGGTGCCATTGACATACCTTGCATAACCGATTTGGCGTTTGGCGGGGTCGTAGAGGTATTGGGTGAACACGCCGTCGCGGTCAATGGTGTTGTCCAGCCCACAACAGCCGTATTGGGTCGTCTCGGTCGTGCCGTCGTTGTATTGAACCAGTGTGGGCCGGCCCAAATCATCCGTCTGGAGGGTTACTGCGGAGGACAGCAACAATCCAGAGGCGATGTCGTAGGTCGCGTTGGAGATCGAGTTGCCCCCCAAATCCACCACGGTCACGGCCTTGGTGCCATCCACGACGTTGGTGCCCGTGGCATCGGGCACCCCCGACCAAACGGTGGTCGTCAAGCCGGTCGCATTGGTGGCATACTGATAAACACTCACCGTGCCGTCGGGGTTTTTCGTCCAAGCGGGATAACTTTCAAAATTGCCATCGGTGAACGAAGTATTGACTGTGACGAGATTGTTCAATGCGCCAATCACGGCGCCCGGTGTCTGGCACACGAAGTTGCTTACGCCTCCCGGAAAATCCACACGGTAGGAACGGGCTGTTTCCTGACCCAGCAAAGTCTCCACCGTTGTTGACTGCGCTGTGACACCGCTAGTGCCGGTAGTGTAACCATTAATTGTCACACGGCATTGGGATTCCGGAGCGCCCACAGGCGCATCCTTAAATTGTGCCACTGTCTTCACCCGGCGGGACCCGGAATCATACTGATAAAGCTCCCAATAGCCGGACGGCGTTGTGATTTGCTTCAATTGTCCGTAGTTGCCGCCATCCACGGCAGCGTTGGTGTAATAGCTCCATGTATTGGTCTGCGCTCCAAGCCCGTCCGGATTCACGATCCGTTGGATGAGATTCGTTTCGTCCCACGGAAATACCTGATACGTTTCGACCTGCTTAAAGGCCACAGTGTCATCTGCATTCAATACGACGTTTGTTTCGGTGAGGATCGTCTGGCTGCCATCCCAAAACTGCGACCGTGTTTCTTTGCGTAGTCCGTCACCGGTGATCAATTCCCAGTATTGTGCGTTCGCAACCCAAGTGTAATCATATTGATGATCACCCAGCTGGCCCGTGGTATTGATGCGCAATCGGTTATAGGTGTTGGTGGAAGCATCGGGATTTTGCACGGTGACTGCGTTAAAGGGCTGGCCGGTGGGCGGATAGAGACCGTTAATTTTATTCAGGCTGAAATTGGATGCCGTGTAGAAGTTAACCGAATAGCAGAAATCGTTGCTGACAATGACATCGGCAAGCAGTTGCGAAGTGCGTACCTGCCGCAACACGCCTGTGGCACCGTCATTGATCCGCTCGACGGATGCGCCTAAATATGCCTGAATGCCGTCAGGCTTGGCCAAAGACAAGCCCGGATAGTTGTCTTCGATGACCAGTTGCCCGGCATTTTGCTGATATGCATACTTGCCGAGTCCCATTCTGAAATGAAGGCTATTAAGACCGGCTTCTACAGAACCAGCGGCGCAGCTATTACCACTGCAACCGCCGCATTTAGCCCGCCAAGTAATATAAACAGGGGGGCCACTAAACGGCCAGCCAATATGGTTTCCACAACCATCGTCATCGGTTGCAGTGATCGTAACTTGCAGGCGTTTGCCATTGGGACAAATGGATATATCACTTGCTGGCAGTTTCTGATTAATAATTTGATTCCCCCAGTGTTTACTTGGGCAGGAGAAACTCGGGCCTGTTGAGGAAACGCTTCCAATCGTGCCCTTGTCATCAAAAGAAGCACTGTTCACTATCACTTCATAATTACCGGGAATAAGCGTGAATGGAAAATCGTCACTTTCCAAAGTTCGAGTGATGGTGGCACCGGCCCCCAGTCCGAGACTTCCCAACGACACCCAATAACTGTATGACTTGGATTGTTCCACCCACTCAGTATTCAATGCAAATACCCGGCAACAGGCAAAGCAAACCAGAAACGCCACAGTTATCCGAACATTGTAATGTAAGAAATTATAAATTAGTTTCATGGAATTATCTCCAGTTTGGCATAAATTCATTTTTTATTCCCTATTTCAACGGCGTGAACACCATCAGCCCATTTCCGGCGGTCAATCCGTTGGCCGAGTCGTAGGCCTGCCAATCACTAAGATCGCCAGTGTTGTAAACTCCGTCACCATTACTGTCTTCCAGATAATCGGGGATGCCATCGCCATCGTAATCAAGAGGATTGCCATAGGCATCCACAGCCACGTAGTGGTAGCCGATGCTCACGGTGTTGGTGCCTTCAATGACCTGATTGGTCGTGACGGTGTAGTGATACAGGCCAACCTGATCCGCCGTCGTGCTGCCAGCATGGATGAGCGGACTATCGGGCGGTTGATAGAAACCACCCAGCCAACTGGTCTGATAGGCCAGGGTTGCATTGGTCACCACGTCATTGGCATTGGTCGGATATAACCGGCCGTTGCAGTTGAGATAGGCGTTGTAACCATTGGTCAATGTGGAATTGGTAATGGTGCAAGTGTCGAAGTCGTTGTTAAAGGCATACCAGACGGTGTTCGAGGGTTGAGGCAGGTTGACGGTGGTTCCAAACACCAGATTGTTGGACAGGGCGAGCGTGGACTGAAGGTTGGTGGCAAAGTTGGCGATGGCGGAGTAATAAAAGAGATTGTTCATCAGTGTCACTGTCCCTCCAGCACTGTTGTCAATCGCCGCCCTGCACTGCACAAATTGGCTGTCCCGGACGCTCACCGTGCCTGAACCGGAAATGCCGGTGCCCGCATATGCCAGCCGCAAAAATCTATAATCGTTGGTCTGCCCGCTTTCGTCTGAAAGATACGTCCCGCTATTGGTATTGCTTGGATTGCCAGTGCTTCCCTCGATGGTTACGCCCGCTGAATTGTCGTCCTTGGAGGTCAAGACAGCCATGTCGGAGGGGCCGGTCAAACAGACCAATGGCCCGTTCAACGTCATTTGCGCCGCCGGTTGACCGGCGTATTTAATCACCGCTCCACCTTCGATCGTCGTGACACCGTATAATTGGACGGGTGTTCCTATGTAATACGTCATGTTGAATTCGAACATATAATTTGTCAGGGAACCCGAGAGAGCTGTGGGGATCGTAAGGGTCGCATTGGAACTGGTGACACTGCCCACAGCATTGGTAATCACGACGTAATAGTTGCCGGCATCGGTGGTTTGGATGTTGTTAAGTGTCAGTGTCGCGTTGGTCGCAGATTCCAGCGCAGCAGAGTTGAAATACCACTGATAACTCAAGGACATTGTGCCAATGGCAGTCACAGTGAACGTCGCGTTACTTCCTTGAAACACTATTTGATTGGTTGGTTCTGTTATGATCATTGGCGGCATCAGCGTCGTCGCATTGGTCTCGGCCGAATAACCCGATTCCCCAACCCAGTTGCTCGCTTTAGCCCGATAGTAATACGTCGTCCCCGCCGCCAGATTCGTGTCCACATACGACGTCACCCCCGACACCTCCGCCACCACCGTAAAAACTCCTTCGCTGTTTGTCGCCCGCTCAAGGCTGATTGCCACACCCGCGCCGCCATTCCATGTCTCCTGCCAAGTCAACCCAATCTGCGTGGACGAAATTGCCGTCGCCGTCAGGTTGGTCGGCGGCGTCGGCGCGGTCACCACCGCATACTTGGCATCCAAATACTCATTGACTGCCAGCCGTTCCCCCGCCGTCAGGGTTCGGTCAAACACCAGCACCTCAGCGATGTCCCCGGCAAAGCAAGGATTTCCAAAGAACCCCTCCCCTAACGTGGGATAAGGGTTATAGCCATAGATGTTGGTGGTGGTGCTGTACTGCAACTCCCCATTGATCCATGCCGCCCAGTAGTTGCTCTGCCCGGCTACCTCATACAGATGATACTGATACAACGGCTGCGCCGGAATGCCTACTGTACAGTACGAAGTGCTCCCGAAATCATCCACGATGTTCCCGCTGCCGTTCGGATATCCCAATTCCGAATCCCACATCCCGCCTGTACCCAAGGTCCAAAGAGGCCCGTTGCCTTGACCCGGTGCTACATTCGCCTTCAACACCACAAACGCCTCTGCTTGCGTCGTTCCGTTCAAAAAGTTCGGCAAAGTGAAATACTGATCACTAGGATACGGGTTGTTGTTGGTTGGATTAAATCGCACCACCGGCAAGCCGTTGAGTGCGTTGGTGACATAGAGTGGCTGAGAGTATGTATAACTCTGGGTGGCACTGTTATTCCAACCACTGCTGTCAGGCCACGTGCTGACGGGAGCATTGTTGGTAAGTCCGGTAATTACATTCGCTTTCAGCCAGAGACGAACATTGTTGCTGGCAAACAGGGAGCTGATGGTAATGTTCACCACTGAAGAAGTGGCGGAAAGACCGTAGTTGTCATCCGCCACAGCCGTAAGGCCATAGCTCCCGGCCTGCGCATTGCTCCAAACCAGACTGTAGGGCGGATTGGTTACAATGCCCAGACTATTGGTCGCCCCTTCAAAAAATTGAACCTGAATAATGGTTCCTGCAAAATCACTGGCGGTAGCCGTCAATGTCACGTTGGTCTGACTGGCAATAATGATTGTGTTGTCGGCTGGATTGGTGATCGAAACTGTTGGCGGTATCGGCACCGTCAGCACAGCATTGGAACTGGTTGCCGAACCAAAAGCGTTGGTCACCACCACCGCGTAATTGCCCGCATTTGTTGTCTGAACGTTGGTCAGTGTCAACGATGTGTTGGTCGCTCCACCCAGTACATTCATTCCGTTGAAATACCACTGGTAACTCAATGGAGTTATACCCGCTGCCGTCACGCTGAAGGTCGCGTTGCTCCCCTGAATCACCGCCTGACTTTGCGGTTGCGTCAAAATCGCCAGCGCCCAATTGGTTTCACCATTGTCAACCAATCCATTTCCATTAGCATCTTCGATGTAATCCGGTATGCCATTGCTATTTGAGTCGAGTGGATTGCCATATTGATCCACGGCTATGTAGTGGTAGCCGATGCTGACGGTGTTAGTGCTTTCAATAACCTGATTGGTCATGACGGTGTAGTGATACAGGCCGACCTGGTCTGCCGTCGTGCTGCCGGCAT
>Ga0116112_1001395_pt1 | contig 16187 bp, 14 predicted proteins | sample June2015DPH_8_15_FD_89721 | JGI IMG/M metagenome (GOLD analysis project Ga0116112, IMG submission 89721) | Peatland microbial communities from SPRUCE experiment site at the Marcell Experimental Forest, Minnesota, USA - June2015DPH_8_150 | ecosystem: Environmental > Terrestrial > Soil > Wetlands... | reverse complement strand
TATCACCCATTTTTACAACAGGAAACGGATACACTCGGGGATCAATTACTGTTCCCCTGTTGAATATGAAGCACTGGCAAGGTAATACAAATAGTGGTCCACTTTTCTTGGGGAACATCACGGGTGGCCTGGGTGAGAAATGATAGAAGGTATGTATTGGGTGGCACTGGCAAAGACGAAGTCTTGCCAGTGGGGTTCAACAGGAGTGAGCTAAATGGCAGAAAGCGAATACACATTTGCATTTTTCCCTTACCTCAAGACCTCGGGGCCGGTGCTCTATCAGAGTCTCGCGATTAAAAACAGTGACGACTTTACTGACCTACCGCCTGATGTGGTTCGACATCTCAAAACGCTTTGCACTATGTTCTTCCTGCGCGATCATCACCGAATACAGAAGATATCATATGCGTTTCACGCTTCAAGTGAGGGTTTTAGCGCTTCCGAGTTCACACAGCAGCTCCTTGAGTTCCAGGCACTTGCACGCTTCATCTATTCTTCGCCTCATCCCACATCTGGAGACCCCTTCTTGCGGTACGAACACGCGAGCCTCTACCTGCTTCAACCTAAGCAGGTTTCCAAATACCTACTCGTAAACGATCACAATGTAGAGACCCTAGCAGAAGGTCAAAATCTAGATTTCGACTCCAGAAGCGAAATAGAAGGCTATGAAGGCAGACTCAACAACGAATTGTATTTTTGGGTAACTCGTGGTAGTCGCATCTTCCCTCCAACGGTGAGTCTGTGGCTCAACATCTCCCAGGACTTAAGCGCCGACCTCAACTATCGTCTCTCTCAGTCTCGACTCTACCGACCAGTACTTGAGTATTTCACAGCGAGAGAAGAGAGAGACAATTTGAGCGAACGGATGCTCACTGCGCTTACTTGGTATAATAGAAGCATAGAAATCGATATTGATGAAAGTGTGGCTTTAGTCAATCTTGCAATTGCCTTCGAAAGCCTGCTAGACCTTGAGGCAGGGGAGAAAGTTACCGCACGCTTCAAAGAGGCAGTCGGTCTCCTTGTAGGAGATGTCCCCCGCCTCGACAGTTGGCTATCGCAGTTCTACGGAGCTCGCTCCCAGATTGTTCATAAAGGGCGGTCTGCCAGCCTAATGTTCGTCGCCACCGATGACCCCAAAAAGCCATCCGGGAGGCCTGAGTTGGAATATCGCTCATTGGTCTCTTATGGGCGGCAGGTATTCCAGGTTTGTGTCGCGACTATACTAACTGGTGCACAGATAGCCAAGCGACTGAAGTTGGACTCCTTGCTGGTGACAAATCAGCAGAGATTAGAACGGATTTGCCAGGCGCTTAGCAAAGGAGATGGAACTCCTACCGATCGAATAGTAGCCACGAGTCAAGATGTTCGCGACATTGAGACCTATCGGTTTGTCGCAGAAAAAGGGTTGAAGGTTGACCAATTGATAAGCACTGCTAAACTGATGATTCAGCAGTACCTCGCCTCTGCTCCTGATGAGTCTTCAGAACTAACCAAGCGAATGCAGGAATTCGCTGTGATAGATTCTGACAATTATTATGAGGCGTTATCGCTCTTGAAGGTAATCCAAGACAGCTTCAAATCAGGAGGCATTGCACGACCGTTTTCGCCAATCGACCTGCGTTCTACAGTAGCTTCAATGATAGACAGTGTATGGCATTACACCTTTATGCTTTATTTCAATCTAGAGCACTTGCAGAAACAGAAGGAAGCAGAAGAGTCTGCCCAACCAGTCGCTGCACCCGACCAGGCTAATCGTGCGCCGAATTAAGGCAGGGTTTCGTCTCACAGGTAGCCTCGAACAGATAGAAGCCTCATAAATTCGCCTGGCGGGTAAGCTACAAGCCGTTAGGTTTATCTCCTCGAAAGTTGGATAAACCGCGCTATTCCCATGGATGCGGTTATAAGAACGGCAACAGAAGTGATTTTTCCCAGGGTCTTGTGAATTACCCGGTATCTCTTGGGGTCAGAGGCAATCAGCCAACCCGTGGCAGGGGTAATGATGAGCATGATTAATGATATCACACCGGCAAAGGCATGCGGCGATTTCAAGTGCGGGTAATGCATGGCTGTCTTAAAGATGAACTCTGCAATGAACCCAAGAAGTGCCGACAATACTGACAGAAGCGCTATCCTGCGGTGACGGGCGAACCAGCCGGTTTTCTTTCTGCGGACGATTGCAAAGGCGGATATGACGAGCACTACTGCTGATGCCATGAAAAAAATATGCAGATAAAGAAGATATGCCATAGAATAAACCCCCGTATTGATATTTTGATGATAGCACGTATTTTATCATAAGTGCTCCAGTTTTAGAGAATACAAATAAGGAGGCATCATAAATCACCATGAATGATGAAAATATGAACAAACCAGTGAGGGCGGCGGCAATTCAGCTTGCCACGAAGATAGCCGACTCGGCAGCGAATATTGCAGGCTGCGAGCGACTTGCATGGGAGGCTGTTCAGGAAGGCGCCCAATGGATCGCGCTCCCGGAATTCTTCAACACCGGGGTTGCCTGGAACCCGCGGATTGCAGACGCCATAGAAACCGACAGCGGTCCGGCTGCGTCTTTTCTGCGTGATTTCTCGGCACGGCACCACATCGTCATCGGTGGTTCCTTCCTGTGCCGCATATCCGGCGGTGCCGTGAGAAACCGCTATATGGCATTCGCGAACGGCACGCTGATCGGCCGGCATGACAAGGATCTGCCGACCATGTGGGAGAATGCGTTTTATGAGGGGGGCGATCCGGGTGATACCGGTATTCTGGGGGAATATGATGGTGTCCGTGTCGGGGCTGCGGTCTGCTGGGAGTACATGCGCACCATGACTGCACAAAGACTTCGAAACAGGGTCGATGTCATCATGGGAGGCTCGTGCTGGTGGAGCATCCCTACCTATCTGCCGGGCTGGATAAAGGACCCATGGGAGACTCAGAACGCCCTTAATGCCCTGGCGTGCGTGCAGGATACCGCGCGGCTGGTGGGCACCCCGGTCATCCACGCCGCACACTGCGGACAAATCAGGTGCCCCATGTTCGGCCTGCCCCTGCTGCCGTATTGGGGATATTTTGAAGGGAATGCGGCCATCGTGGATGCAGCAGGCAGGGTGATCGCACGCCGCAGTCATGATGAAGGCCAGGGCATTGTCTGCGCCGAGGTTTCTCTGGGCGAAGTGCCCAGCCATGAGAAAATACCCGATCAATATTGGTTAAGGTCGCGGGGTCTATTGCCCATGGTTGCCTGGCATTACCAGCGCATGCTGGGAAGACGCTGGTATCGTAACCATGTGGTGGGCGGTCAGGCGCACACATGATGAGGGGCAATCCATGCGGACTTCGCCCAAGACATGTATATGTCCGGTTCATCACATAAAGCATACTCGGATCATTGAGGAGCACACAAAAGGGATATCTAACCACGAAGAGCACGAAGGACACGAAGAAAGGAAGCCTTTTGAAATAGTTGACCGGTTCAAAGAACCCACGATTGTCTGTTCTGAATTTCTTAGATCTTCTTCGTGCTCTTCGTGTCCTTCGTGGTGAAGAACACCAGTACCAAAGAACATGCGAACCATGCCATACACCTGACCCTCAATTCAATGCAAAATAAAGGGGTATTATCTTCAGATCTGTTGAGAGCCTCTTAAAAAGTATGCTTCAATGAGAAGAGCTTTATGTCTTGATCAGGCCTTCTTCTTGCCCATCAAGAACCCGAAGGCCATCCCGATGAGGAAGGTGCCTGAGACCACGATCCACTTGGGTGCGGTAAAGAGCGTCCAGATGAGGAACTGGAAGGAGGTCTGCTCGAAGTTCTGGAGGATGAAGATAAAGCCTAAGACCACGGCAATGCCGATAAAGATGAGCTTGGAATTTTCCCCGAAACCCTTCAACCCCATGAGCAACCCCGCCATGAATAACTCTTGGGGAATATGTCATGGGGGGCCATGCTGTGTCAACATCCTTGTGTGTATACCGCAGGGCTCATTGTTCTTACCACGAAGGACACGAAGGACTTAGCGCAGCATAGCCGCAACCAAAATGGAGCATGGGGTTCGAGCAGACATAGGAGTACCACCACGAAGAGCACGAAGATGATCAGAGAAAATCAGAACGGACACTCGTGGATCTCTTGCCTCAGTCGGAGATTTCAATAGGATTCTTTTCTTCGTGTCCTTCGTGCTCTTCGTGGTGGGATAGCCCTTTGTGTGCTCTCGAGGATGCATTACGGTGATGAGCCATCAATACTTGCCTTGATATATTGTCTGACAACTTATTATAAGCTTCCCTCTTGACAAAGAGGGAGAGGCGAATATTATATAAAAATAATCCGACCGGTCGGTAGAAATATCACATGGTCGGTTTATTGAGATAGCCGATTCCGCCGAGCAAAGATTCCCGCATCACGATTGCCATCCGCATGGGTGATACCCTTGTGCGCTCTCAAAGAATACGGGCATTATTATCCAAAAGAAGCCATAAGTTATAAGGAGGGTTTTTGATGCCGCCGAATGCGGAGCTTGAGGCGATTCGTAAGGCCCAGATCATCGATGCCGCCCTTAAGACCATTACCGAAAGAGGGTGTGCAAACGTCACCATGGATGACATCTGCAAGACCGCAGGCCTCTCCAAGGGCGGTCTGGCCCACTACTACAAATCCAAAAACGACCTCTTCAAGGCCGCGTTCCAGGAATTTTTTCAGCGCATCTTCGTGCGCGGCGATGAAACCATGTCCTTCTTCGATGACCCCCTGGAGCAGGTCCTTTCCTTTGAATGGCTCTATAATGCGCAGGACCCTGACGTTGATACCGGATACCCCATCCTCTATGATTTCATGTCCATTGCCGTCCACGACCAGGAATACCGGGAGATCTTCAGCGACTGGATCAACAACTGGGTCAAGCTCCTGAAAAAGGCTATCCTCCTGGGCCAGTCCCAGGGACGCTATGTTAATGTGGACGCCGAATGTGCTGCACGCACCATCTCGGCCATCTACCAGGGAATAGCCACACGCTGGTATCTTGCACGCGGCGAACATTCCACCCAGTGGGCCGTCGAGAGTCTTAAGCGGTCCGTCAGAGGCCTCCTGGATTCATATGAAGGCCCCGCAAAACAGGAAAGGAGGGAAGCAAAGACAAAAAAATTGCGGAAATAATAAAGCGGAATGCGGAAATGGCATCTGATTTGATTTTGTGAGCTTGTACTCACGACTTTTGAATACATGGGATTTACGGACGTTATTTTTGTCCCGACCATACACGACAAAAAGGAGGATTCTATGGCAGTATTTGCAAGTACCGACAAGATGTACGAGGTTCTGGGCAGTCTCTTCAATCTCCTCATGCAGGACAAGGGACTCTACGACAAGTACCTCGAGTCGAACATCGTCATCAAGTTCACCATCAGCGACCCGGAAGGCTTCATCTGGCTCACCAACGACGGCAAGGTCATCTGTGGCCCTGCGGATTACAAACCCACCATCGAGATGACCTTGAGCGGCGACACCTGCCACAAGTTCTGGCTCAAGGAGGTAAGCCTGCCAATAGCACTCGCCAAGGGCCTCATCAAGGCCAAAGGGCCCATGCCCAAAGTGCTCAAGCTCCTGCCCCTCTTAAAGCCGGCATACGCGAATTACCCGGCAATCGCCAGGAAGCACAATCTCCCCATCGCCGGGTGATTCTAGATGAAATGATAAGGAGGATACACTATGAGCGTTGAGAGAACCCTCAAACAGTTCGAAGAAGACAGGAAGGAAGCGGCGCAGATCGCGGCGCGGATGCTCCTGGCATCAGCCGTCACCTCTCCCAGGGTAGGTGGTGTCGGCGAGTGCACGGTGCATATCATTGACGATGAGTGCGACATCGAGGACCTCTGCCAGGCAGTCGAGGAGATGAGCTCTGAGAATAAGGCATGGGAATTCTTCATGCGCGATGCAGCCATGATCCGCGACGCCGATGCGGTGCTGGTGGTGACCTCGCTCAGAAGCCTTACCGATCCGTCCGACATCAACTGCAACCTGTGCGGCAAACTCACCTGCGAATACCTCAGGAAGGAAGACAAGCTCCCTTTGGAGCCTGGTGTGGCCTACACGGGCCCCCTGTGCACCTTCAGGGCCATGAACATCTCATACGCCGTCGACGGAATCGCGACGCTGGCACGCAACTTAGGCATCGATTACGGGGTGTACTGGTCTGCAGGTGCGGCAGCCATGAGGATGGGGATCCTGCCCAAAGCGACAGGATTCGCTCTGGCTGTTGCAATATCGGTGACCGAGAAGAGCCCGTTCAGGGACATCCCGGTCAAGTACGGTGAGATCAACGAGCGGACCATGAACGACCGGATCATCCGCAGGCTCTGGCCTCAGTTCAGGTCCATCTACAGTTAAGGACGGGAGGTGGATATGGCTATCAGAGAAATGGATGACATGTTACAGGCCGGCCTCGACAGGGCCGTGGAAATGATGGCCCTGGCGGCGCAAACGAGCTTCAAGTTCGGCAAGCGCAATACCATGAAACTCATCAAGATAACCAATGAGGAGATCGAGCAGCTGGCCGAATACTGCTTCTCGCTGGGTGACATGTCCCCCCTGGCGGCCCGTGACGGCAGATTCGCCGCAGACCTCATCAAGGAACCTGCTGCCGTGCTGCTCATCGGTGACAAGCGCCAGTCGCTCTTCAACTACAACTGCGGGGCATGCGGCTACCGCACCTGCGCCGAGCTGAACAAGGCCGAGATGGTGGAGTCGCTCACCAGTAACGGCCCGAGCTGCATCTTCCGCAACATCAACATCCACATGGCGGCCGATGCAGCTGCAGCCATGGCATGGAGGCTGGGCCTGCACTGCAGGGTGTTCTCCACCCTGGCCTTTGCGGCCAAGGCCCTGGAGATCATGCCTGATGTTGACATAATCGTGAGCATTGCCGTGAGCGCAGCCAAGGTCGACCCGTTCTTCGACCGGCACAAGTTCTGGACCCAGGACGTGTGGGACCAGACCTTTAAAAAGGAATTCCCGACCTTCACCAGGGGATTCATCGGTGCGGTCGAGGACGAGGACTGGTAAGGAGAACAGGAGGTATTCATGTCAACGAAAACACATCTGAACCAGGCGATTGCATCCCACCTGGTGGAAATGAAAGCGGACAGCATGCCAGACAGGCAGGTCTACATCTTCGAGCGGGGAGAGCACGGGGAGGATATCCTTACCTACGGCAAGCTCCACGACAACTCGAACAAGGTAGCCCGGATGCTCCTGGAAAACGGCATCGGGGAGGGCGACACCTTCGCGGTCTTCATGCGGAACGAACCGGAGTTCGTGTACGCGCTCCTGGCAGGAACCACCATCGGGGCCATCATGATCCCCATCGATCCCAGGTCCCGGGGGGAGCGGCTGAAATTCTTCTTCAAGAACTCCGGGGCCAAGGCCGCCATCATCTCGGACGAGTGTCTGGAACCACTCGGTGAGATCATCAATGACCTGAACGAGGTCAAGCTCGTGTCCGTGGCCTACCGGGAAGAGCATGGCATACCCGTGGACAGAAGGTTCCATGCCATGAACGAGACCCTTGAGAAGGACTCGTGGGAAAGGGTGGACCAGAAGGTCTTTGATGTGCGCCACCCCATGCAGATCATCTATACCTCGGGCACCACGGGCGACCCCAAGGGCGTGAAGATCAGGAACAACCGCACCGGGGTGTACAACATCCTCAACCAGCTCGTCTGGAAATACAAGCAGACCGACGTGCTCTACAACGGGCTGTCTCTCACCCATGGCAACGCACAGTCCGTCACGTTGTTCCCTGCGCTGTATGCCGGGATAAAGGCCGTCTTCAGCCCGCGGTTCACCAAGAGCAGGATCTGGGATATCTGCAAAAAATACGGATGCACCTCTTTCTCGCTCTTAGGCGGCATGATGGGGGGTATCTTTAATGAACAGGAAAAGCCCGACGATGCCGACAACCCGGTGGAGATGGTCATCAGCGCCGGCACCCCTCCTGCCATCTGGGAGGCCTTCGAGAAACGGTTCAATGTCAAGATCCTCGAGTGGTATGCCGCCGTGGAAGGCGGCTTCGCCTACAAGCCCATCGGCAAAGGACCTGTCGGCTCATTCGGAAAACCGATACCCGGGATCATGGAATTCAAGGTGGTGGACGAGAACGACAACGAGGTCCCGGTAGGTCAGATGGGTGAGCTCATCAGCAGGATGGTCCGGGGAGACACCAAGGTGGATTACCTGGGCCTTCCCGAGGCCTCCAAGGAGAAGACTTTAGGAGGCTGGCTCAGGAGCGGCGATATCGTGCACCGCGATGCCGAGGGCTGGTATTACTTCGACTTCAGGAAGGGCACCGAGCTCCGCAGGGCGGGAGATTTCATCCAGCCGGATCATGTGGAGCGCATCATCGGTGAGCATCCCGGTGTGAGCGAGGTGTGTGTATATGGGGTCCCCGCAGCATCCGGGGCCCCCGGCGAGAGCGACCTGGTGGCAGCCATCGCTTCCTTTGAAGGGAAGCCCATCGATCCGAAGGACATCTTTGAAACGTGCAGGAAAAGCCTCGAGGCGAACTTCATCCCATCCTATCTCCAGATTGTATCCGAGATCCCCAAGACGATCTCTGAGAAGGCGCTGGACAGGAAGCTGCGGGAGGATTTCTTGAACAAGATCGGGGCGATTTACTCATATGACGACTACAAGTGAGTGTTTGCCCATCCTGTGTTGAAAGTGATGAACAGGAGAACCATGAGTGCAGGGACACATGAACGGAACTAAAAAAGGAGGTTTCCATGCCCTATACCGAGTTGAATCTTGAAATGTCAGACGAGCACATTGCTCTCAAAGAAAATGCACACAAGTTCGCTGTGGAAGTCCTGCGGCCTGCTGCAATCGAGCTCGACACCATGACGCCCGAGCAGGTCATTGCCAAGGGCTCCGTCTACTGGGACTGTATGAAAAAGATGTATGAGAACGGCTACCACACCGTGCTCATCCCGGATGAATACGGCGGTCTTGGAGTCGATCCGCTGGGCATCCACATCGTGTTTGAGGAGATAGCCTACGGCAGCGTGGGATTTGCCGTGTCCATCGGCGTTGCCTGTTTCTCTGCCTTCTATGCATCACTCATTGCAGAGGACCACATCATCGATAAGTTCATCCTGCCGTACGTGAACTGCAAAGATGCGAGCATCATGTCGTGCTGGGCCATCACCGAGCCTGATCATGGCTCGGACATCCTCATGCCCTTCACGGGCAACTTCCACAACCCCAAGATCACCCAGCAGGTCAAGGCCACCAAAAAGGGAGGCAAGTACCTTCTCAACGGCCAGAAGGCGGCCTGGGTGTCCAATGGGACTATTGCCACTCAGGCCGCCCTGTTCGTCAACATCGATCCATCTTTAGGCATGTCGGGCGGAGGCATCTGTCTCGTCGACCTCACGCAGAAAGGTGTGTCCCGGGGCAAGCCGCTCAACAAGATGGGCCAGCGGGAGCTGCCCCAGGGTGAGATCTTTTTCGACAATGCCGAAGTCCCGGTTGAAGACATGATCATTGACAATGAGAGCTATGAGATGTTCACAGACATCACGCTTGCCACGGCGAATGCCGGCATGGGTGCTTTCTTCACGGGGGTCGCCCAGTCGGCCTATGACCTGGCGCTTGACTATTCCAAGGAGCGCATCCAGGGGGGAAAAAGGCTGTGCGACCACCTGACCGTGCAGAAGAAGCTCTTCGACATGTTCTCTAAGGTTGAGCTCGCCCGGGCCTACTCAAGGGCGGCATTGATCTTCAACCTCTCCACAACACCACCCAAGACCGAGTATTCCATCGCGGCCAAGGTGTTTGCAACAAGGTCGGCGTTCGAGGTGGCAAGCGATGCCATGCAGATCTTCGGTGGGAACGGCCTTTCCAAGGAGTACCCCATCGAGAAGATCTTCCGGGACGCAAGGGCCGGCATGATCGAGGACGGCTCCAACGACATCCTCGCCCTGGCTGCAGCAGGCCTGATCTTGCGCGAGGAATAATGACGGCTGACACGAAGGAGAACATGATATGAGCGATGTATTCGTAATCGGCACCGGAATGATCAGGTTCAACAAATACCCGGATGCCACCGTGCGCACCATGGCTCACCAGGCCGTGGATCTTGTGCTCAAGGATGCCGGGCTCGAAAAGGGAGATATCCAGGCCGCCTATGTTTCCAACACCTTCTGGGGCATGTTCGCCAACCAGCATTCCATCCGCGGCGAGGTTATGCTCTGGGACATGGGCATTGACCGCATACCCATCGTGAACTGCGAAAATGCCTGCGCCGGGGCATCAACGGCCTTATACCTTGGCTATACGGCAATCAAGGCGGGCATGTTCGACGTGGTGCTCGCGCTCGGCTCCGAGAAGATCACCCACGAGAACAAGGCCCTGTCGCTCAGCGCATACGCCACCTGCATGGACGTGGAGAACTTTGCGGCGCACCTCAAGATGTTCGAAGAACTGAGCAAGCGGTTCACGGTGAAAATGCCGGACGGCCAGTCACCCCCCGGTGAAGGCAGGAGCATTTTCATGGACGCCTATGCCATGGGCGCCCGCTGGCACATGTCCACATACGGCTCCACCCAGAAGCAGCTCGCCGTGATCTGTTCCAAGAACCACCTGCATGGATCTTTGAATCCCCTGGCCCAGTACCAAACCACCATGAGCGTAGAAGAGGTCATGGCAGACAAGCCGGTGGCATATCCCCTGACGCGGGCCATGTGCGCGCCCGTGGGAGATGGCGCCGCCGCGGCCATCCTCTGCTCGGAATCGTATCTCAAGAGGCTGAAAGCGAAGAGGCCTGTCCGCATCAGGGCCTCGGTCCTGGGCTCGGGCATGCACCGCGAAATCGAGGGGACAGACATCGGCGAGCGGCTCTCAAGGCAGGCATATGACATGGCCGGCATTGGTCCCAAGGACATCCACCTGGCCGAGCTCCACGATGCCACCTCATACGGCGAGCTCCACCAGACCGAGGCCATGGGTTTCTGCAGGCTCGGCGATGGCGGCATCTTTGCCGAGTCCGGCGCCACAACGCTCGGCGGCAAGCTGCCCATCAACACGAGCGGCGGCCTGGAGTGCAGGGGCCACCCCATAGGGGCATCGGGCCTTGCCCAGATCCATGAGGTCGTCACGCAGCTTAGAGGCCTTGCAGGAAAGCGCCAGGTGGAAGGGGCCCGGATCGGGCTCACCGAGAACGGCGGCGGAAATCTAGGCGTGGAAGAAGCCTCCATGACCATACATATATTCGAGAAGGTTTGACATCCTCATCCTTAAGGGGCCCTGTCAGCATGGGGAGGGCCCCCTTTCTTGAAAGGAGGATCATCCGGTGAAGCGTGTCTTCATCACCGGGGTTTCGGGCTATTTCGGCTCGAAGCTCGTGGAGCATCTGGGCAGCAAGGAAGATGTTATCGAGATCATCGGTATCGACATTATCAAGCCCAGACGCCCTTCAGCCAAGCTCACGTTCATCCGTCACGACGTACGCGCGGACATGTATCCCCTTCTCACGGACAGGGATATCGACTGGGCCATCCATGCCGCCTATATCCTGCCGCCCATCCACGACAAGGGGCTTATGGAGGATATTAATATAAACGGCACGAAGAACTTCCTTTCATCGTGCCTGAAGGCAGGCATACCACAGCTCCTCCAGTGCTCATCCACCACGGCCTACGGGTTCCATCCGGACAATGACATGCCGCTCACTGAAGAGAGTCCTTTGCGGGGTAATGCGGATTTCACCTATGCAAAGAACAAGCGGGAGCTCGAAGAGGTCTGCTCGCGGTTTCAGCAGGAGAACCCCGACGTCAGCCTGGCCGTGGTCAGGCCGTGCTTCGTTGTGGGGCCCGGATTCGACAACCCCCTTGCCCGCCATCTCAAAAAAAAGATCGTGATGCTGCCGAGCAACACGGTTCCATTCCAGTTCATCCATGAGAACGATCTCGTGGAGATCATCTATCTCCTGCTCAAGGAGAAAAAGACAGGGGCATACAATCTTGCAGCAGACGGAACCATGAGCTTCGATGAGATGATTCATATCCTGGGCAACCATCAGCTCAAACTGCCCTACCCCATCCTGTACGTGATGAACAACCTCATGTGGTTCGGGCGGGTTAATTTCATGACCGAATTCCCGAGTGCAGGGCTCACGATGCTTGTTTACCCGTGGATCGCGAGCAATGACAAGCTCAAGCGTGAACTTGGTTATACCTTTAAGTACACCACGCGTGAGGCCTTTGAGGACTTTGCGAGATATGTGAAGGAGAACAAGGCCACCCTGATTTCCCGTATATCCAATGCCTTTCGAAGTAGATAAGGAGGTCTGTCATGAAGCTTGATTTCAGAGGAAAGAAGGTACTCATCACCGGTGCATCCATGGGCATCGGCAAGGGGCTGTCAAGGTGCTTTGCGCGAGACGGGGCGCACCTCTTTCTCACAGACCTGCCATCCCGGGAAGAGCAGCTTGAAAAGTGGGCATCCGAACTGGAGGCGGACCACGGTATCCGGACCTGGACCACCTGTGTGGACCTTACAGCGCACCAAGGGCCCGAGACCCTGCATCATGAAGTCATGACCAGGGCACAGGGCCTGGATGTGCTGGTGAACAATGCAGGGATCTGCTCCTACGGGAAGTTCGACGAGATGAATAAGGACCGTCTTGATAAAATGGTTCTGCTCAACTGCCTGGGGTATGCCAAGCTCATGCGGCTCTTCCTGCCTTCCATGATCGAGCGTGACAGCGGTGCCATCCTGAACGTGTCATCGGTGGCGGCATTCCAGCCCCTGCCATCACTCGCCCTGTACGCGGCGACAAAGGCCTTCACCCAATCGCTGACTGAAGGGGTTGCAGGAGACCTGCCCTGGAGGTCGAAGGTAAAGGTGTCCACGCTGAATCCGCCCTTTACCCGCACCGACCTGATCAATGATGCAGGGGTGCCGGAGGACTTCATCCCGTTCACTATCTCATTCAAGACCGTGGACGAGGTGGTTGAGCTGGGCTATAAGGCATTCAAGAACGGCAGGCTGTTCTATGTGCCGGGCTGGCAGAACAAGGCGCTCCACCTGGGTATCATGAAGCTCCTGCCCCGTAGGGCCGTGAACCTCATGGGCAGGCTTACTATGAAGAGGTGGTCGGATTATCTGAAGATTTGATGCGATACCATAAAAGAATGACCAGTCTTCTTATATAAGATTCATCTTTCCGATTAGAGAAAAAAGGCATTTACAGAAACAATCTTCAGTTTTATTAATGCGTCATATCTTATAGTAACCTATCATTCTGTCCTGAGGACCACATTTTTCCATCTTCTGATGATATATGTACTCATGTTGAGCGTAGCGGAGCTGGTCGGTCCTTGTGCAGCCGCTGGTTATAAGTGGCCATTTATAAAGTCCTTGGCTAAATCTATAAAAGACGATGATACTTCTTTAACCACTCGGAATTCAGAATCGCCTCATGGTCATCATCTGCTTATAACATTCCGGTTCAGCGGCGGCGATACGCCGTCCGCTGGAACCTGTTGGAGCTGACCGTTTTTTCGGCCGCCCATTCAGAAGCCCTCGAAGACGTTTATCCTACGATCTGGCGAGGTCGAAACGGTCAAGGTTCATGACTTTGTTCCACACCGCTACAAAGTCGTGCAGGAACTTCTCCTGGGACTCCTCACATCCGTAGACTTCCGCCAAGGCCCGTAGCTGGGAGTTGGAACCGAAGATCAGATCGATACGCGTGGCGGTCCACTTCAGTTCACCCGTCTTGCGATCACGCCCTTCGAAAACGTCCATGGCTTCCGATACCGCTTTCCACGTCGTGCCCATGTCGAGCAGGTTCACGAAGAAGTCGTTGGTCAGCGCCTCCGGCCGCTTCGTGAAGACGCCGTACTGGGTCTGTCCGAAGTTGGTATTCAGGACGCGCATGCCGCCCACAAGAACCGTCATCTCAGGCGCGGTCAGCGTCAGCAATTGCGCCCTATCGACCAGCAGCTCCTCGGCCGATACCGAGAATTTGGTCTTGAGGTAATTGCGGAACCCATCCGCGACCGGTTCGAGTACGGCGAATGACTGCACATCGGTTTGCTCCTGCGAGGAGTCCATGCGCCCCGGCGTGAAGGGAACCGTCACCTTGTGACCGGCATTCTTTGCAGCCTGCTCGACGCCCGTACAACCGGCCAGAACGATCAGGTCAGCCAGCGAAACCTTCTTGCCGCCAGACTGGGCGCTGTTGAACGAGCTCTGGATGCCTTCTAGGGTTTTGAGGACCTTCGCCAACTGGGCTGGCTGATTGACTTCCCAATCCTTCTGCGGTGCCAGACGAATGCGGGCGCCGTTCGCACCGCCGCGCTTGTCGGAGCCACGGAAGGTGGACGCCGACGCCCAGGCGGTCGAAACCAGCTCCGAGACAGTCAAACCGGAGGCCAGGATCTTGGCCTTGAGGGAGGCAATGTCCTTTTTATCAATCAGTTTATGATTGACAGCAGGAATGGGGTCTTGCCAGATGAGCTCCTCCGCGGGAACCTCCGGGCCGAGATAACGAGCGCGAGGGCCCATGTCACGGTGCGTCAGCTTGAACCAGGCGCGGGCGAACGCGTCCGCGAACTGATCAGGATTTTCGTAGAAGCGCCTTGATATCTTTTCGTAAACAGGGTCGAACCGCAGCGAGAGGTCCGTGGTCAGCATGGCTGGCGCAATACGCTTTGAGGGATCGTGGGCATCCGGCACTGTGCCAGCGCCTGCGCCACCCTTCGGTATCCACTGGTGCGCACCGGCCGGGCTTTTTGTCAGTTCCCATTCGAAGCTGAACAGGATCCGGAAGAAGTTGTTGCTCCACTTCGTTGGCGTGTTGGTCCAGGTGACTTCCAGGCCGCTGCCGATCGTGTCACCGCCTTTGCCCGTACCAAAGCTACTCTTCCAGCCGAGGCCCTGCTCCTCGATACCGGCAGCTTCGGGCTCAGGCCCCACATGTTTCGCATCGCCGGCGCCGTGGGTTTTGCCGAAGGTGTGGCCGCCCGCGATGAGCGCAACCGTCTCTTCGTCATTCATTGCCATGCGAGCGAAGGTCTCGCGGATATCCCGCGCTGCAGCGATCGGATCCGGATTGCCGTTGGGGCCTTCCGGATTGACGTAAATCAGACCCATCTGCACAGCAGCGAGCGGATTTTCAAGATCCCGGTCGCCGGAGTAGCGCTTGTCATCCAGCCACTTGCCTTCAGAGCCCCAGTAGATGTCTTGTTCCGGCTCCCAGACGTCCTCACGCCCGCCGGCGAAGCCGAAGGTCTTGAATCCCATCGATTCTAGAGCGACGTTGCCGGTGAGGATCATCAGGTCGGCCCATGAAATTTTCCGGCCATACTTCTGCTTGATCGGCCAAAGCAGTCTGCGCGCCTTGTCAAGGTTGACATTGTCGGGCCAACTGTTGAGCGGAGCAAAGCGCTGGTTACCGCCCCCTGCGCCGCCGCGACCGTCGCCAGTGCGGTACGTGCCGGCACTGTGCCATGCCATGCGAATGAACAGAGGTCCGTAGTGTCCAAAGTCCGCCGGCCACCAGTCCTGTGAGTCAGTCATCAGCGCCAGAAGATCCTTCTTCACAGCCGCCAGATCGAGACTCTTGAACTCTGCAGCGTAGTTGAAATCCTCGCCCATCGGATTGGACTTGGAGGAATGCTGGTGCAGGATATCGAGCCGCAACTGGTTCGGCCACCAGTCCCGGTTTGATGTGCCTCTGCCGGCCTTGCCATCTTCATTCATAATGTTTACTCCTTTCGTTATGTGAATTGCTGAACAGCGCTACTATGAATAATAGTGTTTCGCTGCCCATATAGCTAACATGGATTAGTCCGCCTACTTGCAGTAATCATTTACCGCACCCATATATTCATTATGAAAAAGATAATAAGAATGGGATGGTAGCAAGTCAACTACGATAGTGTGGTAAATAATTGTCTCAATGGGATAAGAATGGATATAGATTTAGTCAGAAGATAATTTGATGATCCCCTTAGATATCCGGACGATATATGTACTTTTTTATCTCACGCGCAGAGTACACATTTTGGGTGCGCCAGGTAAGCTTGGCTCGAAAGGAAAGGAGGTGGTCTGTCTCTTTGAAATTCGAGGAAGGAACCCAGCAGGTGAGAGTCCTGCCCGGCCAAAGCCTAGCCAGCGGGCCGGTAGC
>Ga0116112_1001394_pt1 | contig 16190 bp, 10 predicted proteins | sample June2015DPH_8_15_FD_89721 | JGI IMG/M metagenome (GOLD analysis project Ga0116112, IMG submission 89721) | Peatland microbial communities from SPRUCE experiment site at the Marcell Experimental Forest, Minnesota, USA - June2015DPH_8_150 | ecosystem: Environmental > Terrestrial > Soil > Wetlands... | reverse complement strand
TCGTACGCCACCTGCGAACATTCAAGGCCTGGGCGTTGCAGGTGGCGTACGAGGCAGGCGCGGACACACTCTGCGAGAATGGCTGCGTCACACCCAGCGCCGCCAGACGCTGCTCAAGCAACGCGATTTGCTGCTCGGCCAGGGCCAGCCTCTGCTCCAGCCCGACGGATTCGGCGGTTTCGGTGGTTTCCTTCTTGATCCCGGCAAAGGCCAACAGTTCTTCTGCCGTGCCTGTATAGCGGTTCGTATCCACTCCGTAGCTCTCCGTGCCGTAGGTCTCGCCGCTGCCTTTCGTCGAGTCCTGCCAGAAGGTCCATTGCGTCCAGGGGGCAGGTGCGGCCGGCGAAACGGTATTGTTGTAATCCGCCAGCCAGAGCGGGTACTGGGCCCATTCCGAGTTTTTGTCGCCGTATCCCTGCCAGTAGCTGGCCGAGGTGTAAATGGTCGGGGTATAGCCGTGCGATTTCAGTTGGGTGACGAAATCGCGCAACTGGGCAGTAGCTCTGGCGGCGGTCAGGTTCGGACTGATCTCTTCAAAATCCACAACCGGTGGAAGCTCGCCGCGATCAGAGGCGATCAGGTTGGCAAAATAATCAGCCTGATCCTTGCCGGGTTGGCCTGTATCCAGGTAATGAAAGGCCCCTCGCAACAGGCCAGCGTCCTTGGCCTTCTGCCAGTTGACGGTAAACAGGGGATCCGTCTTTGTGGCCTGGGAGGCCTTAATAAACACAAACACCGCCCCGGCTGCTTTTGATCGGGCCGCATCCCAGGTGCCGTCCCACTTCGAGATGTCAATGCCTAGAACAGTCATAAGGTCTCCTTTTGGCGGCAGGGGCCACCGCATTGGACATCAACTTTCCTTTCCAATCTGCATAGAAATCCGGGTGCCATCCGGAGTCCGTCAACCCGTGATCGCAAGCCCGGCGAAGCGGTCTGCATTGGCCTCGGCATCTTGCAGGGCGAGCTCTTGCTTTTGCCATGACGCTGGTGCCCAGATCTCGAAGTACTTGCCCTGACCGACCAGCACAGCTTTCCTCCCGAGGCCAGCAAAATCACGCAACTCCTGCGGAATGACCATGCGCCCCGACTCGTCGATCACCAATTCGACGGCATTGCCCAGGACCATTCGGAGCAGGAGGCGTGCCAGCGGGTCGGCTATATTCAATGCGGTAAAGCGTGCGTAGACCGCTTGGAATTCATCCGCGCTCAGCACCCAAAGGTTGCGGTCGAACCCCTGCGTGATGAAGGCGCCTCTGCCGAGCTCATCACGGAAAACGGGGGGGACCGTCAAGCGGTTGGAATCTTCAAACGAGAAATTGTGCTGACCGAGGAACATACCTGCCAACGTCCCTTTACAAAATGAATGTGGATCTCTCCAACGAGAAGCCAGATATCTTTGTTCTGAAAGTATTCTATCGGGTTCGTTTCGTGTATGAAACCTTAGAAAGTTGTTTTAATGCCGACAATAATGACCATCCGGAAGGCGGCCGGAAGAGACGAGAAGTGCGTGCAATAAAATGACCACCTGGATCCTTCCAGGTGGTCAAAAATGACCAGCCGCGCCCCCCACGGGCACCCTACGGCCCGGCTGCTACTCTTCCGGCAATCCGGTCAACCCCTCGCGCAAGGCATACAGGGCGGCCTGCGTGCGGTTGGCCAGGTGCAGTTTATCCAGAATGCTGCTCACGTATTTGGCGATGGTCCTTTCATGGACGAAAAGGGCTGCCGCGATTTCCTGATTGCTGAGGCCGCGGGCGATCAGGCGCAGCGTCTCCAGCTCGCGCGGGGTGAGCGGATCCGCCGTATAGGGTGCCTCCGTCGGGTGGTTCATCTCCTGGATCACCTTGAGCGCGATCGAAGGAGGCAGGGAGGCCTGCCCCTGGGCCACATCCCGGATGGCCTGCATCAATTGCTCGCGTTTGGCGTCCTTGAGAAGGTAACCCAGCGCTCCGGCCTTGATCGCCTGAAAGACGCGTTCCCCCTCGGCAAAGCTGGTCAGGACCAGGATGCGCGCCTCCGGGTCGAGCTCCTTGATCTTCGGGATGGTCGCCAGGCCATCCTGGCGGGGCATTACCATGTCCAGCAGGATGACATCCGGGTGGGTCTTCTTGACCAGCTCGAGAGCCTGAATGCCGTCCTCGGCCTCTCCGACCACCTCGATATCCGGCTGAAAGGAAAAGATAGCGACCAACCCTTCCCGGACAACTGCCTGATCTTCCACAACAAGTACGTGAATCTTTTTCATATGGAATGCCCTCTTGATTGGGTCTTGGAGAGTTTATTCTGCTTGACAACGACGGAGATCTTGGTTCCTTTGCCGGGGGTCGAGGCAACCTTTAACTTCCCACCGACCTGGGAGGCCCTTTCCTGCATGTTCCGCAGCCCCATGCCCCCCTTGTCGCTCTTCTGGGGATTAAAACCGCAGCCGTCATCCTCGACCTCGAGCAGGAAACCCGTGTTGCGTTTCCTCAGGCGCACCGTGACGGAGCTGGCACCGGCGTGCTTCAAGACGTTGTTGAGTGCCTCCTGGGCGATGTAATACAGGGCCACCTGGATGTCCAGCGGCAGGACGAGATCATCGTCCGCCAACAGCCTGGCCTTGACATCCGCACGACCTTCCACCGCCGCCAGGCGCTGATGCAGGACCGATACCAGCCCTTCCCGCTCCAGATCGACCGGCTGCAGCTCGTGGAGGAAGAGACGCATCTCCTTCAAGGCCTGGCGTGCATTCTCGCCGATGCGCCCCAGCACCTGAGCGGAGACCTCCGCCGATCCGGCCTCCAGCCCGGCCTGGGCTGCCTCGGTCAGGGTCACCAACCCATACAACTTCTGGGTGACCGAGTCATGCAGGTCTCGCACCAGGCGCTGCCGTTCGGTCAGGGCAATCGCCATTTGCCGCTGCCGGTTGCTGTGAATAAAGGTGGCTACTTCCTCCCCCACGGCGCTCACGCGAGCGATCTCGTCCGTGGTGTAGACAGGTCCTTCTCGCCGCCCCAGGCCGATCACCCCCAGCAGTTGTTCCTCGATCAGCATGGGGGCGATCAGCAAAGAGAGATGCCCCTGCTGCTGCATGGACCAGGGAACGCGCGGGTCTGTACTGATGTCGGGGATCAGGAGCGGTTCCCGGTGCTGCAGGACCCAACTGACCATCTCATAGGCTTCCGGGACGAAGCCCATCCCCTGCACACTTCCTGCCGGAAGGCCGTGATGCGCGGCCATCCGCAGCTTGCGGGGGGACGACCTATCCTCGCCCGCCTCCAGCAGGAAAATAACGCTGGCCTGGCTCTGGAAGGAGTAAACGATCTGATAGATCGATTCCTCCAGGAATTCCTCTAAATTCAAGGCCCGGCTGGCCGCACCAGAAATGGCATGCAGCAGGGTGAACATTTCATCCCGGGCGTGCTGGCGGGCTTCCTCCGCCTTGCGGCGCTCGGTGACATCGCGCCAGACGATCACCTGGCCGATCTGCTGGCCATTCCGCCCGGGCAGGGGGGAAAGGCGGATGTTCAAGTAGCGCCAGCCCGTGCGCGTGTTCACGCTCCCCTTGATCTCGCGTTCACGCACATCCCCTGTGCGTCTCAGGTTGGAGAAATCACTGAGGTAATTATCAGCGTACTGGCCGATGATCCGAGCGCGCGGCAGGCCGATGAATGCCTCCACCGCCGGATTGAGATCGATGATCCGATCCTGTCTGTCCAGGACCATCCAGCCGTCGCTCATCCGCTCAATGACCGTGTTGCGGGTGACCGGGACGATGTCCAACAGGTGACAGCGCAGGAGTGCGAAGGTAAATGCAGCGCCAGTCAGAACAAAAGCGAGCAGGTTCAGATCCGAACCAGGAAAACTCACCCGGAGGAACAGGCTCACCATGCCGGTCACGACCGGCACCAGCTCGCCCGCCAGGAGGGCGCCGGACTGCAGCCGGTATGGCAACGGACTGTGAGCGATCGACCCGCTCAACAAGGTGATCGCCACCAGCAACAGACCCAGGGAATAAGCCGCATGGACCCAGACCCACGCGCCGCTGAAGGCAGTCCCGGCGACCGTCTCCGCCCTGGAACCAGCCAGGAATAATCCATGCCAGCCAGTCCAAAAGAAGATCTGGGTCAAGGCCGGTTCGATCCCCAGCAGGGCAGCCTTCGGCCAATCCAGCCAGTGGATGCGATCGGTGTATTCGAGGGTGAAGGTCAGCAGCGCAGTGCAGCCAGCCGTCGCCCCCAGCTGGGTCAGCGCCAGCCAGAGAGGGCGGAGGGCAGGGCCGCCGATCCAAACCAAGGCCTCTGAGACTCCCCAGAGCGCCAGCGCCAAAGCAAACGCAATCAGGGAGGCAGCGCCAGGAGCGCTCCGTCGCCGCCAGGAAAGCGAGAATACCGTTGTAGAAAAACCGAGGGTGAGGATCAGGAGGGCAATGCGAAGGTAGATCGAATTCAAGAGATGCCGCCTGCAACCGATGACATGAAAGCTAAGGGACCTTTTGGAGAAAGGTCAGGTTCGTGGAGCAAAAAGTGCGCCGCTTGTCAGTCCCATTTCCGGTCCGCGCGGGGAGGATCGCATGCTATCGGTCATTATACCGCATCGAAATCCAAATATTACATTGCAAGATATATACGGATTTTGGGATGGCCAAAGGCGCTTGGTACAAGCGCTAGCCACAAAATCAAGTTTGACGAGTTAGCCCTTTAGCCCCCCTAACACGGGCCCGATGGCAAAGTCATCCCACCACCAGCTGTTTTATCTGTCTGCGAGCCCCTGGGACGTGTGCGGGCCAATGCAGACTGCAGATCCTGACCGCTCTCTAGCCCAAACTAAAGTTAATCATATATTCGCTGGCAACATTGCCAAGATGCCAAGTCAGAGCATCAATAATTTGGGAACGGACTTTCGCCCATTGATTCCTCCGCTGTCTATCCGGCAACCAATCAATGATAGTCACTGTCAATATAACAACAATGGCGCTGTTCAATAAATTTACTATGAGGCTTTTGCTATCGAGTTTCAAACCGACAACGGTTAAAGCCACACAAGCATTAATGATAATAACGACCCTACGCGCACGATTCCTGATGCTGTTTCTTTATTTGGAGCTAATGATGGCTGACCAACGCTTTGGCTCATCGGCAGCGGCGGTAAAGTTCGGACGTAGGCTTCTATGCAGACCAGGCAAAGCAGAACGTCACAAGTGCTGGATGGCAATGATGACCGAAATGATGATAAAGACGGCCACGATCCAGACAGCGGTGCGGATGCTTCTAAGTACCATCGTTTGCTCATCGAGCATTTTGTGAAGCCACCACTGATCGTTCGGGACAACCAAAACCCGTTTAATTGGTGATTTACCTCTTGGATATTCTGTGTATGTGATAGTGAGTTGCTCGGTTTCCTGCTGTACTTGGTTTAAATCGGACATCTTGAAACTCCTTGTTAATTCCAGGCTATCGGTTCATGCCTATCATCGCGCTGCTTCTAACACGGCGAGCATCCAAATTTGAATCGGGCACTACAGATCCGGACCCGCCTTTATTTCCGGCGGTTGGGAGGGATGAGTTCCGCCAGGGCGGCGCGCGCCGCGGCGTCCCCGGGAGAGAGCGCCACTGCCGTCTCGAATGCTTTGAGGGCGTCGCGGTTGCGGCCAAGCCCCTGATACACCCGGCCTAGCCGCGTCCAGGGTTCCGCATCCTGGGGAGCAGCCCGGGCCGCTTTGCGAAAGGCCCGGATGGCTTCGCGAGGGCGGCCCTGGTCAACGCAGACCTTGCCGAGATTGATCCAGGGCCGGGGGTCCCCAGGAGCCAGCCGGGTGGCGCTCCGGTAAGCGGTCTGGGCTTCCTCCAGACGGCCCAAGTCACGGTAGATGTTCCCCAGGTTGTTCCAAGGCTCCGCCCGCGCCGGCCGCAGGCCGATGGCGCGCTGGCAGGCCTGCATGGCACGTTCCAGCTGTCCGAGTGACCGGCAGTGGGCAGCCAGGTTGCTCCACGGGAGGGGATCCTCCGGCTGGAGCTGGATAGCGTGCTCATCGGCTTCCACTGCCTGGTCGGCTTGTTTCAGCGCAGCGCGGGCCATCCCCAGACCGATCCAGAAGCGCGCCTGCAGCCAGGAATCCTGCATCCGCTCGGCGATTTTTAGGCCGGTTTGCAAGCGCTGGATGGATCGCTCGTAGTCCCCTTTTGCCCAATACAAATGGGCCAGGTTATAAAAAAGGTCCAGGCGGGCCGCCTGGGAGGCATCCCCCTCCGGCAGGCCGGCCAGGGACGTCTCCCGGAAGGCAATTCTCCCATCCAGGTCTTGATGCGATTCCGCTTCCGTCTTCTGATCACCCCACGCCGGCATGTCCAGCGAGGCATCTTCGCCTGCCCCGGCCGGGGCGTCATTGAACTCGACCACCCGGTGGCGAAAAGCCCAAAAATCGGGGGCATGCTTGGGCAGATCGATGGCCTCGCTTTGGGTCAGCCACAAGACTGCACGGATCTGGTTTTCGACAAAATATTCCCGGTGAAGGTTAAGAGCCCGGTAGGCCTCATCCCCGCCCTTGCCCCCGCCCCATTTCAACCCCGTGACGAAAAAGACGGACGCCTCCCTGGCGGGGTGCTGGGAAAGCAGCAGGGCGATATCAAACTGCTCCCGCGTGACTCGAAAGGGATAAACTCTCTGTCCCAGGGAGGATAGCCGCTCGCTGAGGGCGGCCTGGGCAGCCTGGAGGACGAATTCCGATTCGTAGACGGCGATCAAAATCGAAGGGCGGTCGAATTGGATGGCCAGCTCCAGCTCCTCCGCTAGGATGGCAACCCGTTCATCAAAGGGTTCGACCTGTGGGGAGTCGCCTGAGAGGGGGTCTCGGGATTTATTCATCATTCATGAATCTCGCCGCTGTCAGAATTCCAGTTCGCATGATGGATCCAAGTCCCATTATACAATATTGAAATCAAAAGCAAATTCCCCTTCAAGCTGTAGGGGAATTTGTGAGTCAGACTTGTGCCTTGATTTTAACCAAGAGGTTTCTATAGTCGCCGAGATTCGGCGGGTTCATGGCAACGATGGCTTCGATGATCTGAATGGCCGCCGGTCGGTCCCCCCTGTTGAGCAGGGTCTCAGCCAGGGCATCCAGCTGGGCCACCGCCTCGGGGATGTTTCCCGCCTGATGATACTCCTCCGCCAGGTAGCGCCGTACGATCACCTGCTGTGGGTATTCAGAGACCAGCTCGTTGAGCAGCGGGATGGCGTCGGCACGGCGGGAGGTGCTCTGGAGATAACCGATCAGGCTGTCAAGCTCCGCGGTCACCTGGGGGGATTGGTTTAGCCGGATGTTCAGATCAATCAGATTCTTGCGCACGGTAAAGTCGTTCGGTTCGAGGGTGCGGATCTGCTCAAAAATGCGCAAGGCCTGGCGCCAGTCCAGGCGCTGCATGTCGATATCTGCCATGCGCTTCAGCAGCTTGACGCTCCAGGCGCGGTTGGCATTTCCTTGTTGAGCCAAGCGCAGGGCAGTGGTGTAGGTCGTGCGGGCCTGGTCCAGCTCGGCCAGGCGGTAATAGATGTCGGCCAGCTCAATATATTCCCCGATGGCCTCATCCACCTGACCACGCGCCGCCAGCTGGTCGATCAGCCGTGTGCGGGCCACCAGGTCCATGGGTGAAGCCTGGACGATCCGCCGGAGCAGGCTGATTGCTTGGGAGGCCTCGCCGCGCACGCTGTATGCCTCTGCCACGACGTTATATTTGGTGATCGCATCCTGCAGGCGGTTGTCCTCGATCAAGAGGTCGCCGATCAGCGTGTGGAGCGGTAGATACGAGGGTGCGAACTTCAGCGACTCAAAAGCCTCGTCCATTGCAGAGCGCAGATGTCCTGCGCCCGCCAACTGCCGCACCCGGGTGATGGCATCGATGACCTGGCTGCTCTGCGCCTGCGTCAGGATTTCCGCCAGCGGCAGGAGCTGCGCTCCCGCTGCGGGCTTGGGGAGCTGTTCGCGCGCCTGGATCACCTGTGCCCGCCACTTCGGGCGGTAGATAATGGATTTGATGTTATCGCACAACTGCTCGATCTGGGCCTCGTCGGTCATGGTGCTTTGAGATTCAATGAGCGGATCGTACAACTGGCGGAGCTCGTCGGCCTGGTCAGGCGTAACGACCATCGCATCGGCGATTTTAAGCGCTTCGACATACTCCATGGCGGCCGCCGGCAGACGGCCAAGCTGGCGCTGAATCTGCCCCATGAGCAGGTGAGAGGCCAAGGCATAGTCCTCGTGATTGACGGCATGCTGCAAATGGCGCAGGGCGGTTTCGACGCGTTCGGTCGCTGAGCGCAGCAGGCCCAGATCGAAGTAAAGCGCCGGGTCGGTAAAACCGGCTTCCAATGCCTTATCCAGTTCTTCCATCGCCTGCGCATCCTGCTGCTTGGTCTGGGCGTCGATGGCCTGACCGATGTGCATGCTGATGCGCGTCCGCTCCCCTTTCTTATCATCCAACTGACCGGTGCCGTGGACAATAGATTGCAGGCCGCGCTTGGACGATGGAGAGCTGGCGTCCTCCTCAGAAATATCAAACAGCACTTCTGCCAGGCGGGTGAGCGCCTTTTGACGGGCCTCCGCCACCGGATCCAGACCAGTGTCGGTTTCCTTGGGGGGTTCCAGCTGGTGCACCTGGGCCATGCGCAGCGGACCGGTCCCGCCCTGAGGGCGCATCGGCTTGGGGAGCAGCTGCCCGGCTTTTAACATGCTCTGCGCCTGGCGGGCCTCCGAGCTATCCGCTTTCAAGCGCAGGGCGCGCCCGATCATTTCAGCCGCCTTATCGGTGCTGCCTGTACGCTGAAAGAGGCTGGCAAGCGCCAGGTATTCGGTCACCGCCTGCTGGATATGAGCCAGGCGTTCATGGACCATCGCCAGGTAGGAATGGGCCGTGACGTTATCCGCGTCCAGCCGGGTGACGCGCAGCCAGTTTACCAACGCCTTGTCACTGTCCTGACTCTTGATGTAGAGCTCGGCTGCCCGCAGGGAGGCCTGGATGGCCTGTTGCAGGTTGCCCAGATGCTCGGAGATCTGGGCGATTTTTTCCAGGGGGACCGGGTCGTCCGGCGAGGCCTGCGCAGCCCTCTGATAGGCTTGCAGGGACTCTTCAAAGCGCTGCAACTCGAAGAGGGCCAAACCCAGGCTGGATAAGGCCTTGGGGTTATCCGGAAATTCGACGAGCGCCTGCTGATAGGCAACGGCGGCCTTGTCCCATAGTTGATCCCAGGCTGCCGAATGGCCTGCGCTCATCGCCTTCTTGAAAATGTCTTCGCGTCCTGCCATAGGCTCACTCGTTGCGCTTATTCCTTACGATCAAAGACCGGCTGTAACTCATCCCAGTTCATGCCCCAGCTGGCCTCGGTGGTCAGCGGGATCGCAAGCTGATAGGCCGTCTCCATCACCTGCTGGACCTGCTTGGCTGTCGTCACCAGTTCGGGATGTGGGCATTCAATCACCAGTTCATCGTGCACCTGCAAGATCATCCGGCCATGCAGCCCGGCCTGCTCCAGGGCATTGGGGACTCTCAACATGGCAATTTTCATTATATCAGCAGCTGTGCCCTGGATGGGGGCATTGATGGCCTCGCGCTCCTCACGATTTTTCACCGTCTGGTTCAAGGCGCCCTGGAGGGCCGGGAAATAACGCCGGCGGCCCAGCAGCGTCTCGACATAGCCGGTCCTGGCAGCCTCCTTGCGGATGCCGTCCAGGTAGCGCTTGACACCCGGAAACTGCTTGAAATACGCCTTGACGAATTCTTCCGATTCTGCCAGGGTCAGGTCGGTCGCCCGCGTCAAGCCGAAGGCGGACATGCCGTAGATCAGCCCAAAATTGATCGCCTTGGCATGCCGTCTTTGTTCCTTGGTCACAGACTCGAGCGGCACATTAAAGATGGCGGCGGCCGTCGTGGCATGGATGTCCTGCCCCCGCCGAAAGGCGTCCAGCATGGCCTCATCGCCGGCCATGTGGGCGACGATGCGCAGTTCGATCTGAGAATAATCCACTGATAACAGTACACTGCCCGGCGCCGCGATGAAGCCCTGGCGCACCCGGCGGCCTAGTTCGGTGCGGGTCGGGATATTCTGCAAATTGGGATTCGATGACGAAAGCCGGCCGGTCACCGCGCCGGTCTGGCTGAAAGAGGTGTGGACCCGGCCGTCCTCCGGGTGAATCTCGGCCGGAAGAGCATCCACGTAAGTGGACTTCAGTTTCGCCAACTCCCGGTATTCCAGCACCATGTCCACCACTGGATGCTGGCCGCGCAGCTCCTCTAGCACATCGGCGGAGGTGGAGTAATGCCCTGAAGCGGTCTTGCGGCCGCGGTCGGGCGGCGTCAGGTGCAAGGTCTCGAAAAGCACTCCAGAGAGCTGCTGGGTTGAATTCAGGTTAAAGGTCCTGCCGACCGCCTCAAAGACCCTCTTCTCCAGGTCGACCATGCGCTGGCTCAGCTCCTCCGCCATCCTGGCAAAGAAACCCGGATCGAGGGCCACGCCGGCCATTTCCATATCCGCCAGCACCTGGATGAGCGGCATCTCGAGGTTGACCAACAGGTCCCGCAGCTTCGGAAAGCGCTCAAGCTCGGACTGGAGCAGAGCTTGCAGGCGCAGGGTGGTCTCGGCATCCGCAGCCGCATAAGCCGCTGCAGCAGGAATCGCGACCTCCGCCATCGAGCGCTGGTTCTTGCCGCTGCCGATCAGTTCCTCGATATGGGTCATGTCCTCCCCGAGGCGGGTCGCGGCCAGGTTTTTCAGGCCCAGGTTGCGCGAGGCAGGATCCAGCACCCACTCCGCCAGCATCGTATCGAAGGCCAGCGGCGAAACCCGGATGCCGTAGCGGGACAGCATGATGAAATCGTACTTGAGGTGGTGGCCCACCTTCGGCAGGCCGGGATCGGTCAGCGGGCCGCGCAAAGCCGTGAGCACCTGTTGGGCGCCCAGCTGCTCACCCGTCCGGTGCCCGACCGGGATGTAATAGCCCGCGCCAGGCTGCACGGCTAGTGAGATGCCGACCAGCTCGGCGGTCATCTCATCGGTGGAGGTGGTCTCGGTATCAAAAGAGAGCAGGGAGGCCTTGTGCAGGACCTTGCCCAGGGCAGCCAAGCCTGCGGGGTTGTCCACCACCGTTACATTAAGGCGAGGGCGGGAGACGCTCGGCGCGGTCGCTGGACCGCCACCCGGCACCGGCGCAGCGGGCTCTTCCGCGGCAAAGAGCATCATCTGTTTTCCAGGGGTGGTGGCCCCCAGGAGCTTTCGGAGCCGATCGGTGAGCGTGCGAAATTCCAGCTCACGGAAAAGGGCCTCCACCCTGGCCGGGTCGAAGGCGTCGGGGCGGGCCTGCTCCAGGTCAATTTTCACCGGAAGGTCGACTTTGATCTGGGCCAGTTTCTGGCTCATCAAAGCCGACTCTTTCCCCGCCTCCAGCTTGTTGCGCCAGCGCGGCTCGATCTCATCCAAGTGGGCATAAATCTCATCCAGATCGGCATATTTCGCCAACAACGCCTGAGCGGTCTTCTCCCCCACCCCCGCCACGCCCGGGATGTTATCGGACTTGTCACCGACCAAAGCCTTGAAGTCCACCACCTGCTCGGGGCGGATCCCCCAATAGTCCATGACGGCCTGAGGGGTGAAATCTCTGGATTCCGAAAGCCTGCCTTCCGGAAGGCTGACGATGATGCGCTCATTCACCAGCTGCAGCAAGTCGCGATCTCCCGTGATGATCTTGACTCCCAGCCCCTGTTTTACCGCCCAGCGCGCCGCACTGCCGAGCACGTCATCGGCCTCGAACCCCTCCATCTCCAGGCGAGGGATATTGAACGCATCCACGAGCTCCCGGATGCGCTCAATCTGTGGACGCAGGTCTTCGGGCATCTTGGCCCGTGTCGCCTTGTATGCCGGATAGAGGTCGTCGCGGAAGGTCTTGCCGGTATCAAAAGCCACGGCAAGGTAATCGGGTTTTTCCTGTTCGAGAATGCGGAACAAGACGCTGGCAAAACCGTAGATCCCCGCAGTCGGCTCCCCCTTGGAAGTCCGCCAGCGTTGCGGGCCGGTCGTCGTCAAAGCAAAATAAGTACGATAGGCCAGGGCATGGCCATCGATCAGATACAAAGTGGGGGGCATGGAAACACTGCGTGGGGTGAGACTACCGGAGCGGTGGGATGATTCCCTGCCGTTGGCGGGTCTGTGCGATGAAATCTTTGATCAACTGGGCCGGGGCAGGCTGGGAGCCTCCCATGATCAGGTAACCCGGCGCCCAGAAATCTCCGGACGGATTTTCCTTCTTGAAACGCGGGAACTCGTCGAATATTTTTTCCGAGGTCTGCTGGCGCAGGATGCGCATCAGGTAGGCGGGCGAGGTCGCTGGCGGCACGTTGACGATCCATTGCAGATAGTCGGGACGCACCGAGATGTACTCCAGCCTCCAGCCGAAAGCCACACAAATCTGCTGCATCCAGTCCGAGAGACGGTCAGCCAGATCGCCGGTCAGGTAGTGGGTCGTGAACCGAGGGATGAACAGGCAGTCGTAGGTCAGGTCATAGACAGAAGGGGAGACCGGCTCAAGCACAATCCGGCGGCCCCCCTCCGGGGTCAATCCAGGCAGGGTCTCTGCCAGGTCCTCCGAATTGAGCTCCCTTTTCTTCTGGCTCTTGGTCTGGCGAGGCAGCGCCTGGGTTTCATCCAGCTGGGGTTCGAGCGGGAGCGTTTGCTCCGATCCTACCTGGTCGGTCTCGACCAGGGGCTTGAATTCCTGAGAAGCTTCAAGATCGAGGCGCGGCATCTCGAGGGAGGCCGCGGGCGGATTGGCCTGAGGCAGGGTTTCCGCCAGGGCCGGCGGAAGTTGTTGTGTCGGATTGGGCGAGGGAACGTCGGCCAGGATGTCCGAAAGGGAGGCGCGCGGGATCTCCTCCTCGACCTGCCCGTCCTTGGGCTTTTCCTCAACCGGTGAGGCAGAGAGGGAATGCACCAGCTGGTTGGCCTGGGTACGGATCGTGCTGAAGGGCGTCTCGGCATCAAAGACCAGCGCCAGGACCATGCCTTCCGAAAGGCAGGTCGCATACAGCATGTGCTCGGCATTGGTGGAGGTCAAGCGCACGAAGCGCACCAGGTCGTTCTGTTCTTCCCGGTCCCAGTAGCGCCCCAGCGTCTCCGTCAGTTCGCTCGTGGCGCTCTGAGGCAGTTGCCCGGCGTAGGCCCACAACTGCCCCTCTCTCGTGATCAGGGCCGCTTGGGCGGACGATTCAAGGGTTAGGCGGGTCAGATGCTGGGCGGCCCGATTGACATCCGCCAGCCAGGGGAGCTCATCTCCGGTGGACGGTTGGGAGTCGGAAAGCGGCTCCGCCTCCGACGCCGGAAAGAACTTGTCCATCATCTCGAACAAATCTGGGAAATGGAACGGTTTGGAAAGGTAATACAGCGGGAAGAGCTTTTCAAGCGTGGTATGCCAGCCGACTTCCGAAATCACCACAAAACGGATCTCGGGATTGATCAGCCGAAGAGCGCGCCCGATCCTGACCATCAAATCCTCTTCCGTGGCTGCGTCCAAGAACGCCAGAGGGCAACTCACCTCCTGGACGTAGGCGACGGCGCTCTCCTGGTCACCCGTCACACGGACGCCAAAACGCCCCGTTTCCTCCAGACCCTTGTGGAGGAGTTCCCCAAACGGGATGTCAGAAGTGACCACCAGTAACGGGACAGTCATCTTAAATAGTGTATCACGGCCTTTTCAGAGCCGCAAGTGGTCTAACAATGATGCAAACTTCCCACAATCGGGCAGGCTGCACCGGCCGGCCAGAATCAGGTACAATCATGGCTAGAATGATCTTCAAGGACGCCTGGGAGCTTGTGGACCGGGCGTTCGATCCCGGAAGGAGCCCTTATGCAACTACGCTGCACTTACTGCCAGACAATGTTCGCCATCGGGCGCGAGGAGACGCTGGCCGCCCTCGAAGATATGGCTGAAAATAACCTCAAATACTATGATGCACACTGCCCGAAGTGCCGCCGGGCGAACCGCGTCGAGCGCTTCAAGCTGGAATTCTCCTATCCCGGCTGGAAGGCGGACCTTCAGGCGATGGCAAAACAAGCCGAGGCCACCGCTCCCGTACCAGCCAGCCCGGTCGAGCCGTCCCCTGTAGAGGTTGGGACGACCTTGGTGGAGGCTCCGCTACCCCCCTCCCCGCAGGTGAAAAAAACGCACGTCAAATCCCACACTCGCGCCTCCGTCAAAAGGGAGAAAAACACCGTCGGCGCCGTCAAACCGCGTGAGAGCGCACAGAAAGCACCCGCCAGGAAAGGAAGCGCGGCCCCAGTGAAAGGGAAGAAGGACGCAGGCCGGCCTGCTCCAGCGTCCCAGAAGCGGAAACATGCAGCCAGGTCGACGGGATCAGCGACCAAAGCCAGGAAAGCCACCCGGCCCGCCTCCGCCAAAGGAAATAAACCGGCCGGAAAAAAGAAGAAATGAGCCTGCGCGCCCTCTACATGGACTTCGGTGGCGTACTGGTCCGCACCGTGGACCGTGCCCCGCGCACCCAGCTCGCCGCAAGCCTGGGCTTGAGCACTCGTGACATGGAACAAATCGTCTTCGAAAGCCCATCGGCGATCCAGGCCGCAGTAGGGGCGATATCCGAGGAGCAGCACTGGAAGAACGTGATCGAGGCGCTCAAGCTGCCGGAAAGCAAGCTCCCACGTGTCCATGAAGAGTTCTTCCGTGGGGACTTCTGGGACGAGACCCTGTTCGATTTCGTGCGCGGGCTTCGTAAAACCATCAGGACGGGCTTGATCAGCAACGCCTGGACCGGGCTGCGGGCGGTGATCGTCAAACACCGCTTCGAAGACGCCTTCGATACGATGATCATCTCGGCCGAGGTCCAGGTGGCCAAGCCCGATGCTCGCATTTACCAGCTTGCCCTGGAGAAATTGGAACTCGCCGCCGGGGAAGCCGTTTTCGTCGACGATGTGCCCTCCAACGTCGAGGCGGCGCGGGCGGTCGGGATGCAGGCCATCCAATTTACCCAAAGCCAGGAAGTCATGGAGGAGATCAGGCAGCTGCTCGCGAACCACCGGTGACTTTGCGTCCACCGGGGGGAGAGATCGCCTGTCAGAGACCTTGAGCGATAAAATGATATGCCCACCGCCATCCGCCTCCGGATGGCGGTTCATCCCAGCCCTGCCCGATCCATGCCACCGTCTTATGCAACACCCACGCCCCTATGCCATTTTTCGCCCGGTTCCGGGATGCCTGTTTTGGAACGGCGACTTGAAATGAGATGAAAATCGAATCCGCCTTCGATAAACCTGCCCTGCTGGCGAAGATTCGCCAAATTTATGGCTTCCCGGTGACAAGCCTGGCGTTTGTTCCCGAGGGTTTTGTTGGCTGTCATTACGTTGCCGGTTGCGAGGACGGAAAACATTATTTCGTGACCCTTTTAAACGAGAGCCGCGCCGCCCGCCTCAGCCTTGCCCACCTCGATTTCACTCTGGAACTGACTCGCCGCCTGGTCGAGCAGAAATTATTCCGCCAGCTCCCTGCCCCTCTCCCCACTCTGGCCGGGGATTTAAAGGCTGAATTTCAGGGGCAGGCGCTCGTCCTCTACGATTACATTCCAGGTCACACCCTCATGGAATGCTACCCTTACCCGCCAGAGATTCTGGCCCGCCTGGGGCGGTTGACCGCCCAGCTGCACAGCCTCACCCCCCAGGTGGGAATGGAAATTCCTTTTGTAGAGCAGTTCTGCCTCCCCTTCGAGCACGACCTGCTGGAAGGGATGTCCGGCCTTGAAAAGGTCACCCCCCAGGACCGCTCTGGGCCGCGCATCCTGCAGGACCTCCTCTGGCCTCGCCGCGAGATGATCGCGGGCTTCCTTGCCCGCCTGCACGATCTGGCTGCGAGAGCGAAAGGGCTCCATCCATCCATGGTGCTGTGCCACACCGACATCACTCCCTTCAACATCATTCAGACGCCTGAAGACGAGCTTTTCATCGTTGATTGGGAGGGGGCCATGCTCGCCCCGGCCGAGGCGGATGTATTTCTTTTTACCGGGGAAGGTTTCCCCATTTTCCTGGCAGAGTATTACCGTGAGTCGGGAAAGCCGCGCCTGGACGCACAGCTATTCGCCTTTTATATGTTTCGGCGCAGCCTGGTCGATCTGACCGATTGGATCGTCACCATTCTGCACGAGAACACCTCCGACGAGCAGGATCAG
>Ga0116112_1001392_pt1 | contig 16202 bp, 14 predicted proteins | sample June2015DPH_8_15_FD_89721 | JGI IMG/M metagenome (GOLD analysis project Ga0116112, IMG submission 89721) | Peatland microbial communities from SPRUCE experiment site at the Marcell Experimental Forest, Minnesota, USA - June2015DPH_8_150 | ecosystem: Environmental > Terrestrial > Soil > Wetlands... | reverse complement strand
GAGGTGTGGACGGGAATCTGCTGCTGACGCTGCTGGACGGGGCCGGCTTTGCCTGCTCCTCTGGGTCGGCCTGCAAGACGGGCAATCCGGAGCCCTCGGAGGTGATGACCGCCCTGGGCCTGGCCCGGGAATGGGCCCTGGGTTCGCTGCGGGTCACCCTGGGCGTGCAGTCCACACCCGATGAGGTCGAAGCCTTTTCAAAGGTCCTGCCTGGCCTGGTAAAAAAGGCCAGGTCGCTTCGAGCGGTGCAAGCATGAAGACGAAAGTGGTCGTGGCCATGTCCGGGGGAGTCGACTCCTCGGTGGCAGCCGCCTTGCTCAAACAGCAGGGCTATGAGGTCACCGGCATGATGCTGCGCTTGTGGTCCGAACCCGGCAAGGAGGATTCCAACCGGTGCTGTACGCCGGATGCCATGGCCCTGGCGCGGCGCGTGGCGGCCAGACTGGAGATTCCGTTCTACGCCGTGGATGCCAAGGAGATCTTCCGTTCCACCGTGGTGCAGGCCTTCCTGGATGGATATGACCGGGGCCTCACCCCCAATCCTTGTCTGATCTGCAACCGGCAGGTGCGCTGGGAGTTCTTGCTGGATCATGCCCTGGCGCTGGGGGCGGACTACATGGCCACCGGACATTATGTGCGCCTGGTGGCGGGCGAGGACGGTCAGCGGCAGGTCCTGCGCGCCCGGGACCGCAGCAAGGATCAGTCCTATATCCTGCATGTGTTATCGCAGGAGAAATTGGCCCGGGCGCTCTTTCCGGTGGGTGAATACCCCAAAACGGAAGTGCGCGCCCTGGCACGCCAGTTTGACCTGCCCACGGCCGAGCGCGCCGACAGCCAGGACCTGTGTTTCCTGGGCGGAGAGGACTACCGCGCTTTTCTGCGCCGCAACGCGCCGGGCAGGTTTACGAGGACCGGTCCGATCGTGAACCGCGCCGGCCAGGTGCTTGGCCGGCATCAGGGCCTGGCTTTTTACACCATCGGCCAGCGCAAGGGAGTCGGCCTTGCCTCGCCGATTCCTCTATATGTCCTGGAGAAGGATGTGGCCACAAACACCCTGGTCGTGGGCGATGAGCACGAGCTCGGACGGTCGGAGCTGGTAGCCGAACGGGTGAACTGGATGAATGGGGCACCGCCCGCGGGACCCTTCTGGGCGGAGGTGAAGACCCGCTATACGGCTAGAGAGGCAGCCGCCGTTGTCGAACCGCTCGACGGGGGCTCCGTCCGGGTGTGCTTCGATCAGCCGCAGCGGGATATCACGCCCGGCCAGGCTGCGGTCTTTTACGCGGGCGATCGCCTGCTGGGGGGCGGGCTGATCACGTGAACTGCGTATAGTCATCAATTGTCGATAAATCTTACCCAAGGAAAATGCTGTGACCCTTCCTGCCTTGCTCTTCGGTCTTGTGCTCGCCTCGATCTATGGTACCGCCTTCCATTTCTGGAAAGGCGGCAGCCTGGGCAGGCTGCTGCTGTTCCTGATCCTGGCCTGGGTCGGTTTTATTGGGGGGGACATCCTTGGCGCAGTCCTGAAATGGGATTTCGCCGCGGTCGGCCCGATCAATACCGGTATGGCCACCTTCGGGAGCGCGGTCTTCCTGTTCGTCGGCGAATGGTTGAGCCGGGTCGAAGTGACCCGCAAATGACCAGCCCCTCAGCCAATAAAAATCCCTCCCCGGCCTGGGGAGGGATTTTTGGTTCAATTGAGAGATTACAGGGGCTTGACGTGAGCTGCCTGCAAGCCCTTAGGCCCCTGTTCGATCTCGAACTCGACCTGCTGGCCCTCCTGTAGGGTTCGGAAACCCTCGGACTCAATGGCGGAGTAGTGGACGAAAACGTCCGGGCCGCCCTCGCGTGCGAGAAAGCCGTAACCTTTCGCCGCATTGAACCATTTGACCGTTCCGGTCACACGCTCGTTCATGTACATCTTCTCCTATGATGAGAAAGGATAGAAATTGGATGCCCGTATTCGATGCGGCGGAGGTGCTTGGACAATGCTGGCATAAAAAACGCCGACCTGAACTTGGTGCTTTGTTCCGGCCGGCTCCCTTCGATTCCAGCACGAACACTTGCAACCCTACTGATACAGTTTATCAGGCAGATTAAAAAACGTCAAGAGTTTTAATGATAAGATTAACCCACTCGTTTGAAAGGAAAAAACCATGTCTGCTCGCATAGAATCCTTCCTCTCGGCCCGGCTGCATATTTATCCGCAGGTGGTCGGGGAGCGCATCACCTTTATCAGCAATCTCTCCGGACGGCTCAGTCTGTATGCCATGTACTATGGCGGTTCGGTCCCGGAGCCGCTCCTGCCGCCCGATATCGCCCTACAGAATCCGGAGCTGATCGGCGGGCGCTCCTTCTATGTCTTCCCGCACCTCGGGAAGATCCTGGTCATGATCGACCACGACGGTGATGAAAACTATCAGCCCATGCTTATCCCCGAGACAGGCGGATTCCCGGAGCCGGCCTTCGGGAACACTTTTGCCAACTACCGGGTCCATTTGATGGATTGCGACCCCGACCGAAACATCGTGTATCTGAGCGCGGAATCGCGCTCCGGCCCCATGCAGGAGACCTATCGGGGTGACCTGGTCTCCGGCCGGGCGGAAAAGTTGGCCGAGTCCGCATACGGCGCCTACCCGGCCGCACACAGCCAGGACCACAGCCAGGTCATCTACGCGGATTCGTACACGGTCGGGGATACGCTCCTGTATGGACTGGAGGGCGGCCGAAAAAAAGTATTTTATGGAAAGCCGCTCGACGAGCGCAAAGAGGGCGAATCCGTCCCCTTGAACGGCATTCAGGCGGCAGAGTACAGCCCGAGCGGCAAGGGCCTGGTCGTCATGAACGCGGTCTTCGATGACCACTACAGCCTGGGCTACCTGGACCTGGACGCGCCCGGGAAGTTCCAGCCGGTGAAGCTGGAAGGAATGGTCCACACCGGGGCAGGGGAAATGAACGGCCTGGTCCATTTGAAAGGAACCCGCTACGCGATCAGCTTCAACATTGACGGCTGCAGCTGGCTTTATGAAGGTGCTTACAACGAAACCAAGCGCCTGATGACCTTGCGCACCGTCCTGGTCGGGGACGGAGACCTGGCCGATGGGGTGCTGGAGCACATGGAGTATGACCGGGCAGGGGATCGTTTTGTGCTCTCCTTCTCAACGGCTGTATCGCCCACGCAGATCTATACGATCGAGGGGAAGGACCGGGAGACGATCGTCATGCATACGGAGGAAAGGATCCTCGGCATAACGGAAGAGCAGCTCTCCAGGGGCGAGGATGCCTCGTTCACCTCGTTCGACGGAAAACGTATCTCGGCCCGCCTGTACCTGCCTTCGGCCGCCCTCAGCTTCAGCGGGCCCAGGCCGCTGGTCTATTACGTCCACGGCGGTCCTCAGGGACAGGAACGGCCGGACTTCGCCTGGTTTTCGATGCCCTTGATTCAGTTCCTGACCCTGCGGGGTTTCGCGGTTTTCGTCCCGAATGTGCGCGGCTCGACCGGCTACGGGCTGGATTACACCAAACAGGTGGATCGTGACTGGGGCGGTCAGGACCGGCTCGACCACGTCCACGCCATGACGAAAGTCCTGCCGAAGGACAGGCGCCTGGATGTGAAACGCACGGCGGTTGTAGGACGCTCCTACGGGGGATACATGACCCTGACCCTGGCTGGCCGGCATCCGGAGCTGTGGTCGGCCGCCTGTGACATGTTCGGACCTTATGACCTGCTGACCTTCTCGGAACGCATCCCCCCAACCTGGAAGCCGTATTATGCGATTGCCCTGGCCGACCCGCAGACCACCGAAGGACGGGCTTTCCTGAAGGAACGCTCGCCGCGCACCTACCTCGATCGGCTGGCGTGTCCCATGCTGGTCATCCAGGGCCGGAATGACCCGCGGGTGGTGGCGAAAGAGTCAGAGGATCTGGTGGCGGACCTCAAGAAACAGGGCAAGGATATTCAAATTCTCATCTTCGAAGATGAAGGTCATGATGTCTTGAAGTATGACAACCGGGTGAGGTGCTACAATGCCATCACCGATTTCTTCGAGCGTGCGCTGATGAGCAAGTAAGGAGGTCAACATGCCCTGGAACCTGACCTCCTCGCAGTCACAACCGGGTGACCTGGCCCTCCTGGTCGGACTGCGACACAAGCATTTCATTTTTCCGCTGCTCGAGGGCGGTGTCTTCCATACGCACCGCGGCATCCTCAAACATGACGACCTGATCGGGAAGCCCTGGGGCAGTCAGGTCTTCAGCCATCAGGGGGCGCCTTTCTTCCTGCTCCAGCCGGGACTGGCGGACCTGCTCACGGACCTGCCGCGCTCCACGCAGATCATGTACCCCAAGGATATCGGGTTCATCCTCGCCAACCTGAGCGTGGGCCCCGGCCAGCATATCCTCGAGGCAGGCACCGGTTCAGGGTCGATGACCATTGCCCTGGCGCACGCCGTCGGCCACGACGGCCGGGTGGTCTCGTACGAGGTGCGGGAGGAGTTTCAAAAGCTGGCCTTGAAAAACCTGGAACGGTTGGGACTCGAGCGGCAGGTGGTTTTCAAGCTGGGCGACATTGCCTCCGGCTTCGAGGAGACCGACATGGATGCCATGTTCCTGGATGTCTCCAACCCCTGGGACTACATCCCGCAGGTGCGGTCGGCCCTGAAGCCCGGGGGCTTTTTCTGCAGCCTGCTGCCCACCTTCAATCAGGTGGAGAGCCTGCTCGTGGCCCTGCGCCGGAACCATTTTGCCTTTGTGGAGGTCTGCGAGCTCCTGCTGCGCTACTATAAACCTGAGCCGTCCCGCCTGCGCCCCACCGACCGCATGGTCGCCCATACCGGATTCCTGATTTTCGGCAGGCGCATCGAGCCAAGCGTTGATGAGAGGAGTGCCGCGCTCCTGGAGGAGCAGGGCGCCCTGGACCAGGATGAAGACCCCTCCGCTCAGCCCTCATCCTGATCGGGGAATGATCATGACCCGAAGACTGACCCAGGCGGCCGTGGCCCGCTCCCTGCAGGAAGCGTACCGCCCTGGCACGATCGCCTCGCTGGATGGGGACGCTGGCATGTATGCGCACGTCAGCCTCCAGTGTGCCGCGGTCCTGGTGCCGCTGCTAAGGAGGGGGGGAGCCTGGCATCTGCTCTACACCCGGCGGACGGAGACCGTCGAACACCATAAAGGACAGGTCTCCTTCCCAGGCGGAGGCTGCGATGACGGGGAGAAGACACCGGAAGAGACCGCCTTGCGAGAAGCGCAGGAGGAGGTCGGTCTGCAGCCGGGTGCGGTGCGAGTGTTGGGGCGGTTGAATAATGTGCTCATCATCACCCGCTACCGGGTAACCCCGGTGGTCGGGGTCATCCCCTACCCTTACCCGTTCAAGCTCGCACCGCAAGAGGTGCTGCGGGCGTTCACGATCCCCCTGGTGTGGCTCGCGAACCGTGCGAACTGGGAGGAGCAGCCCTTCTCCCCCGACGGTGTGCCGCGGCCCTTCCCGGTGATCACCTATCATCCGTATGACGGCGAAATCCTGTGGGGGGCCACCGCCCGGATGACCCATAATTTCCTGGGAGTTCTGGGTTTGATATAAAAAATAAGGACGCAGGCAGCTGCGTCCTTATGCAATCGATCGGGAGAGCGGAGCTTACTTTTTCTCGGCTTCTTCCGACTCTTCTTCTTCCTTCTTGCCCTTCTCGATCACCTCGGGTTCGGCGGCTTCTTCTGCGGCCACTTCCGCCTCGGGTGCGACGACCTCTTCCACCTCTTGCTTGGGAGCGGCGGCCAGGACGACCATTTCATTCAAGTCTTCCAGGACCTGCACTTTGTCCGACAGGACGATGTCGCGGACATGGATGCCGTCGCCGATGTTCGCCAGCCCGGAGATGTCCACCACCACCCGCTCGGGGAGGTCCTGGGGGAAGCATTCCACTTCCAGTTCGGTCATGACCGTCACGAGCACCGCGTTCAGGTCCTTGACGGCCTGGGAGGTGCCGGTCAGCTCGATGCCGATATTGGCCCGGATCTTCTCGGTCAGGGAGACGACCTGAAAATCGACGTGGATCAGGTTGCCTTTGACGTAGTTGCGCTGCTTCTCACGCACCAGCGCTGGATACTCCTTGCCTTCCAAGTCGACCGTCACCAAGCTGGAGCCGGTGATCTTGAACAGCTGCCGCGAGACCACCCGGGCATCCATTGAGATCGGGATCGGTGGGACTTTGTGTCCGTAGATCACACCCGGAAGCTGTCCGGCGCGGCGCAGGGCGTGCACCTGTTTGCCGGTAACACTCCGGTGGGTGGCTTGAATAATGACTTTTTCCATGCAAACCTTCCTTGAGCGCCTCTCACCCGCCTCAGCGGATTACCTTCGCTCTCTTATGAATTGATCCGGCGGATCCCGGAATCTTAGCCTTTGTGACGTCCGAACAAGAACTGCCCCAGGAGCACCACGACCCCGGCCGCGGCGCCTGCCAGGAGCGAGGCCACGACCACCTGGCGGGTGTCCAGGACGGTATCCACTTGCCCTTCCACCTCTGAGGCGATCAAGACCACTGTGCGCACCTTTTCGGCCTTGACAGAGGTCGCCAGCATCAGGCCTGTGTTCGCGCCGTCGCTCAGCACCGCATTCTGGGTGGAGATGATCCCGGCCGGTCCGTTCAGGGCCGCATCCTGCGTCCGGAGCATGACCACCGCGCTGGCGTTAAGGGTGGCCGCTCCGGAGCTCACTTCGCCGAGCAAGGCGTTGTGGGTGGAGAGGTAATCCGCGTTGACCTGGCCAGCAGCGGATTGATACAGCTCAACCTCCTGGGCTTCGACGCTGCCCACGGCACTGCGGTGGATGCGTGCCATGTCGGCTGTGACCTTGTCCACCTGCACCCCGGTCAGGTTGGCGACCTGTGGGACGGGGGAGTCTTCCTGGGGAAGCTCAAGATCATTCTTGGCCATAGATTCTCCTACCGACAAAAAAACGCATCTCCATGGGGGAGACCTTTCTGGAACGAGGCGGAATTGTAGCCGCCAATGCGGGAACCGTCAAGTGCTCCTCCTGGGATGGGATTCTGCAATATGTATGATATGGAGGGAAAGAGCCTGGAATGGGAAAGGCCGAAGTGAAGGTGGGTTGAACGAGTTTTTTAGGAAAAATCGGGGCTGGATCGAGTTCTCCAGCGCAATAACTCGGAGTAAGCCGTGCAACAAGTCCATTGCGAGCTGCGTGCGAGCCGGAAATTCGAGGCCGAGGGGAAAATAATTCGGCAACCAGTGGGTGATGCATGGGGAGCAGGCGCGTGGATACAGGCCTGTCGGGGGCGGAGGCCAAAGCAAAGCGGGAAGTAGGTCAGAGACTCAGGCTGGCGCAGACCGGGCAGCTGAGGAGGCTTCCTGAACGAATCGGGCCAGGTTAAGCAGAAGCGAGAGTGTATCGCCCATGGTAGTAGCCTTCGAAGAGTTGATCAAGCCGAACCAGGGCGATCTTTTCAAGTGGCGGTGAGCCTGGGAGGCATTGCGGCTTTCGGAATAGCTTTGCCTGCCGATGCGCAGCTTCCAGGTGTCCGAGCCGACCTGCATATCTCGCGCCAGGCGGATGAAGCCATCCGGGAGGGTCAGGCCGGTGGTGATGGAAGTGCCGAGCGGGCGGGCGGGATCCGTGAAAGGACAGGCACTGCGCGGGGTCTGGGTCTCGGCGGAAAGTTGAATATCCGCTTGCGATTGGTGCAAGCACCTTTGACGGCACGCCCACTTGGTTGTTTGGCGCTGGTAGTCGTGGCCATTGCAGGACATGCGGTAGCCAAGCGGGCAGAGCGGGATACCGTTCTCATCATAGCCGCGCTTGAGACAGGTCAGGGGCTGGTCGTCTCCCTCGGCATGCACGAGCCGGATGGTGCGCAAGGCATGCAGATCCTGGTGAACATAAGTGAGCACGCCCTCATGCCCTTCCCCGGCATCGCCGAGCACTTCGCCAATGGAGAGGTCGGGGAAACGCAACCGCAGGTTCTCGAAGCCCGGAATCGTCAGCAGGTGATCATTGCGGTTGGCAGCGGTGAAAGGGCCGGTGATCGGCCAGAGGGTGAAGAGACGGTCATCCACGATGTTGAAGGCCTTGGATTTGTAGCCGAAGTGATGCTTGCCGTGCGGAGCAGATCTTTGTTTTGGATCCTTGAAACTATTGGGATTATGGCCAGGCTGATTCGACCCTGCGTAATAAACGTAGGCCGCCTGAGGATCGCGGAAAGTGGCGAAACGGCAATGCTCCCGGCAGGCAGGTGTGTCACATTGGCAGCCTTCCTTGCCAGCTTCCCGGGCCGGGCAGGCACGTGTGGCGGCAGGCTCGGAGCAGGCCGGGATCTGGTGGCGGCAGCGCATGTGCGAGCGGGAGTCGATCAGCTGGCAGTCAGTGGAGATGGAAACACCCCGGTCGGGCGGATCCTCGGGGAACGTGGAGTGACTGGGAACCAGTCCATAGGCCATCAGACCGAGCAGCAGGCTGCTTTGGCAGGCCAGGAGCCAGTTTTCGGGGGTATTCTGGCAGGCCATCCGGAAAGTGGAGGCGCATGGCAGATCATTCTCCTGGAAACCCAGTGCCTGGCGGTATCCGTGGCCGCGTTCGGACTGGCAGAGCTCGTTCGCCAGGCTGGCCCAGTCCCATTTGCGATAGATCGCGAGCAGCATGGCCAGGCCCAGGCTGAGCGGATCGAAGCCGGGGGGACCAAAGTGGCTTTTGAAACGCGTGCCAAAATAAGGCCGCCAGGCGGAGAAGTCGAACAGGCTCAGGCACAGGTCAAAGGGATCCATACCCGCCAGGTCAACGCTGGAATGGATCTGATCGGGAGGCAGCCAGTGGTAGCAGGAGCGACAAGTGCGATCCTGCCAGGGCGAAGGCTCCCCGGGGCTGGGTAACTGGAACGGCAGCATGGGTCGGATGGCTTCCCAGCGAAAAAGTTCGATGAAGTTGGGGATGAGCAAACGCCGTTCAGCCGCCGGAATGGAGCGCGTTTCCGCCAGTTCGGAACGGGAGGGACTCTGCAATTGGTGGAACGGGCTATCCGGCATGGCAATGGTTGGCACCAGAGCTGTGGAGGGGATGAGGATCCTGTTCATCGGCGCCGCCTCTGGCTGCGCTGCCAGGTACGGTTCAGGGCGAGGGCTTGCTGATAGGCCTGGCGGCTATCCCGTTCGCACAGGCCGCGTAGTTGCATGGACAAGGCAGGCAGCCGAAGCAGGACCAGTGCATCGTTGCGTAACTGGCGCATCCGCTCCCGGCTAAGACCCCACTCCCGGCCAATCTCTGCCAGGCAATAGGTTCCTTGCCCGTCCAACCCATAGGCCAGGCGGATCAGCCGACCCAGCCGTACAGGCAGCTTTTCCACCACTTCCAGCAGCGCCTGACATACATGCTGCTGCCACCAGTCTTCTTCGACCTCATCTACCCGATCCGCATAGAAATGGGCACGCCAGAGCCTGTACCGGATGACCGTCCAGGCATAGGTCGAAAAAGCATATCCCCGTGCAGGGTCATAATGCAGGATCGCGAGCCACAGACCGATGCGTCCCTCCTGAACCAGGTCCGCATAATCGATCCCCCCCATGCCTTGCGTCTGGATCACACTTTGGATCAGCCCTTTGTTTTCTTGCAGTAGGGTTTCCAGGCAATCCTGGCAGCCCGCCTGGGCACAGGCAAAACGGCCCACTCCTTGGGAGTGGCAAGCAGTTCCAATAGCCACAACAACACCTCCTTCAGGTCAGGAACAATCGAGATTCCTGATTTTCCTGCAAGAAGGTGATCTACGGTTTGGAGTTCATCAAGGGGGGAACGAACATATTTTCCGGCTGGATGGATAAGATACAGGTATTTCTCGATAGTCCGCGGATTTCTGGGGCGGAGTTATCCGGGGATTGTAGCAGTGTATGTTATGCGCAACGACTTAGAATGGCTCCTATCGCTTTCCAGAGCATTTTGTCATTCCAGGGCGGGGTTGATTGAAATAGAAAAGTGAACCAAATGCTCCAGAAGCCTTCTTATTGGCATCTGGAGGCAAATCTACTGCTATGAATCCCCGAATATTGGAGTACTTGACTTTTAGCTAAACATACAGTAATATATCATATATTGATATATCCACAGATGATGTATTGGAGTCGTGCAATGGATGCTACGGATTCAAATGATTTTTCACCCCTGTCGGAAACAACGCTCTATATCCTCCTCAGCCTGGCACCAGGTCCGCTGCACGGATATGCAATTGCTAAGGAAGTACGCCTCCTGAGCGAGAACCGGGTGGTATTGAGTGTCAGCACGCTGTATACCACCCTTAAGCGGTTACTGGAGAACGGCTGGATCGAGCGGGTGGGCGCGGACCCCGCGCCGGAGCTGACTGGGCACCCGCGCAAAACCTATGCCTTGACCGAGCGCGGCCAGCGCCTCCTGGCTGCGGAAAAAACACGCCTGCGTTCCTTGCTGGCAATGTTCCAGAAGCAGCCTGCCGGGGAAGAGCCATGACCCCGGATTCTATATCACCAAATCAATAAGTCCAATAACGGAAAGTGCATTTTGACCTGTGCGGGACCACAATAAGTTTTTATGAAAACAAATGTTAGCTTCCTCTCCAGTCTTCGCCAACCATTCAGATCTTTACTTGTATTGATCTTGTTGGGGTTAATTTCATTTGCCTTCGTAACGAAAGCAGTTGGTTATGTTTTAGTGCAGAGCCAAACAGGGGTTTTAGGCAGCTACTACCGCTCCATCGGAGTCCTGGTAAATAGCAAAGATCCCCAATCGGGGGATGTTTCCGCCGGGATCGATTTGATCAAAACCAGCCCCTATTTCGCTTATGGCGACCAGCGGCAGCTGTTTTCAGGCGTCATGCCGCAAACTTATAATGAAAACTTTCAATTTTCAAACAATGCTGTATATACCGACGCATTTCCAAAAGAACAGTGGCCCAATACACACAATACCGACATCTGGTTTACGGGTGTGCTGATCAAGATGGAGCAAGTAACGACCTTTGCGAAACCGCCAGCCAACGGAACACCCGTTGGCTGCTATTATCTGGAATTTAATATCGATACGCTTTTCGCCGGCTACCCCGAGTATGCCCAGCCAGGTCAATCGATCAGTTTCCTTTTTCTGTTCCAGGGAAATGAATCAGCCATCCCAATCATCCAGGAAATGGAAGTCGGCCAAAGATATTTTATCCGTGGTTGGGAAAATGTCGGTTCTGATGTAGATATTTCATGGATGACTCACGGCGCCTCTCTTCAGATCAAACCGCTGGATGATGGACAGCTTTGGTATATGCCACTAAATAAAGGAGCAAGCATCGATTTCAGTACCCCTGAAATGGCATCCATTAAAAATCAGATCGATGTCCTAAACGAAAACCTGCATACACTCGGTATTATCGCCACCGCGGATATGAGCGCAATGCCTACAACGCAGGAGGCCTCCCGCTATTATTACCTAGCCGAAGGACGATGGCTGAATCACCAGGACGATCTCGCCGGGAATAAAGTGATCGTGGTGCCGGAGGAATTCGCCAACCTGCGAGGCTTACGACTCGGTGACGAAATCGACCTCACTTTCCGGCCGCTGACTGACACCTTTTATGGATTAATTCGGGATGGTGTGGATTCACTCAACTGGAGAAGCTACCCAACCTACCAGGATACCTTCAAAATCGTTGGTTTGTATAACACTGTTAAATCTGGTGGGGGTATTTATGCCTATATTCCCAGCTCCAGTTTGCGGCCCGGCTTTGCATCCACGACTCAAAACAAATTTAGAGATGAAGAAGGTTATAGTTTTGTTCTCGATTCCTCGCGGCACGAAACCCAGTTCACTCAAGAATACAAAGTTCCCCTTCAGGCATTGGGCATCAATCTGACTTTTCTCGCTAATAATGGAACGGCCTATTGGGCTGCAGTCGATCCCATCCGCCGCTCCTCCTCCGCGGATCTGCTGGTTTTTGGCCTGTTGATGGTCGTCGCTCTCACCCTGGCGGTCTTTCTTTACGTGATGGCGCGTAAACGGGAGTATGCGATCTTGCGAGCACTGGGCGTCCCGGCAAAACAGGCCAACCAACAAACAGTTTGGCCTCTGCTTTTGTTGGGCGGGCTCGGGATCAGCCTGGGTGGGCTTTCCTCCTGGAATTATGCAATCGATCAGGCCAAAGCCTCCCTATCCACCTTGCCGATGCCATCCGGGGTCTCTCCATCCGCCGACCTCAGCCTCTTCGTACTTGCTGGATTATGCGCAGCCGTTTTCCTTCTCCTGGCCTTGTTTACCTGGCTGGGTGTGCTCTTCCTTTCCAGCAGACCTGTCTTTGAACTTCTTCAAGGGGGGCCTTCTGGAACTAAGCCAGGGCAAACGCGTGCAAGAATCAGCGCATTAAGCCAGCCCATCCCTGCCTCATCTTCAAGTCCTATCAGCGGAGTAGATCACGCTGAAAACTCACGACAAGGACATCCTGTAAACAAAGTCGACCTGGCTTCGCAGAGAAAATACAATCCTTCCTCCTTGAGCCGGTATGTGCGGCAGCATGCGCTGCGTTCCAGGCTCAAATCCTTCCTGACCCTGGCTGTAGCCTTGGGCTTTATGCTCGCCTCGGGTTGGATCCGGCAGACCATGGAACGCAGCCGGCTGGAAGTGGATCGACTCTACGATACAACCGTGGTGACAGCCGACATCGTGCAGGCCAATCCTTCAATATTACCTCCGGCAGGAACTCTCATCGCAGGAAGTGGCTTTGTATACCGGAAGACCATCGATAGTGTATTGAACAGCGGCTTCGTGAAAAGCAGTGAGCTCGAGGCCGATACTTGGTGGAATGGAATTGGTAAATTAGATGCTCAAATAGTATCGAATGGACCTTTCCCTGTATATGCCTATGACAGCCCTGATGCATTCCATTCCGGTCTGGCAGATCCAGCTTCGCTCGTTTTTGCATCGGGATGGAACATGAAGCTCTTCGCCGAACCACGAACACTGCAACAAATCCAGGTAGATGGAGTGCCCGCGCTCTTCCCGGTCAGCCGGCTCGAGCAGCTGCAGCTGAATGTCGGGGAGAGGGTTCAGATCCATGATCCAGCCGGTTTTACCTACAACTGTGTCATCGTTGGGCAATACTCAGGCGGGATAGCCAGCACCGTAAATTCCATCACGACTGAATTGAAAAACTCGGCAGGAGACTATATCTTAATCTCACTCTCGGCGTTGGAATCCATGCAAGGCAGCCAAACCAAATTCACGGTGGCGCATTTCGTCCTCGATCCCAAGAAAAATCGAGAGCTGCCGCAATTTCGGGCAGACATGGAAAAACCCATCGGAATTTACGGTGGCAACGTGCGCTTGATCGTCTGGGATGAGCAATTGAGCAGCGTGATCGCCCCATTGGAGAAAAATCTATCCCTGCTCGAGGTGCTCTATCCTGTGGTGATCGCCGTGTCGATCTTGATTGCCGCAGGGCTGTGTTTCCTGCTCCTTCTGCAGACTACGAGGGAGGCTGCCATCCTGCGTGTGCTGGGAACAACCAAAACGGCTGTCCGCCTGGCGCTGATCCTGGAGCCCTTGTTCCTTTCCATCATTGGGGTGATTATCGGCTTGGGAATTTCAGGCTTATTATGGATGGCATCGGGCCTCGTGACAGTTGGTCCATTATTGACAAGCGCCGGTCTGTACCTGGCAGGGGTTTTGGTTGGTTCGGTGATCGGCACCATATCGGTCACCAATAAAAAACCGATTGAACTCTTACAGGTCAAAGAGTAAGGAGAATATCATGCCCGAGCTCAAGCTGGAAAACGTAAGTTATCAATACAAACACGGTGACCGTAAAGTGGTTAATCAAGTTACTTGTCTGTTTGAAGAAAGCAAGTTGAGTGCGGTCCTGGGGCCGTCGGGTAGCGGAAAAACTACACTGCTCTCGCTCATGGCTGGTCTTGACCAACCTACTCAGGGACAGATCTACATTGATGGTAAGTCCCTTGCCGATCTGGATCTGGATCAATACCGGCGCGAACGCGTATCCATGATTTTTCAAGCTTTCCAACTTTTTCCCCTTTTGACCGCCCTGGAAAATGTTTGCTTCCCCATGCAACTCAATGGAATTTCAAAGGTTGAAATTCCGGAAAAGGCGAAAAGCCTGTTATCTTCCGTGGGGATCACGGATGAAAAAATCAAACGCTATCCAGCCAATCTATCAGGTGGGGAGCAGCAGCGCGTTGCCATTGCCCGGACACTCGCGACAGGCGCCCATGTTCTGCTAGCCGATGAACCCACCGGTAATTTAGATAAGGACAATGGCGATAAATTGATTGAAATCCTTGGACAGTTGGCGCATGAACAGGGTTATTGTGTCATTATCGTCACCCATGATCCCAGCATTGCAAAGCGTTCCGACAAAGTCTGGCGCATGTCCGATGGCATGTTAATAGGATAACAACCCGCTTCATCGTAATAGACGATCGGGATACAATTATGTATCAAGGTAAGTGAGAGAAAAAACAGCAACATAATGAATGCGGATTTTTGTCTTGAAAGTCAAGTGAACCATATGTTGTATGGTAAGAAAGACCTATGGGTTCTCCAATGACCTTCTTCCTCCGGCTGATGGAAGGCATATACAGCGGATTATTGCGCCTTTACCCCAGGAAATTCCAGCAGGAATTTCGCGAGGAGATGCAGGGCGTCTTCGCTTCCGCAGTACAGGAGGCGCTAAGGACAGGCTGGCTGGCTCTCTTGCAGTTGCTTTTCTTCGAATTGCTGGATTTTCCGATCACTCTTGCGATCGAACATTTTTCGCAGTGGAGAAGGGAGTGGTCTATGAAAGACACGCGTCATGAAATTCGCCCGTTCCGCTCTGCAGCATTGGGAGCGTTGGGACTTTTAGTTGGATTATTGATCGTCATGTGGGAAAGCAAGTACCTGGTCCTTCCGGACTGGTGGTACCAAGGGGGCTTTGGAACTCCGCTCGCCCTTTTGCGGGAACTGATCCCCGCGGTATTGACAAGCGCCCTGACAGGCGGCCTGCTTGGATTGATGCTGTGCCTGTCGGTATCTGCCAAGGCGCGCCTCGCCCTGCGCGCCTGCCTGCTTGTGACAGGATTGGAGGTAGTGGCAACCCTGATCTACGATTTCATTGGCAGGTTCAGTCCTTATCAAAGGTTTATTAGTCAATTCATGGACGGGAACTGGGCCATCGTCGCTATTATTCTGGAGGCTGCCATTTTTGGCATGATCAATGGCCTATTCACCGGCGCAGGCCTGGGACTTTCCAAAGGGGGGTGGAGATCCGGCTGGCGCTTTGCGCCCAAGGGGTTGCTGGCATATGGCCTCGGATACGCCGTTGGGGTGGCCATCCTGGAACTTTGGATAGCCTCCGGAAGGTGGATCGGGATCACCACGTATCCTATTACTGTGTTCTCAACATGTATTTGTGGGATCCTTGCTGGTGGGATCCTGGGCTGGCTGTGGGGCAGGGAGAGAGGCAACGAATCGGTAGAGTTATTGCAGGCGGCCCAGTAAGCTAGAATTTACTCACTATAAGTAATTATCGCTTCGGGCTTGTTTTTTTTGTTTCAGGTCAAGGGCAGGCCAAAGGTTCGGAATTAATTTCTTGAGAAGCATCGTATTTTAAACTCGGAGGTTTCGTTCCCCGCTGAATGCAGCCTGCCTGCAATGTGCCGCAGGCACACGTGTCATGGATCGGTTACAGCCTGTTTCAAAAGCGTGAATTGCCCGCCTCTCGCGTTAAGTAATTTTATGCAGTCTGGTCTTCTTCAAATCGGCGGCAGGTGATCCATTCTGTTGACTCAACTCGACTCAATCTGAGTTGAGTTTTTCGTTTTTGTGAGTTGAGTTTTATCGTGCGACATATTGCATAATCCCCTGGGATTATGCAATATGTCTTATATGGAGGGAGAGAGCGATTCATGGGGAGGATGGAGATGCAGGTGAGTTGAACGAGAATTTCGAGGAAATTAACGGTGGGGATCAGCGTTTTGGCGCAATAACTCGGAGATGGCCGCGCAATATGTCCGGCGAGGGATCGGGAGTAAGATGAAATTCAGGCTCAGTTGTGAATTATTTTCGTGCTGGCCGGGAAAAGAGCGATGGACAGACGCACAGAGGCAAGCTTGTCGGCTGCAAGTCCCGAAGGTGCCGGGACCTTTCGGCCGGCAGCACCTGGCCGGGGACGGAGGCCGAAAAGAAAGTGGAGGAG
>Ga0116112_1001388_pt1 | contig 16236 bp, 13 predicted proteins | sample June2015DPH_8_15_FD_89721 | JGI IMG/M metagenome (GOLD analysis project Ga0116112, IMG submission 89721) | Peatland microbial communities from SPRUCE experiment site at the Marcell Experimental Forest, Minnesota, USA - June2015DPH_8_150 | ecosystem: Environmental > Terrestrial > Soil > Wetlands... | reverse complement strand
TCCCGGTCTGACTAACTTGCGAGCTAAAGGCACCATTGAGAAAACGACCTCTGTGCCAGCCGGTCACCCCGACTATAAACCATTTTCATGCTTGGTGGTGCCGACAGGCATGACGACTAACTTGAAAATAGAAATATCAGGCAACAGCAGATAAAGTAGCAGGCTGTTCAATGCGTGAGATATCATAGCCCAAATGCTGCAGACGTATGAGAAGGCGTTTTGCCGTAGCTTCTGGGCGGCGCTGATCGAAATAATCACCACCCAGATCACGATAAGGTTCCTTACGTTGGATGATATGGTAAGAGATCACCAGGATCGAATGCGCCACAGCCAGGATGGCTCGTTTCTTGCCTCTACGCCCTGCCAAGCGATGGTATTGGGCCGACAAGTAGGTGTTGCGAGTACGCGCCGCTGCATGGGCAGCCTGCACCAGAGCAGAAGTCAAGGCCCGGTCACCATGGCGAGTCGTGCCCGAGTAGCGCTTCCCGGCGCTTTCGTTATTGCCTGGGGCGACACCCGCCCAGGCCGCCAGGTGGTCTGCTGTCGGAAAGCGGCTCATGTCGTTCCCAATCTCGGAGACGATCACTTCAGCAATGCGCTGCGCCACTCCGGGAATCGTGTCCAGCAGCTCCACCTCTTCTTCAAAAGGGTGGCAGTACTTCTCGATTTCCGCATCAAAGCGAGCAATGCTTTCATCCAGACTGTCGACCTGGCACAGCAATTCAGCCAACACGAAGCGATGGTGGGGTTTGACTCGTCCTTCCAGAGCTTTGTCCAACTGCTCTCGCTTCCCCCGCAGCCTGCCTTTCGCCAGCCCGGCCATTTCGGTCGCATTGGTCGTACCTGCGACGATCGCTTCCAGCATCGCACGTCCAGAAACACCCATGACATTGCTAGCCACACTCGCCAGCTTGATGTTGGCACTTTCCAGAGTCTTCTGGATCCGGTTGACCACGCTGGCGCGTTCCCGTACAAAATTGGTGCGATGACGGGTCAATTCACGCAGTTCGCGCTGTCCCACCGGAGGAATAAAGCTACTCCTCAACAAACCATGTCGCAGCAGATCAGCGATCCATTCCGCATCCATGACATCCGTCTTCCGTCCAGGCACCTGCTTGATGTGACGTGCATTGACCAACAGCACTTCAAAGTTCTCTTCCAAAATGTTGTAGATCGGCTTCCAGTATTCCCCCGTGCTTTCCATTGCCACATGGGTGACTCCAAAACTCAGCAGCCAATCCGACAGCCCCAGCAGGTCAGCCGTCATGGTGCCGAAGGTCCGGACTTCCTTCCGCAGCCCACCCTGCCCATCTGGAACAATGATCGCCGCCACCACCGTCTTCTTATGAACGTCCAAACCTGCACAATGTGTATGTTCAATCTCCATGCCAACCTCGCATCATTAGTGTACCGACTGGCGTGGATACCCGATCAGTTAGAATCTAACTTACGTGCTTCCTTTACGGAGCGACAATTGGCGGTGCCTACAGGTATCCCAGTCCGACTAAACATCGAGCTCGGTGCACCATTGAGTAAACGACCTGTGTGCCAGCCGGTCGCTGCCCGTTATAGCACATTTTCATGCTTGGTGGTGCCGACAGGCATGACGACTAAACATACTACACCCATTAGGGATTGGAGTTATCCATGATCAACCCGGCCAGGTAGGGACGATGACATTGGCAATCCCCCATGAAATCCTAGATAAGAACAAAATTACAGTTTGATGGCCCGAGTGGCAATATATGTTGGATGATATTTGCTGATAGGGGAGTCGGGACAGATATCTTCGTAAAAACCTGTAATCGCAAACCCGGCATCGGTCTGCCCGCCCAATAAGTCGGTTAAGCTATGGCCAAATTCGAGTGGAGTAGCTTCCTCGATGCAAATTTCCAGGTCTTCGGGATCCATACTCTCCAGGTCGGAATAAGGGATGGAATACTTGATTTGAAGTGTTTCCTGTTCATCGGCATGTGTGCCGATTAAGTAGTAGATCGGGTTGGCAGATCCGGCCAGCAACATGCCGCCATGCCTGAGTACCCGGAAAGCTTCCTGCCAAACAGGTCGCACCTGAGGGCAGAACACATTGGAGACTGGATGAAAAACCAGATCGAAGGTTTCATTGCCAAAGGCGGAGAGATCCCGCATATCCCCCTCGACAGTCTTAACGACCAGGCCTTCCCGTTTGGCTACCGCACGATCCTGCTCGAGTTGCGCCGGCGAATTGTCAAAAATGGTTACATTCGCACCCAAAGCGGCAAAAACTGGTCCCTGCTGACCACCTCCGCTAGCCAGACCAAGCAGGTCCAACCCCTGCAGAGGCGGGAACCAATCATGCGGCACAGGTTTGGTTTCTGTAAGAAGAACAGAATATTCACCCTGCCGGGCTGCAGCAATGATTTCTGGTAAAACCGGAACGGTGAAACGGTTTTTTTTATCCACCTGCCGGTCCCATGCATAACGGTTGTATTTGCGAACATTCAATGTTGGTTCAGGTTTGGGCATAATTTGCTCCTGCGGTAATTATTCAGCGGTAATTCCTGGTTAACTAACCATCCCCGCTCAATGCTTCGCGGGGATGGTTGCTAGGCAGGTAAGAAAAAAATTAAGGTGTCGATGTGGAAACAATGCCTGAACCGGTCCAGGTAAAAGTGCGCGGCAGGCTGGCTGCACCGGCAATTGTCCAGATTGGATTGCCCTGGTCATCGGTGCCAGTCTGCCGGACGGTTACTACTGACCAACGCATCACATGCGACATGTTATCCTGAGGGCGGAAGGTGACCGGCACAATGTACTTCGTATCGGTCACGTAGGCGATCAACTTGCGGCCTGTTCCGGATGTTACATCTTCAACGGTAACCTGGTAATTTTCATTATCGCGCAGGGTTCCGATGGAGGCCCATTGGAGCGTTATGGTATCGTTCGCCAGGGTGAAAGGCGCACCATCGGCTGGCAGGAGCAGATTTGGCGCTTGGTAGGGAGGCGGAGTAGTCGGTGTTGGTGATGGACCAGGGGTGGCCGCGCGCATGCAAAGCGGGATTTCCAGCTTTTGGTCTATGAAAACGCTATCTGTACTTAGACCGTTTTGGTCCTTGATGGCTTGCATCGAGACACCGTAATTGATCGCGATGGTGCTGAGAGAATCGTTCGCTTGGACAGTATATTCTACAGTTTGGCAGGCAGCCCGGGTTGCTGCGGCTGGTTCGAGGGTTGCGGTGGGAGGAGGAAGCTGTGTTGGCGTGGGAAGCGGAACCAGAATTTTCTGTCCGATTGCCAGGTTTGTGCAGGTACTGTTCAGACTGTTCAAAGAGATGATGGCAGTCACTGAGGAATTATACAGACTGGCAATCGCGCCGCAACTGTCACCGGCTTGAACGGTATAACTGACCGGAGGTTGAGGTGTCAGCGTAGGGGTGTCAGTAGGAATGAGCGTGTCAGTTGGTGTGGATGTAAGGGTGGCTGTATTGGTTGGACTGGGAATGGCGGTCGGTGCCTGGATTTGGTGGGTCCCTTGCAGGGTAAAGTATAACGCACCTGCACCAATTACCAAAAAGCCTGCCAGTAGGGCCAATGCTACTGGCAAACTGAGTGTCACTTCTGGCATGCGTGCCCCCTGGACCGCTTTTTCGGATTTTGCTTTTGGCTTGGGTGTGGCGCTAAACTCGCTGCCACATACAACACAACGGGTGGCGTTTTCTGCTAAACGTGTTCCGCAAGTAGGGCATAATTTTGTGGAGGTGATTTCCGGGCTCATAATCTCGGCATTATACCATGAGGCATGCTGGTGGGGTGTGGGATGTGGTTGGAAATTGCGCATAACCAATTTGGCAAACCTGAAACATATTTTGCCCTTGCGTTATAATGTGCCCGTCATGGATAACAATTATGCTCTCTATAAGACCATGCTGATTATCCGTCGCTTTGAGGAGCGTTTGCTGGCTGAATTCAACGCAGGAAAACTGGTCGGCACAACACATACGTATATTGGTCAGGAAGCCGACGCGGCAGGGATTTTCTCAATTACCGACCCTGAAGACGTGGTTTTCAGCAGCCATCGTTGTCATGGGCATTTCCTGGCTTATGGGGGAGATCCTTATCGTTTGGCAGCCGAGTTAATGGGCAAGCCGACCGGATTGGTCGGCGGGCGCGGTGGCAGCCAACATATCCAATGGCGAAATTTTTATTCGAACGGAATTCAGGGTGGAATTGTCCCGGTGGCAACCGGTATGGCACTGGCCGAGAAAGTACTTCGTACAGGTAAAATCGCCCTGGTTTTTATTGGCGATGGGACGCTTGGAGAAGGCACTTTATACGAGAGTCTAAACATTGCTGCCTTGTGGAAGCTGCCCATCCTATTTGTGCTGGAAAATAACGGTTATGCCCAAACTACACCGGTTGAAAAAGGCGTGGCTGGTTCAATGGCTGGACGTTTCTCTGCCTTTGGTATTCCGGTCTGGGAGTGTAATACTTCGGACGTACTGGAAATCCTGTCTACTGCGCAAGAGGCCGTTCGGCACGTCCGATCCGAAATCAAACCGGGAGGCTTGATCCTGCATACATACCGCTTTTCTGCCCATAGCAAGGGTGACGATCCGCGTTCACAAGAAGAGCTTGAAAGTATCCAGACCTTTGATCCGTTAAAGCTTCACAGCCCACGCTTGACCTATGAAGAACAGACCAGGGCCGAGTCAGAGGCAATGGCAATTGTGGAGGATGCTTTCATTCGTGCAGGAGCGGATTTAAATCCTTCGGTTAATATTACTGACTAATTAACGATGGCTGACACTGTCCTAAACCGGCTAAATCAGGCTCTATATTCCGCGCTGGAAAGCGATGACCGCGTTTACCTACTTGGTGAAGATATTCTTGATCCTTATGGGGGCGCATTCAAAGTGACTCGTGGGCTGTCCACCAAATTTCCAGAGCGGGTTCTGACCACACCCATTTCTGAATCGGCTATTGTTGGCATGGCTAATGGGATGGCGCTGCGTGGCTTACGCCCGGTGGTTGAAATCATGTTTGGGGATTTTGTAACTTTAATTGCCGACCAGTTAATCAATCATGCAGCCAAATTCCGCTGGATGTACAATGATAATGTGCGCGTGCCCATCGTTGTTCGTACACCGATGGGTGGTAGGCGAGGGTACGGTCCGACGCACAGCCAATCCCTGGAGAAAATATTCCTGGGTGTGCCCGGTTTGAAAGTGATAGCTCCAAATACACTCGGTGATCCAGCCAGGCTTTTGGAAGCCGCCATCGCCGATGACGATCCAGTACTCTTTGTGGAACACAAATTACTTTATGCCCGCCCGCTGCTCGAATCCGGTCAGGGAGAATTGACTGAATTTGAAATTCAAGAATCAGCCAAGGCATACCCGGACTTCGTCTTGCGTATTCCAGGCCATGCTCCGCACCTTACTATTGCCACCTATGGTTACAACTTCGAACTTGCCCGCGAGGCTGCCTTAAAGTTGCTGATGGAACGCGAAATTTTTGCCGAGATTGTCCTTTTCTCTCAACTCAGTACCTTTGATCTGGAACCGGTTTTCGACTCGCTGAAAAAAACTCGGAAACTGTTGACCATTGAAGAGGGGACGCAGTCCCTTGGATGGGGAGCAGAAGTGTTCGCCAGGGTAGTGGAAGGTAGTAATGACTTGGGTGCATATAAGTTCCGTCGCGTTACGGCGCATAACCTGCCCATCGCCAATTCTAGAATCCTTGAAGATGCCATCTTGCCGTCCGTGAGCGATATTATTCAAACCGCTTTATCTTTGGTCCATTGACTCTTTGTTTCGATTCTTTTTTTATATGGTGAGGAATGATCAAATCAGAAATTTTCGTACCTCTACTCAATGCCAACGAACCCGAGGCGCGACTTGTCGAGATTCACGTTAAGGACAAGCAGGCTGTAGAAAAAGGCTTGCGACTTTTCACAATTGAGACAACCAAGGCTACATCTGAAGTTGAGTCACCTGAGACGGGTTTTGTCCATGTTCTCGCAAAAGAGGGTGCAATGCTTTCGGTGGGAGACAGGTTGGCTGTGATCACCGAAACGGCGAATGAAGATATTAATGGTTCAGTCAAGGATGGCCTGCTTTCCTTACCGGAAAATGGTCTTCGGATTACCAAACCGGCCCGGACGCTGGCAGACTTACTGGGAGTAGATCTGACAACCCTGCCGTCTGATCTACTGATTACAGAGGAAATCGTTCGCCAGGCTGCTGCAAGTGCACAGAAAATGGATATAAAATTGCTGCCAACAAAGAAGCCATATTTATTGATTTTTGGCGGTGGGGGCCATGCCAAATCAATCATGGACTTGGTCAAGCAACTCGATAATTACGTTATTGCCGGCATTTTGGATGACGATAAACACCTAACCGGGAAAGAAGTACTGGGCATTCCGGTGTTAGGAACGCGGGTATTATTACCGACATTACTTAAGCAAGGCGTCAAGCAGGCTGCCAATGGGGTGGGAGGTATTCTTGATATTAATGTTCGCATTAAGATTTTCGAATCACTGGAACATGTCGGGTTCACATTTCCTACCCTGGTTCACCCACGGGCCAATGTTGAGACAAGCGCTTTAGTGGAAGAGGGCGTGCAAGTCTTTGCCAACGCTTATGTTGGTTCGGAAGCTCACTTGCAGCCGCGCTGCATGGTCAATACGAATGCAGTGGTGTCGCACGACTGTGTTATTGGAATGTATTCGCATATTGCCCCCGGCGCATTGCTGGCAGGGGAAGTTCGCGTAGGGGCGCACACGCTGATTGGTATGGGTGTGACGACCGCGATTGGCGTACGGATTGGTGATAATGTCCGCATCGGCAATGGAGCCATCATACTGGCGGATGTCCCGGATAAAACCATCATCCAAGCAGGGCGGTTTTGGACCGGAAAAGCATAGAGGCATGGCATGTCCTTTGAAAAGAATCAACAAGATGTTCTAAGGAACATCCTGGAAAATTCCCTTCATCCCCGGCTGCTTGATGCGCATCCTTGGACGAGAAGTCTGATCGTCCGTCAGGAAAGCGCAGACACACCAGAATTATTGGATAAAAGTCCCGGGCAGAGGCTAATTTATGCCATTTCCAGGTTATTCACTCAGATGATGCCCACGACTGCGCCACGGCGAGGAAAGCGCCTGGATACGCATTGGGGGGAATTTGGGATGCTGGCAGCGGAATACTTTTCGCCGGTGCTCTTTGGGGAACCCACCCCTGCATCTCTCAGGGAGGCGTGGGGACATATTGATCAAAGCATTCTGCTATTTGTTTATGGGAAAACAGGTCAGACTTTATCGGATGCAAAAAAAGAACCCTATAAATTGGTTGGGGATGAACCGGAAATAGCTCCCACCAGTACGCTGAGCGATTGGCACAGGAATGGATTGGATCGCCTGTTGGAAATGATCCTGCAGCGAGAGAGTTATTTGTCAGGAACCCTTTCGAAGCCAGCCGTAATCTCTGACAATAAACACGCAACAGATCCGGCTTCACCCGAACCGGGGATGAAAAAATCAAAGCAGCGTTCTTCTCGCTTGGGATGGTATGTATTTCTGATTATAGGTATTGTGTTATTAGGTGGCTTGGTTTTTGGGGGGCTTAAGGCCTGGCAAATCTACAAACAGGCCATCCTTGTCCGGCAGGATGCGCTCCAAATGCGCAACCTGGTTAGTGCCTCCGGCCCGAAACTTAACCGTGTAAAGACAGCAGGTCCGGCGCTAAAGACTCTCAGCCAGGACTTTGGAAAGCTCAAAAACGAAAGTGGGCCTTTCCTCTGGATGGGACCCTGGTTAACCTGGATGCCGGTCTACGGAGGGGACCTGGCCTCTGTACAGGATCTAATGGATCTGGCCGATCACATGCTCTCCTCAGCGAATCTGAGCTACCAGGCGATTACGCCTTTGCTGGCTGGAAATAATTTAGCTGGATTCAACCTGTCGCAAATGAGTGATGTATTACTAAATTCTCAGCCCGAGTTGGTCGAGGCCCAACAACAAATTTCGGAGGCGACGTTGGTCCGTGGGCGTCTGATACCTGAGAAACTGACCCCCGAAATACGAGATCTGATTGTAAATTATATAGACCTTTTGATTCCGGTAATGAAAGATGGACTGAGTGTGGCCGAGGAACTGCCGCGCCTGATGGGAGCGACGAGTGAGGGTCCAAAGACATACCTGCTGCTGGTCGAAAATGAAGACGAATTGCGCCCGACCGGAGGTTTGGTAACTGCTGCTGGGACTTTGCTCATGCAAAATGGACGAATAAGCGCGTTGACATTCGAAAACGAAGATCAGACAGTGGATCCTTTAGTCGATTGGTCCAAGCCATATCCGGCTGCCCCCTGGCAGCTACAACAATTTATGAATAGCCAGGTCTTACTTCTTCGTGATACGAGTTGGTTTACGAACTATCCCACGGCTGCATTGTATGCAGAGACTCTGTTTTCTTATGTCAAAGGGTATTCCGTGAATGGGGAGATTGCCTTTGATCAGCAATTTCTGGTGGAAATCCTGCAAGCAACCGGGCCTATTCAGGTGGAAGGCGTTTCCTATCCAATCGATGCCGGAAATGTTGTTGCTTATATGCGTTCAGCGAAAACGCCCACTGCGGCAGACCTTGCCTCGCCTGACTGGAATAATAAACTCTTTATTAAATTGATCGCCGATGCGCTGATTGTAAAAATTTCAAGCGGAACCGTCCCGCCGGAAAGCCTGCTATCCGTTTTGGTGCAAGGTTTGAATCAGCATCACTTGTTATTGAAATTGGACAGTCCTTCCATGACATCTCTGCTGGCCGACCATCATTGGGATGGAGCCGTCCGCCCGGAAAAGGGTGATTTTCTTATGGCGGTAGATACTAATGTCGGCTTTAATAAGACTAATGCAGTAGTGACGGCCAACATGGTCTATGATGTTGACCTGACCAAGCTGTCTGCTCCCGTCGGTTCGCTTACGGTTGTACATAATAATAATGCGGCTGGAATTATCTGCAAGCAGTGGGATAAGATCCGGTTGCCGGGAGAGGAATATTATCCAATTACGGATTGTTACTGGAATTACATGCGGATCTATACACCGAGTGGGACGAAGCTTCTGGATGCTACACCACAATTTGTACCGGCCAACTGGATGCTCATAAAACAAGACGTTCCCGCACGCGTGGATACCCTTGACGAGGGCATAGCTGGTGTTCAAGCTTTCGGCACTTTACAGGTTGTGCCGGGTGGTGAAACCCTGAATACAACCTTTCGTTTTGCCCTGCCGCCCAACATCGTCCAGTCCGGCATTGACCAGTCGGTCTATCAACTCCTGGTTCAGAAGCAACCTGGTACTTTGGCGGAACCGCTCACCATCCGTTTGCATCTTCCTAATGATGCTTCGATTAAATCGGTTCCTGTCGGAGCAGTGGTTCAGGATCAAAATATCTTTTTTCAAACCGATCTTCGGACGGACGTGGAATTTGATGTTGCTTTTCAAATTCCTTAAATCCGGCCTAAATCCGTATTGCGCTATCCTAATTTGGAGATAAAATAAATTTGGATGAATTTGTTCTAAACTTGTCGGAGGAGGATCCTTATGAAGAAGTACATCCCTATTCTTGTTGTAATTGCTTTGGTTCTTTCAATCATTGGAGTCGCCAGGAGTAATCCGGTCTGGGCCAGCCCACAGGCGGCTGCTGGTGTCAAAGCACCCTTGAGGACACTTATCGATGTCACCGCGAACGGAACATCCAATGTTGGTGGTGTCTGTGATATTACGGCCGATTTCAAGACGGGTGGAGCTGTAACAAAGATTCAAGCAGATGCAGAAGCTCCGATCGATCAATCCAAAGTAGTTCCTTATAATTATGATGTTAATGTTTATGGCAATCTTCTCTTCCCGGGCTGTCATTTCGTTTTTTATGATAATACGGGTCAAGTTATTAACCAGATAGATACATCCAAGGATTCCCCCCTGCAAGTCTGCTTTGGAGCCAGCCCACAATTGGTGATGAACATTTTCTATTACCTGGACACTCCGGCTAGCGGAAGACAATGGATACAGATTCCCTCACATTTGGACCAAACCGGGCACCTCATCTGCACTGATAATGCTATTTATACCGGCGTATATATGCCTACTGGCATGATCCCACCGTCTCTCTCATACACACCTGGTGAAAATGCATTTTTCCCAAGTGGTTTGGGTGGTACCGTCCTGCCGCCTCCCTCTTTTATCACTATTACAGGGAATGGAACATATGCTGTGGGTGGCATGTGCTTGCTAACAGCGCAATACTATGTCACAGGCCTTTCGGATACTGTTCAGGTGATGTATCCAACACAATATACGCAGAACACCAAGACAGTTCCCTTTAATGATTATATCAACGGAGACTTGTTATATTTCCCAGGCTGCCATGTGTTACACTATATGGATGTAACAACAAATAATGTGACGACTCCTACAATACAAAAGGAGATGACTTCTAAGCAAGGCGATTGGCAGATTTGTTTTGCGGCCATTCCAAGCAAGACGATGACGATCTACTATTATCTTGATGATACTGTAATACCTGTCCCTACCATTGCGCCCTTGTCGTATTGGACGGCACTCACAACAACGACTGCGAACGGGATGGCGTGCGCCGATATAGTAAATTTCTCAGCAGTCTATGCACCTGCCGGAAAGTAATAAAAAGATTGTTAGGCAGCTAAAATAAGAAACAAGATAGAGGCGCAAGCCTCTATCTTGTCATAATTCTGGCATGCAGCGCCCAAAACTGTTTGTCCACCTCATCCCGCCGGGGATTCTGGCATTATCCCTGATGACGGTATATCTGGCCAGTATGGCGCCAGGGCTGACCTGGGCTAATGATGGCGCGGATGGAGGTGACCTGATTGCGGCTGCTGCAACCGGGGGGATTGCGCATCCTACTGGATATCCGCTGTACCTCCTTTTGGCACGCTTGTTTCAATTTATACCGCTTGGTTCCCTGGCTTTTCGCACCAATTTAATGTCGGCAGTCGCCGCTGTAGCGGCTGTGCTATTGGTATATGGCATGGTTACCCGGTATTTGTCTCCTAATTTTCCCCATCAATTTTGGCTGGCAGGCCTTGCGGCTGGTTTAGCCTTCGGACTTTCACCTCTGATCTGGTCCCAGGCAGTGATAACGGAAGTGTATGCGCTGCATTCTCTTTTTGTTGCGCTTCTGCTCTATTTATCAATAATTATCCTGCCTGTGCATTCCGACCAAAAGCGAGTGGACCGTTTGATTGGCCTTACATTTGGGCTGGCAATGGGGAATCATCTCACCACTGTGTTGATTTTACCTGTCATTCTTTCTGCAACGATTATCCACAAAACGGGACTTCCACTGGAAAATCGCTGGTTAAAGAACTGGCAGATTGATGGCCGCTCTATCTTGCGCAGGTTAGGCTGGATAGTGATAGGGCTTTCCGTATATCTAACTCTCCCTTTGCGAGCCCTGTCCCATCCACCCGTAAATTGGGGTAACCCGGTTACTTTGGATGGCTTTGTGTGGCTGATCTCAGGTAAACTATATCAGGGTCTTCTCTTAAGTTTGAGTTTTTCATCCATACTGGAGCGTGCTCAAACCGTGATCGCGCTGTTGCTGCGTCAATTTGGGATTATCGGGGTGACTGTTGGATTGATAGGGTTGATCGTTTTCTTTAAGCCTAACCGCTTGAATTACCTTATGCTCTGGGTTATGGTTGTATCTTCAGTCTTTGCAATTGGATATGCAACCAGGGATGCGTTTTTGTACCTGATCCCTGCTTTCCTTTGTTTTGCCATCTGGATTGGGTTGGGTTTGGGACGGTTGATGGAGTATTTCACCAAACGATCCAATACCCTTGGATTATTGATTGCCTTGGTTCTTATCCTGACTCTGGTATTGCAAGCCTGGAAAGTCTGGCCTAACGTGGATGCATCTCATGACCAGACGGCGGAATCTTTTGGAAAGAGCGTACTTTCCCTTGCACCGGCACATGCGATTGTGTTTGCACAGGGGGATGAAGCAGTCTTTTCATTGTGGTATTTCCAATATGCTTTGCGAATTCGTCCCGATCTTGCAATTGTTTCAACCGACTTACTTCAATTCAAATGGTATCTGCAGACATTGCGTTCAACTTATCCCGACTTGAATTTGCCGGGTCCCTTTTTATTTACGGGAACCGTGGTGGTGGATAATCCGGGGCGACCGGTATGTTATGTACAGTATATCCAGGTAGCGGAGATTAATTGTTTGCCGGCTGGTGATGCCCGTTTACCGTGATTATATATCCCCTTTTTGTGCAGTTACGAACCAATTGTGTGGCATATTTGGCATGGTGAAAGGAATAATTGGAAGATGCCACCGGCCATGGTTGGCGTCTGGTGCGCCGGCCTGGGATAGGGTCGTTTTCCAGCCTCGGGTGGTCAGGAAACCGATCAGGTCGTCCATAGTGCCAATCCAGGGCGCGCCGGAATTGAACTGCATTTTGATCCATAGACGTGTATAGGGGGATGTCTGTGTGATGTTGTTGATTATGTCGAAACCCAACCAACTGCCAGAGATGGATAAGCTGTTCACCTCGTCAAGCAAGTAGGAAATGCTTTCTGTGGGGATATAAAACAAAAAACCTTCCAAGAGCCATACAGCGGGTTGGTTCGGTTCGAAACCGGCTTTTATAGTGCTTTTTTCCAGGGTCCAGTCAGGTCCACTGCGATGGACCGCCGTGCACAGTTAGGTTGTGCACCGGCGGAACGAAGTGCCTGCTCTTTCTCATGCAATACTGCAGCTTGGTCCAACTCAAAGACAATCATCCCGGCCGGCCAGACCAAACGGTAGGCGTGGGTATCGAGACCTGCGGCCATCAGAACTACCTAGTGTATCGCCTCCTCCCTGGTCACGCACAGCAGAAAGTCATCAAAAAAACGGGTGAGCAGAATCATCGGTACCAGGCTGTCTGGTGGACAGGTTGCTGCCCAAGCCGCTACTTCAGTTCCAGCCAGTGCGGAAGCTCATGGGTCTTCGAATAGGCGGTCTTCAGGCTCGTTCCCCTATGCACGCGCCGCGGCAGTCCAATGGGCAGTTGAACCCAGTGAGATACTAGTTGTGCTGATTCCAACCATGGCATTTACCTACCGATTGTTTTAGGAAGAAGGTTACAGGATTTTGGATTGCCAAAAGTAAACTTTTTTCGGTTTTACCAATAATGGTGGACCTGCGGGCGGATAGCTTCTTTATACAGTTTGTCGATTCCGGTCATGGTTATATCTGGTAGGCGCGGGAGGTTAGCTGACTGGATATTTTCTTCTGCCTGTTGTGGGCGTTTGGCCCCTGGAATTGCACATGTAACTGCCGGAAACATCAGGATCCAGCGTAAGGCCATTTGCGCCATAGTCTGGCCGGAAGGGACCAGTGGACGCAGTGCTTCGACAGCCTGCAAGCCAGTTTTATAATCCAGCCCGGAGAATGTCTCGCCGCGGTCGAAGGATTCACCGTGCCGGTTAAATGTGCGGTGGTCGTCAGCTGCAAATTGGCTGTTTTGGGATAATTTTCCGGTCAATAACCCGGAAGCGAGCGGGACCCGTGCAAGAATTCCGACCTTGCGCCGTTGTGCCTCCGGGAAGAATAGTTCGGCCGGTCGTTGCCTGAAGATGTTGAATATGATCTGCACTGATTGCACTTGCGGGAATTCGATGGCTTTAAGGGCTTCCTCCACTTTCTCAACACTCACTCCGTAATAACGGATTTTACCTGCTTTGACCATATCATCCAGCACGCCAAATACTTCGGGCATGTAATACACTTCGGTGGGAGGGCAATGAAGTTGTAACAGATCAAGTGCTTCTGTTTCCAGATTTTTAAGACTGCGCTCGACAAAGGCGGAGAGATTTTTTCGGTTATACCCGCTGGCAATATGCGGATCAAGTCTCCGTCCAGCCTTTGTAGCAATGTAAAATTCATCACGACGCTCCTTTCGGAGCTGGGCCAGTAAGCGCTCGCTGCGCCCGTCACCATATACATCGGCTGTATCGAAAAAATTGACTCCCAGGTCAAGTGCACGATGCAAAGCTGCAATGGATTCCTTGTCATCCACCTCGCCCCAGGTGCCGCCAATAGCCCAGGATCCAAAGCTGATCTCAGACACTTTCAAACCGGTTCGTCCTAGTTCACGATATTCCATAGCAACCTTCCTCAGTTAGTCCGTTATAAACTATCTACCACGATCATCTTGGTTTTTGCATACTTGTGACGGAGCGCCCGGGCCGAGGCATATTCAGGCGAATTTAGCCAGGTTTTGGCCTTTTCCATGCTCTTGAATTCCAGGATAACCAGGCGCTGCGCGTGCCAATCTCCTTCCAGGGTTTCATTCCTTCCACCGCGAACCAGATATTTTCCACCGAAGAGCTTTATGACGGGCGGAACCAGCTTCTTATATTCCTCATAACCGGACGGGTCAATAACCTCTATATTCATGATGACGTAAGCAGTCATGATCTCCCCTGTGTTTTCACCCAACCCAGATACCGCTCCAGGGAGGTAATTCAATGGAAAGTTTCCCCTCGGCAACAATAAATTTTTTTCCGTCAATCAGACTTTGCACTTCCCGTCCGTCCCCCCAATTCAGTGCAGTGCATAGAATTTCTACTCTTTCTTCCTTTCCGGAGGCATTCAAGGCTACCAGGATGTTTTGTTCACCAAGGGTGCGAGCAAAAGCGTAGACTTTCTCTTCGGCTATTAGCTGTACATATTCGCCCCTTCGCAGGCAGGGAGTCCGTTTACGCAACGAAATGAGCAACTTTACCCATTGCAGGAGGTCATGGTCCCATTTGTTCTGCAGCCAGGGAAATGCTCGCCGACTTTCTGGATCTTTTCCGCCTTCCAATCCTATCTCGTCCCCGTAATAGATGCCGGGTGCACCCGGGAAAGCCATCTGGAACATGAAAGCCAGTTTGAGCTTGCTTGTATCTCCGCCCATCAAAGTTTTGAAACGCTCGGTGTCGTGACTATCAAGCGGAACATACATTGCGTACATATTCTCGCGTGCATAAGCTTTAAAGAGACCCAAAATGCGCTCACCGAATTGGATGGCGTTTTCCCGGCCTTGGAGCCATTCAGCCAGAGCATCCTTGACAGGATAATTTAATAAACCGTCAAAATGCGTGTCGTTTGCCCAGCGAGAGTTCACATCCCAAATTTCACCGGTCAGGTAGGCATCCCGGTTGGCTGATTTGACAACTCGGCGAAATTCCTTCCAGAATCCGTCATCGTCAATTTCATTTGGCACATCCAACCTCCACCCATCTGCGCCTTGCTCGATCCAGACACGCGCCACGTTAAAAATATATTCGCGGACTTTTGGGTTAGCGGTATTGAATTTTGGCAGGGACTTATGGTTCCACCAACCAATATAATTTTGTGCATCTCCACTTGTGTATGCATCCAGAGGAAATTGTTTAATATGAAACCAATCTTTATATGCAGACCTTTCACCGTTTTCCAGAACATCCGTAAAAGCAAAAAAACCGCGCCCACAGTGGTTGAAAACACCATCCAGGATAATCCGCATTTCGTTTTTATGGACTGCCTCGACCAAGGCATGGAAGTCGGCTAGGGTACCTAGCCGTGGGTCAATCTGGAAATAGTCACTCGTGTTGTAGCGGTGGTTGGAGGAAGATAGAAAGATGGGGTTTAAATAGAGCGCATTGACGCCAAGGTCCAAAAGGTAATCTAGGTGCCGGAGGATGCCGCGCAAATCACCGCCCTGGAATCCCCATTGGGTAGGCGGAGCCCCCCATTTTTGCACATTGGGGGGATCGTTGACGGTTTCGCCATTGGCGAAGCGGTCGGGGAAAATCTGGTAAAAGATGGCGTCCTGAACCCAGTAGGGAGTTGTCATTTATTCGTCGCTTTGTGTTGTTTGATTTTCTTACATGGGAATTTTACCGCGAAGGAACCAGGAATGCGAAGAATAACTAGTCTGGATTCGCATCTGGAAGGTCTCGGTATGTTTATTCAATTTTACAAATAACTGTTCACTAAGATTCGCCCTGTTTATTTTACCAATCCTACTTCTTGAAATGCGATCATAACATGCCTTTCGAAGAATATTAAACACTGAGTCCACTGCAAAAACGATTGGACAATACTCGTCCGAATTGGGCCCTACGCGAATTGTGAAAAGTTTAATATAATCAGATCATCTCAAGTGTAAAGGTCTGAACCATGTACAAGAATAACC